>Ga0209066_10006530_pt1 | contig 11853 bp, 11 predicted proteins | sample All_14_2_FD_187198 | JGI IMG/M metagenome (GOLD analysis project Ga0209066, IMG submission 187198) | Freshwater microbial communities in response to fracking from Pennsylvania, USA - Allegheny Zone_MetaG_DW_15 (SPAdes) (version 2) ...
AGGACCACCAGACCATGCGCCGCGCTGCGGGCTTGCTGGCGGGTCAGAAAGCCCTGCAGCAGCACGCCGTCGCGGCAGTCGAGCAAGTGGGTCTGGGCGCCCGATTCAACCAGCCGTCGCTGAGGGCGTGCCAGCACGCGACGCAGACCACTGGACGACAGAACGGATTGCACGTGCGGATTGCGCAACCAGCGTGGCGGCCGGAAATGGCGCGGATCCATCAGCGCGTCATCGCATCCAGAATCGCGCCACGCGCACCTTCAGCCAGTTTGCGGCGGCCTTCCTCGCCGGTGTCGATCACCGGCAGGAAGTGCACTTCTGCGACGCGGCCGGGATCGCCCAGCAAGCGCAGGAAGTTGCCCATGAAACTCTCGCCCTCGGCAAAGGCGACCTGCATTTGCGCACTCCCGCCACTGCCGTAGCGCAAAGCAACCGGCTGTACTGGAACGCCTGCGGCGACCGCCGGCTGAAAAATCCGCGCATGAAACGTTCGTACCGTCTGTCCGTCGGTGGTGCCGCCCTCAGGAAACACGCCGACCGGCAGACCTGCCTGCAGACGTTCGACCATCTGATGCATCACGCCGTGCAGGGATTCATTGCTGCCGCGCTGGTGATAGATGGTGCCGCCGCGCCTTGCCAGCCAGCCGATCAGCGGCCAGCGGCTGATTTCACTCTTGGCGACAAAGCCAACCGCGCATTGACTGTGAACCAGCTCGATATCGATCCAGGAGACGTGGTTGGCAACCATCAGGGCACCACCGCGATGCGGTTGCCCGAAACGCAGGACGCGAAAGCCGAAGATCCGCATCAAGCCAAGCGACCACCAGCGGATCGCGATGTGATCGATGCGCTCGCCGCGCAAACGCCAGCTTTGCGTCAAGGGATTGATCAGCAACAGTGTCAGCGGCAGGGAAATCAGCAGGTGCAGCAGCAGCAAGGGCGTGCGCAGCACATAGCGCCACGGACGCAAGGCATCCGAAGCGCGGCGGTCGGAAGTGGTGGGGCTTGACGGCGTCGACATCCGTTCACCTTATCTAAGCCGCGCGGGCGCGACCAGCCGCCCGCCGTGCAAAGGCCAAATTACTCGCTGGCGATGCTGGCCTTGCCGTGCGGAACAACCGCCATCGTCAAACGGGAAACGCAGGTCTGCCGTCCTCGCTCATCCTCGATGCGGATGTCCCAGACTTGGGTGCTGCGGCCGATATGGATCGGACGAGCCGTGCCGACGACCCAACCCGAGGTCACCGCGCGCAGATGATTGGCATTGATCTCGAGACCGACGGCCATCGCCTGCGCGGGATCGATGTACAAGGACGCGCCCATGCTGCCGAGGGTTTCTGCCAGCGCGACCGACGCGCCACCATGCAGCAGGCCGAACGGCTGGTGGGTGCGCTGGTCGACGGGCATCCGGCCACGAATCAGGTCCGACCCGACTTCCAGGATCTCGATCCCCAGATGTTCGACCAGCGTCCCGCGCGAGCCCTCATTGAGGGCCGCGGGAGACACGGCACGCATGCTGATGCGGCTCACTGTTCAGCTCACGCCAAAAATGCCGGGGCGCCAGCTGCGCGTGTAGCCCTTGCGTGCGTAACCGCTGCTGCGCCCGTAACCGGTGCCGAAATCACGTTCGCGGCGATGGTGCATGCGCTCGATCAGTTCTTCGCGGCGTGACTCCAGGAAGTCCTCGCGTCCCAGCGTGGCAGGATCGACACCGCGCAGCTTGGCTTCGCGAGCGCGGAAATCGCAGAAGTCCTCGTATGCCTCCAGTTCGTTGTGCAGCTCGCGCAGGCACAGTTCGATCATGATGGCGTCGTCGAGATAACCCAGCACCGGCACGTTGTCCGGGATGATGTCCTTGGGATCGACGAAGTACAGCAAGGCGGAAACCACACGCTGACGATCCGCGTCCGGCAGGGCGAAGCCGGGGTCACGCAACATGGCGATCAGCGAGTCGAGCCCCAGCAGACGTTCACGCACGAAGTCCGGCAATTGGTTGGTCTTTGCCTCGGAGAGCAACTTGACCGCTGCGGCGACCACGTCATTGGAAGACTTGCCGGCGGCAGCTTGTTCCGCCGCTTTTTGCGCGGCCTTGAAGTGTTCGAGATCGCTGTCGCTCAAGTCGATGGTGATACTGATGGACATACCGGATTCCTGCGCTGTCTGCATGGTCTAGTCGGGGTGAGCCGCCTGCGGTCGAGGCGGAATCAGCACGCAGCCTAGCCAGCGTGTCGCACCGGGTCAATTGCAGAACGTCACGACAGACGGAAGGCAAGGCGGATTTTCACGCGTGTGGAGGCAGGACCGATTGGCAGGTTTCTTCCGTGCGTGCTCAAATGCGGGCCTGAAGCGGGGGTGCCGGGCGTGGTTCGGCTGAGAGAGTCCCTTTGAACCTGATCCGGCTGGCACCGGCGTAGGGAGCTTTGTCGCAGCGGCGCAGGGTGAAATCCTGCGTGGTGCGCTCGCTTCGAAACCCATCGACAGCCGAGAACGCCATGAATGCCCTGCCCAGCGACCTGATCCGTGAAGCGTCCGCCCTCTCCGCCGATGTGACGCGCCCCATTCCGGGGTCGACCAAGATTCACGTCAGCGGATCGCGTGCGGATCTGCGTGTGCCGATGCGGGAGATCCAGCAAGGTGATACGCCGCGCCTGTTTGGTGCCGAGCCCAATCCCGCGCTGACGGTCTACGACACCTCCGGTCCGTACACCGATCCGGCCGCGAAGATCGACCTGACGCAGGGCTTGCCGAGCTTGCGCTCACGCTGGATCGACGAGCGCGCTGACACCCAGCTATTGCCGGTCATCAGTTCCGAATACGGGCGTGTCCGACTGGCCGATTCGCGCCTGGATGCGGTTCGCTTTCCCAACCTGCACGCGCCGCGCAAGGCGCGTGTCGGCGCCAACGTCAGCCAGATGCACTATGCGCGACGCGGCATCGTTACGCCGGAAATGGAGTTCGTCGCGATCCGCGAAAACCAGCGCCGCGAAGCCCTGATCGAACAGGTGCGCGCGCAGGGTTTGGGGCGTGGGCGCTGGCAAGCCGGGCAGGATTTCGGCGCCGCGCTGCCGGGCGTGGTCACGCCCGAGTTCGTGCGCGACGAGATCGCTCGTGGCCGCGCCATCCTGCCTTGCAACATCAATCACCCCGAAACCGAGCCGATGATCATCGGACGCAACTTCCTGGTGAAGATCAACGCCAACATCGGCAACTCGGCGGTGACCAGTTCGATTGCCGAAGAAGTGGAAAAGATGGTCTGGGCCATTCGCTGGGGCGCGGACACGGTGATGGACCTGTCGACCGGCAAGCACATTCACGAAACCCGCGAATGGATCCTGCGCAACGCGCCGGTGCCCATCGGGACGGTGCCGATCTATCAGGCTCTGGAGAAAGTCGACGGACGTGCCGAAGAGCTGACCTGGGAACTGTTCCGCGACACGCTTATCGAGCAGGCCGAGCAGGGCGTGGACTACTTCACCATCCATGCTGGCGTGCGTCTGGCCTACATCCCGCTGACCGCCAAGCGTGTCACCGGCATCGTCAGCCGTGGCGGCTCGATCATGGCCAAGTGGTGCCTGGCACATCACAAGGAGAGTTTTCTCTACACCCGCTTCGACGAGATCTGCGAAATCATGAAGGCCTACGACGTGGCCTTCTCGCTGGGTGACGGTCTGCGTCCGGGCAGCATCGCCGATGCCAACGACGCCGCCCAATTCGGTGAACTCGAAACCCTCGGAGAGCTGACCAAGATCGCCTGGAAACATGACGTGCAGACCATGATCGAAGGCCCCGGACACGTACCGATGCAGTTGATCAAGGAAAACATGGACAAGCAGTTGCGCGAGTGCGGCGAAGCGCCCTTCTACACACTGGGGCCACTGACCACCGATATCGCGCCCGGATACGACCACATCACCAGTGCGATTGGTGCGGCCATGATCGGCTGGTACGGCACCGCCATGCTTTGCTACGTCACGCCGAAGGAACACCTCGGTCTGCCCAACAAGCAGGATGTGCGCGACGGCATCATCACCTACAAACTGGCCGCGCATGCAGCCGATCTGGCGAAGGGACATCCCGCCGCGCAGATGCGTGACAACGCCTTGTCCAAAGCGCGTTTCGAGTTCCGCTGGCAGGATCAATTCAACCTCGGACTTGATCCGGAAAAGGCGCAGGAATTCCACGACGAAACCCTGCCCAAGGAAGCAGCCAAACACGCGCACTTCTGTTCGATGTGCGGTCCGCATTTCTGCTCGATGAAGATCACCCAGGACGTGCGCGACTACGCGGCGGACAAAGGCGTGGCCGATGCGGCTGAGGCACTGGAGAAAGGCATGGCCGAAAAAGCGGCCGAGTTCCGCGCCCAAGGCGCGGAAATATATCGACCGGAGTAAATCCCGGCATCCCGGTCACGAGGCATCGCGTTGAACCCTACTGCGCACTCGCCGCGTGCGAGCTTGACCGCAGGGCGCTGGTCTGCAACCAGCGCTCTACCAGCGTTGGCCAGTCGGAGATCGCTTGGCCGGTGGGCCGCAGGCCGAAGGCATGTCCGCCGCTGGCAAACAGATGGACTTCGGCGGACACGCCGGCGGCATCGAGGGCACGGGCATAAAGCGTGCTGTTGCAGATATCGTCGACCGGATCGTCCCAGGCCTGCAGAAGGAAGGTCGGCGGGACGTGTGGACCGATGGTAAGGCTTGGGTCGAGTACGCCACCCGCGCGGCACAGGTGGCCCGGATACAGGGCGATCGCAAAGTCCGGCCGACTCGACAACTGATCGACCGCATCCTGCGGAACGTAGGCCGATTCGCGGATCGTGCTGACCTGTGCGACCAGATAGCCGCCGGCGGAAAATCCGAGTACGCCAATGCGGTCTGCCGCCACGCCGAGTGATGCCGCTTGCGCGCGGACCATGCGGATGGCGCGTTGTGCATCCTGCAGTGCGAGGGGCATCGGCGGCGTGATGTGACAGCGGCAATCGCTGTCCCAATGATGGTTGCCGCCCGGCACACGGTACTTCAGCAGCACGCAGGCGATGCCGCGCGAGGTGATCCAGTCGCAGATCTCGGTGCCCTCGATGTCGATGGCGAGAATACGGAAGCCGCCACCCGGAAACACGATGATCGCGGTGCCCTTTGGCTCGCCGCGTGCGGGGAACACGGTGATGGTTGGCGTGCTGACCTCTGCGATGCCGGTGTACTCGCGTCCGGGCACCTTGTCGACGTTGAACACGGTTTCCGTGCGTGGTGGTCCTTCGGGCATGTCGGGCGCACCGTCGGGCCAGAGCACTTGTTGCGCATGCCCGTCGGCAGGCGTCCAACCCGTATCGGGCGTTGGCGCGGCAAGAAAGTCGATGATCGCTGCTGCATAGCGGCCTGATTGCTCCCACCAGATCAGGTGGCCTGCACGCTCGATGAAACGATACTGCGCATTCGGAAACAGCGCGGCGTATTCGTAGGCCTCGGCGTAGGGCACGAAGTCGCATTGCCCCTGCAGGACCAATACCGGCGAGGTGAATTGCCGCATGCGAGGGCGTGGGTCCTCGACATCGGCGAACCAGTTTGCGCCGGTGCGGACGTAGAAGCCCGCACCGCCTTCCTCGGCTTGCACGTTCGCGGGGTCGCAGACCATGTTGCGGGTGAACCCGGCGGCTAGCGTGTTGAGCGCGGCATCGGCCTGGGCATCGGTCACCAATTTGATGTCGAAAGCCATCGCGGCGGCCTGCGCCAGAATCACCTTCGGCGGCATCGCTGACAGCGCCGTGTCGTGGCCGTACTGCTCGGCATCGGGCGGCTGGAAGTGCAGTGATGCAGGGACGGGATAGGTCGCCTCAAGTGTCGGGTGAGTATTGCCATCGTCGACCGAGGGCTCGAGGTTGCCGGGCGAACTCAGTACCAAGGCCGCGACCTGGGCGGGATGCGATGCGGCGAAATGGGCGGCGATGCGTGCGCCATGCGAGTGGCCGATCAGCGCGACACGGGGTGCACCGATCCGTTGCGAAACGATTTCGTCCAGATCGTCGATCTGATCCGCAAAGCCGCTGGCTTTGGGTCGATCAAGGCGATCCGACAGGCCCGAGCCGTGCTGATCGTAGAGATACACTGGATAACCCGCATCGGCCAAAGGCTGCAGAACATGGATGATCGACGAATGCAAGTAGCCGCCGGGGCCGCCATGCAGGAAAACCACGGGAATGCGCGCCGCCACGCCACGCGGCGGTGTCAGCAGCGTGTAGGCAATGCGATAGCCGCCCTCCATTTTCCAGTAGCGGGTATCCGCGCGGGGTTGCAGCGGTGCCACAGTGACCGGAACCGGCAGCAGGAAGACAAGGATCACGGCAAGGCCCAGTAGGCCGACCACCGCGCTGCCAATACGAAACAGACGACGTCGCCATCGCGTCATGCCGTGCCCTCCGGTAATCGGTGTGGTCGTGCGGCGAACAGTCGCCCGTCAAGCAGGCGACCCAGCACTCTGCCGCGCACCAGCCACTGGTAGCTGATCAGGCAAATTCCGAGCGTCAGGGTCGTGGCAAGCAACAACTTGCTCGGCCACGACAGTGCAATGCCCATGAGCCGGTACTGGATGCCGAACAGCACCGGCAGATGTACCAGATAGGTCCAGTACGAGGCGTCCGCGAGCCAGCGAAGAACGCGGTGCGGCGTGCCGAGCCAGCGGGTGGCCGCCAACAGGCACCACAGCGTCATCCAGCAGCCCGATGCCGCCTCCAGCAGCACCGCCCAGCCATGCGTGGGCGCCAGGGCGGGGCGCTGCCACGCCAGCACGGCATGCGCCAACAGCCCGCCAGCCAGCAGCAGACCTGCCGCCGGGCGCAGACGTTCGATCAGGCCAGCGTGCCGGAACAGGCATGCCCCGAGCGCGAAATACGCCCCGAAGTAGACCATCGCCCATAGCGTCGGCAGGAAACCGGCGGGTGCGGGCCAAGGCACCCCGGCGGCAGCCAGCGCAGGCGACAGCACGATGGGCATCAGCAGCGCCAACGCCGCGGGGCGCGCGTTCCCCAGCCGATCACCGAGGCGTGTCAGACCCAAGGTGACGACGATCCACGCACACAGCGTGAATACCAGCAGATAGAACAGGAACCACAGGTGCATCCAGCCGTTGAACAGCGGCAGTGCGCCACCGCCATCAAGGTGCTCGCGGACCCAGCGCAGTATCGGCGAGGGCTGAGCGCTGTTCGCCACCGCCAGCAGAGTCAGTTCGTGCATGGCCAGACTCGCCAGTGGCAAGAACACCAGCAGTGGCAACAGGACGCGCGCGCCGCGTTGGCGGAACAGGCCGGACATGCCGTGTCTCGCCAACAGATGGGCGGAAAAGTAGCCCGCTACGAGGAAGAACACGGGCATGCGGAATCCGTGCAGGAACCAAGCGATCAGGTCGACGACGACTGACTGTTGCGCGTCGGCGGTTGGCCACAGCGGGTACATCAAGGGACTGTGTGCCAGCGAGGCGTGGAAAAGGACGCCGCCGAGCATGGCCAGGGCACGCAGGTTGTCCATCGCGGGCAGACGGTGGGCCGAGTTCATCCGCACGCCTCAAAGGAACGAGCGCTTGCGGGCGTGCAGCCAACCGGCGATGAGGATGGCCACCACCATCAATACGAACTCACCGCCAAGCAGCGCCAGCAATGGCTTGCCCCAGACGACCACATCGGTGGCACGGTAGCGGATGACGGTGTCGAACTGGCTGATCCAGTAAATGTAGGGCCCGACCAGGGTCATCAGTGCCAGCATCGCGAAGACGTTCCAGCCTTCCGAATCGACGACGATGGCCACGCACAGAAAAATGCAGAACACCAGCAGCGTGAACACGAAAATCGCCGTCAGCCAGGGAAGCGTCCCGTCCGGCAGCGGCGTCGTCTGCACCAGCATGACCAGGCCGCCGCCGACCAGCAGGAACGGCACCAGGTAGATCACCAGGTTGGCGATCAGCTTGCCCCAGAACAGGTCCATCGGTGTCACCGGCAGACTCATCACGAAAGGCCCGGTCTGCTGCTTGCGCTCGGCGATGATCGACGCCGAGATCGCGTAGGAACCGACAACCAGCAGCAGCACCAACAGCAGCAGGGCGCCAGCGGCGGCCACCAGCGGGCTGCCCGAGCCGATCAGCCCAAGTGCCAGCAGCATGCCGGCGACGAATCCGGCGAGTTGCTTTTGATAGACCTGCCAGTCCTTCAGTACCAGTGTGCGCACCGTGCGGAGATCGGATGTGAGCCAGTTCATTGCGCTTTCCCCTTGCCGACGGTGGTGATGAAGATGTCCTCCAGCGACATCGCCTCGACGCTGTCCACCGTCAGACCCAGCGCCTGCAGCGTGGGCAGCGTGGAGTGGTCGAAGGCGCTCGTCTTGAGTTCGATCAGTGGCGGGCTGCAGCGCACCGAGGCGAGGCCCGGCAAGGCGTTGATGGCGTCGTCCCAGTTGCCGCGACAAAGCACCCGGCGCCAGTCATCGAGAAAGGCCTCCTTGTCGCGCGAGGCGAGGACACGGCCTTCGTGCAGGAAGGTGATGACGTCTGCGATCTGCTCGACCTCGGCCGTGTTGTGCGAGGAGAAAAGGATTGAGCGGCGCTCGTCGCGAAGGACATCGCCCAGTGCGTCGAGCACCTCGCCGCGCGCAACGGGGTCGAGTCCGGTCGTGGGTTCATCAAGCAGCAGTAACCGTGGGTGGCGCGCGAGCAGGAGCAGAAGCAGTGCCTTCACCCGTTGACCATGCGAAAAGCCGCCGAGCGTTTGCGCGGGCCTGAGCTGGAAACGCTGGATCAAATGCGCGGCGTAGGCTTCGTCCCAACTCGGGTAGACGCGCCGGATCAGATCCATGTGCCATCGCAGCGACTGACCGGGATACAGACGCATGTCGTCCGAGGCGTAGCCGATATCGCGCTTGACCGCGACCTGCGCGTCCGGGAGCGCTTGCCCGAACACCCGGACCTCGCCGCGGTCGGCACGAATCAGGCCCATCAGCAAGCGCAGCAAGGTCGACTTGCCAGCACCGTTGATACCGATCAGTCCCATCACCTGACCTTCGGGCAACGAAAGGTCGACGTCCTGCAGCGCGAACGTGTCGTACTGCTTGGTCACACCTTGCAGCGAAATGGCGGTGATCATTCGGTATTCCTTGCGTTTGAATCCAAGAAAGTCGGCGCGGTGTCACGCCCGGACGTGAGCGCTTGCTCGACCCGTGCGACGACGTCCCGAGGGCTGAGTCCAAGCTTGCCGGCCGCATCCAGCAAACCTCTCAGTTGTGCGTCGAACTCGGCGGTGGCGAGGGCGCGCGTGGCGTCCAGCGCCGCCGCCACGAACGAGCCTTTGCCCTGCCGCGTCACGATCACTCCAGCGCGCTCCAGCTCCAGGTAGGCACGCTTGACGGTGATCACGCTGACCTTGCTGGCAGCGGCAAGCTCGCGGATCGACGGCAGCAGTCGTCCTTCCTCCCACTCACCCGCCATCACCTTGGCGACAACCTGCTCGATGATCTGCGCGTACATCGGCTGGCTTGAGTGGGGAGACAGCAGCAGTTCGGCGCCCATGAGGACCTTTGACCTAGTGTATATACTGAATATATACAGTTATTTCATGGCGTCAAGTACATCGCCTATCGCCACATCGGTCGGCGCGATGCGCGGTGATTCATTTGTGAAAAGACCGTGACGGAACTACAGTGCGGCCGCTCACGCGCCGCCTCAGGGGAGCTGCGAGTGGTGGCATCCATTGCAGTCTTTCTTGCCCGGAGGTTTTCATGTTGCGAGGTATCGGTGTGCAGGCGCTGTTCGGCCTGTTGATGGCGTTCCCGGCGTTTGCCCAATCCGAGGCGGATTCGGCACAACAGTTTCTCGATTCACTGCGGTTTCGCGAAGGCCAGATTGCGGTGCCGGCGGCGCACGCGCAATTCAAGCTCGGCCCCGGTTTCCGATATCTGGAAGCAAAGGATGCGCAGCGCGTGCTGGAAGACTTCTGGGGCAATCCGCCCGACGACACGGTGCTGGGTCTGATCGTGCCGAGCAAAACCTCGCTGGCCGAAGCGGAATCCTGGGCTGTCGTGGTGACTTACAGCGACGAAGGGTATGTCTCGGACGAGGATGCGGCGAGCATCGACTACACCGAAATGCTGGAGGAGATGCAAGCCGGCACCGAGGAGGAAAACCAAGCGCGCGAGCAGGCGGGCTACGACCGCGTGGAGCTGGTTGGCTGGGCGGAAGCACCGCATTACGACGCCAGCGACAAGAAGCTCTACTGGGCCAAGGAGCTGCGCTTCGGCGAAACCGAGTCGAACACGGTCAACTACGACATCCGCGTGTTGGGTCGCCACGGTTATCTCAGCCTCAACGCGATCGGCGACATGCAGAACATGAGCGAGATCCAACGCGGCATGCAATCACTGTTGCCGATGGCCGAGTTCGAAAACGGTTATCGCTATGCCGATTTCAACGAGAGCACCGACAAGCTGGCCAGCTATGGGCTGGCGGCATTGGTCGGAGGTGGTCTGGCCGCCAAGACCGGCCTGCTGGCGAAAATCGGCGCCCTGCTGCTGGCAGGCAAGAAATTCATCGTCCTGATCTTCGCGGGGCTGGCCGCCGTGGTGGGACGACTGTTCAAGAAGAAAGGCTGATCGGCGACAGGCTCGCATTCATTTGCGCGCGGCACACAAACGAAAGGGTCTGTCGGCATCCACCGACAGACCCTTTGGGCAAGGTGTGAAGCGAGATGTCAGTGACGCGCGCGCACCACCATGAATCCGATGCCCGCCAGCACCAAAGCCAGCAAACCGAGGCCCCAATTCGAGTTGCTCGGAATCACGTCGGGCTGCGGTACGGGGGCGGGCAGAGCCGAGCAGGGCAGATCGACGACCTCGAAACCGAAATCACAAACCGCAGCCGCAGACGTGTTGGTGACGACCAGCACCATGTTCTGACCGGCGGGTACTTCGAAGGCAAAGGGCTGCGCAAGGCTCGAACCGACGTCACCGACGAAGTTCGCCGCTTGGTCGGCCGGATCGTAGCTGCCGATATAGGCGCTGGCATGCGCGTTGGTTGTACAGGGCGTCGTACCCACGGTGTCTGGGTCGAAATTGACGGTGACACAGGCCGCTGCGGAACCCGTGTTGGTGTAGGTGTAGGACTCGTAGTTGTAGGTTGTTGTGGCGTTGAAAATGCCGGGGTAAGTCTTGCCTGGGCAGGCACTGGCGACGGCATCACGAAAAATGCGCCCGAGTTGCACGGTCGTCCCGGTGAACGAGCCTGCGACTGGACCGGTGGGACAGGTCACGCCTGGCGCTTGGGGCTCCGGCAGGCTGGAAAACGAGAAGGTGCTCGGTGCCACCGACATGCCGACGTCGTTGGCCGGAACCACTTGAGCTTGGGTTGCTGCTGACAGCAATAGACCAGTCGCCAGACTGGCGAAGAACGGAGCGCGCATCGGTATTCCCCCACGTTGATGAACAATTCGATTGACGTTCACGCGCCGGAAACGCACCGGTGTCGCGCAACGGTGTGCTCGATATCACGTTTTTGGCCGAAACTCAAACGTGAAGCAAAAATCCTTGGCAGTAAGCGTGGCGGAATTTCGTAGTGCGTCGCCCCATTTCATCGCTTCATTGCAAAGGCCTGATCCAACAACTGGTTGTCAAAACCGTCGCTGCTGCCCTCACCGGAGGCATGGCGATACAACGCAGCCGAGTAAATGCCGGTCAGCGCGGCCTGGATCAGGGCAAGCCCGATCACCAGAACGACCAACGTGGCGACTGCGGCGACGATCAGAGGGACCGACTGGCTCATGGCGGCGCCGACGATCAGGCCGATTCCCAACATCATCACGAGGAACGTGATCAGCCCGAAAACCAGCCC
>Ga0209066_10006532_pt1 | contig 11850 bp, 15 predicted proteins | sample All_14_2_FD_187198 | JGI IMG/M metagenome (GOLD analysis project Ga0209066, IMG submission 187198) | Freshwater microbial communities in response to fracking from Pennsylvania, USA - Allegheny Zone_MetaG_DW_15 (SPAdes) (version 2) ...
GCTCAAAGAGGGCGGCCGCCTGGTCATCCCCGTCGGCGTAGAGGAACAGGAACTCCGCCTCCTGACCAAAACCGCGGCGGGCCTGGAAGACAAATTCATCTGTTCGGTGCGCTTCGTACCCCTGCGCGGGAAAGCATGAACACGCTGTTCTTCAAGATAGCCTGGCGCCTGGCGCTTTATCCCGCGCTGGCCCTGGCAGCCCTGTCTTTCATTTTTTTCTGGCTTTACGCCCATCCCCGCCGCTTCACGGGAACCTACAAGCCGGCGGATTTCGGCCTGCGGGCAGAAGAGGTGAAGCTTAAAACCGCCGACGGGGTGGAACTGGACGCCTGGTTCATACCGCACAAAACCTCCAGGAAAGCCGTGCTGGTCTGCCACGGCTACCCCATGGACAAGAGCGACGTGCTGGGGCTGACCGCTTTCCTGGCCCGGGACTTCAACCTGCTGTATTTCGACTTCCGGGCCACGGGCCGCAGCGGCGGCTTCTTCTCCACCGGCGGCGCGCGGGAGACGCGCGACATCGACGCCGGGCTGGCCTTCCTGGAGGGCAGGCTGCCCGGGGCAGGGGCGGGAGTCTTCGGCTTTTCCATGGGCGCGGCCGCCGCGCTCCAGTCGCGCAACCCGGCCGTCAGGGCACGCGTCCTCGACGCCCCTTTCGCGGACCTCTCCGGCCAGCTGGACCACATCTTCGCCGGTTGGGGCCTCCTGCGCCGGCCGCTGGTACTGCTCATGAAAGGCTGGAGCCTGCTGCTGATGGGTGTAAATATCAATTCCATCAGCCCGGCCAGGAACACAGAGGCTTTCGCGGCGCCCATGCTGCTTATACACGGGGAGGACGACGCCGTGGTGCCGCCGGGGAATTCTTCGGCCATAAAAACCGCCAACCCCGCCGCCGAACTGTGGCGGGTGCCGGGCGCCGGCCACGGCGAGAGCCACTACCGCGCCCCGGCGGAATACGAGAAGCGCGTCGGGGATTTTTTCCGCAGGCATCTTTAAGGAACAGCTATGGCCGCCATCACCACCCGCAACCTGGTAAAACGCTACGACGAAGTGACCGCCGTCAACGGCGTCTCCCTGGAGATAAAGAAAGGCGAGGTCTTCGGCCTGCTGGGCCCCAACGGCGCCGGCAAGACCACCCTCATCAGCATGCTGTCCACCCTGGTGCGCCCCACGTCGGGCACGGCCACGGTGGCGGGCCACGACATCGGCAAGGAGCCGCTGGAAGTGCGCCGGAGCATCGGCATAGTTTTCCAGGAGCCCAGCGTGGACGACCTGCTGACCGGCCGCGAGAACCTGCGCCTGCATTCCATGCTCTACGGCGTGCCCCGGCGGGAGATCCGGCCCCGGACAGAGCGGATGCTGGCGATGGTGGGGCTCACCGACCGCGGCGACAGCCTGGTCAAGACCTATTCCGGCGGCATGCGCCGCCGCCTGGAGATCGCCCGCGGCCTCATCCACGAGCCGAAGATCCTGTTCCTCGACGAGCCCACGCTGGGGCTGGACCCGGCCAGCCGCAAGGCCATCTGGCAGCATATCCGGGAACTGAAGGCCCAGCATAACTCCACCATCATCCTCACGACGCATTACATGGAGGAGGCCGACAGCCTGGCCGACCGCATCGCCATCATCAACAAGGGCGAGATCATAGAGCTGGACACGCCCGCCGCCCTCAAGAAGAAAGTGGGGCAGGACCTGGTCTTCCTCAAGGGCGCGCCCGACGAGGCCGCCCTGCGGGCGCTGCCGTTCGTGAGAAGCGTGGAGCGCTCCGGTGACGCCTGGACCATAGGCATGGAGGATTCCGGCGCCAACCTGCAGGCCCTGCTCAACGCGGCCGGCCGGCTGGAGCAGGTGGAGGTGCGCCGCGTCACGCTCGACGACGTTTTCCTGAAGTTCGCCGGGCAGCAGATCAGCGACGACGAGGAAGAGCACGCCGAAGGCATCTTCGAGCGCATAGCCGTCAACAAGGCGGCCCGCCGATGAACCTCAACGCCGCCGGCGCGCTGCTGCTGCGCGAAGCCCTGATCTTCTTCCGGGAGAAGGAGCGCATCATCTCCATGCTCATCTCCCCGCTGCTGTTCCTCTTCGTGATGGGCGAGGCCATCCCCGAGGGGCAGAGCCCGGTGGCGGGCTTCACCTACCAGCAGTTCATCTTCCCGGGCATCATGGCCATGGTGCTGCTCTTCACGTCCATAACCTACGGCCTCTACATCATCTGGGACAAGCGCCTGGATTTCCTGAAAGAGGTGCTGGCCGCGCCCATCTCGCGCTCCACGCTCTTCTTCGGCAAGTCGCTGGGGGGGATGATAGGCGCCATGATAGAAACGGTGATGCTGCTGGTTATAGGCGCGCTCTTCATCCTGCCGGTCACACCGCTGCAGGCCCTGCTTTGCCTGGGGGCCGCGCTGCCGGTGGCCTACATGATCACCAACATGGGGCTGACCATAGGCGCCAGCATGAAATCCATGGAGGGCTTCGGCCTGGTGATGAGCTTCCTGACCTGGCCGCTCTTCTTCTTCAGCGGCGCGCTCTTCGACCTGGAAACGGCCGCGCCCTACATCCGCGCCGTCAGCCTGGCCGACCCGGTCACCTACGCCGTGGACCTGATGCGCATCATCCTCCTGGGCAAGGGGCACTTTTCGCCCTGGACCGACCTGGGCGTCATAGCCCTGTTCTGCCTGGCCACCACGGCCATAGGCGTGACGGCGTTCGGCAGGCTGCAGCAGGAAAAATAAAAAAAGGGCCGGCAGGCCCCCTAAGGAAAAGGCCGCCCGGGGCGGCCTTTTTTTACGCCCCGCCGGAGAACCGCGGCAGGCGGCGCAGCACGGCGGCCTTCTCGTCGGGCAACAGCAGGCCGAGGCGCCAGAGCCCCAGCGGGAAGGCGGCCAGCAGCGCCAGGCGCAGCAGCGGCCCGGCGTTGAGCAGGAAAACCGGCGCCGCGCAAACGGCCGCCAGGACTACGGCCCCGGCCAGGCGGCCGAACTCGTAGGGCACCGCCAGCAGCGCCCGTCCGCGGAAATATACCATTACGGCCATGGCCAGGTAGGAGAGCAGCAGCGCCCAGGCCGCGCCGAACATGCCGAAGGGCGGGATCAGGGCGAAGTTGCCGGCGATGCTGACGGCCGCTCCGGCCAGCGTCACGCCCAGGATGATCCCGGTGCGCTTGGCGATGATCACCGGGGCCAGGAAATTTATATAGACGCCGTTGAGCAGGTAGGCGGCCAGCACTACGGGCACGATGCCCAGGCCTCCCCAGTAGCCGGGGTGGATGAGGTTCACGCCCGCCACGCTGAACCTGGCGATGTCGCCTATGAAGAAGGAGAGCCCCAGCCACAGCCAGAGGCCGCCCAGCGTGAACAGAGTCAGCACGCGGGCGAAGACCGGCGCCGAATCGGGGCGCTGCGAGCGCTCGATGAAAAACGGGCGCCAGGCCTGGTCGAACATGCTCACCACCAGCATCATGAAGATGCCCAGCCGGTAATTGGCCTGGTAGACGCCGACGGAAGCCGTATCGGAGAGGTGCAGCATGATGGGCCGGTCCAGCACCTGCACGGCCATTGAGCCCAGCCCCGCCGGCAGCAGGGGGAGCGCGAAGGCGAGCAGCTGGCGCAGCACGGGGAGGTCGGCGCGGCCCCAGGCGGCCCTGAGCTCGGGGGCCAGCAGCAGGGCGGCCGCCGCCGAGGACAGCAGGTTGGCCAGGAAGACGCTCTCGAGCCCCAGCCCCATATATTTCAGGAAGACCACGTTGAGCGCGACGTTGATAACGATGGAGGCCGTGCGCACCCCGGCGAAGCGCAGCGGGCGGTGGCTCATGCGCAGGTCGGCGAAAGGGATGATGGTGACGGTGTCGAGCAGCAGGATGGCGGCGGAATAATAAACCAGTTTGGAGTGTTCCGCCCCGATGCCGGAAACGGAGGCCCAGAAGGGCGCGGCCGAACAGAGCACCACGGTGAGCAGGGCGGAGGTGGCGGCCAGGGCGGTGAAAGCCGTAGGGAAGGCGCGGGCCCGGTCGGAGTAATGCCGCATGTAGGCCTGGTCCATGCCGTAGTGGTAGACGATGTTGAGGAAGGCGATATAGGAAAAGACCGCGGCCACCACGCCGTACTCGGCCGGCATCAGGTAATGCGTGTAGAAGGGCAGGAGGATGAAGTTGAGCAGGCGGGCGCCCACGGTGGACAAACCGTAGATCAGGGATTCCTTGCCGAGGGCTTTCAGGTCTTTGAACATTGGTATTTTCACGTCCGCCGCTACGCTATTCTACCAAATGACGACGGGGGGGCAAATAAGATATAATAAACACGTCCCGCAGAGCGGGACGGGGGAATATGAATAAATTCAATAAAGAACAGGCTCCTGACTGCGGCGTTTGCCGCTTCAAGACCGTGTGTTTCTACAATAAACTCGACGCGCAGGCCCAGAAGGCCTGGAACCAGCAGAAGCTGGCGCGCAAATTCTCGGACGACGAGGCGGTCTACAGCGAAGGCCAGCAGCCGCTGGGCATCTACACGGTCTGCAAGGGCCGCGCCAAGATCTTCTCCGCCGACGCCAAGGGCCAGCAGCTGATCACCTGGATCCGCCACCCCGGCGAGCAGTTCGGCCACATCGCCTTTTTCTCGGAACGGGAATACTTCGGCAACAGCCGCGCCATGGGCGACACCATAGTGTCCTTCATGGACGGCAAGTCCCTGGAGAAGTTCCTGCTGGACCACCCCAAGACCAACAAGGTGCTGCTGCACAAGATCGCCACCGAGCTGCGCGCCCTGCAGCTCAAGCTCAAGGATACCGCCTACAAGCCGGCCCGCTCCAAGGTGGCCCAGGCGCTCATCCACGCCGTCTCCTTCAAGACCCGCGACACGGACCGCCCCGCCATCTACGGGCTCAAGCGCACGGAGATCGCAGAGATAACCGGCCTGGCGCTCGAAACCGTGGTGCGCACGCTGGCGGACATGGAGAAGCGCGGCGTTATCAAGCGCGAGACCAAGTCCATCAAGATCCTCGACTGCAAGACGCTGGCCCGCATAGCGGACCCGCACGCCAAGGTGCAGGCGCCCGACTGACGCCCGCGACGGCAAATAAAAAAGGACAGCTCCCGCTGTCCTTTTTTATTTACTTCCCGGGACCTCAATTAGTGCCGAACATCCTGTCCCCGGCGTCGCCGAGGCCCGGCACTATGTAGCCGCTGGAGTTCAGCTTTTCATCCACCGCGCCCACGTAGATGGGCATCTCCGGGTGGGCGGCGGCCAGCCGCTTGAGGCCCTCCCGGGCGGCCAGCATGCAGATGAAGCAGATGTTCTTCGCGCCGCGGCTCTTCATGATCTCCACGGCCTCCACGGCGGAGCCGCCGGTGGCCAGCATCGGGTCGGCGATGACCACCAGGCTGTCGGCCACCTTCTCGGGCAGGCGCACGTAATACTTCACGGGCTTGAGCGTCTCCTCGTCGCGGTAGATGCCGATATGGGCCAGCCGCGCCTCGGGGTGCAGCGCCACCAGCCCGTCGAGCATGCCCAGGCCGGCCCGCAGGATGGCCACGAAGACCAGGTCGTGGGAAAGCTTCAGGCAATCGGCCACGCCCACCGGGGTGCGCACCCTGGCCTTCTTGACGCGGGCGTTGAGGAACGCGTCGTGGGCCAGGAACATGGCCAGCTCGCCGGTCAGGCGCCGGAAGTCGGCGACGTTGGTGCGGCGGTCGCGCAGGCGGGCTATCTTATCCAGCACCAGCGGGTGCCTGGAGATATGGACGTTCTTCATTGCGCCTCCTTACTTGATTATCTCGCGGATCAGCGGCTCCTTGCGGGGAGCCTTCGCGCCGTAGGCCAGCGAGCTCTCGAACATCCGGACGCCTTCGGCCAGCTTGGCGGGCGCGGAGGCGTAAGCGGTGGCGATCAGGTCGCCGGGACGCACACGGTCGCCGGGCTTCTTCTCGAGGATGAAGCCGGCGCCGAAATCCACGCAGTCCTCGGCTTTGGCGCGGCCGCCGCCCAGCGCCACGGAGGCGAACCCGACGGTGCGGGCTTCCATGGCGGTAAGCACGCCGGCTTTTTTGGCCGTTATCCGCTTCGAAAGCTTCGCCTTGGGCATGTGGCGGTCCGGGTCGTCCACCACGCGGACGTCGGCGCCCTGCCACTTCACCATCAGGCGGTATTTCTCCAGCGCGCTGCCGTCGGCGATGGCGGCGCGGGCCTTGTCCTCGCCCTCGGCCGCCGTGCGGGCCTTGCCGCCCAAATGTATCATCCAGCCGGCCAGCACTTCGAGCACGCGCATGAAGTCGGCCGGGCCTTTCTCGCCGGCCAGGATCTTTATGCACTGGGCCGTCTCTATGCCGTTGCCCACGGCCAGGCCCAGCGGCTCGTTCATGGCCGTCATCACGGCCACGCAGCGGATGTCCAGGAGCTTGGCCGTCTTCATCAGCGCCACGGCCAGTTCGCGGCTCTTCTTGAAATCCTTCAGGAAGGCGCCGGAGCCGTATTTCACGTCCATCACCAGGCCGGTGATGTCTTCGGCGTACTTCTTGGAGAGGATGCTGGCCACTATGAGCGGCAGGGCCTCCACGGTGCAGGAGGCGTCGCGCAGTGCGTAAAGCTTCTTGTCGGCGGGGGCGAGCTGTTCGGTCTGGCCGAACATGGACAGGCCCGTGGCCTTGAGCTGCCTGACTATATAGGAAGGCTCCAGGCGCACCTTGAAGCCTTTCATGGCTTCCAGCTTGTCCAGGGTGCCGCCGGTATGGCCCAGGCCCCGGCCGCTCATCATGGGCACCACCACGCCGCAGGCCGCCGCCACCGGCGCCAGCGCTATGGAAATGCCGTCGCCCACGCCGCCGGTGGAATGCTTGTCCACCTTCATGCCCTTTATCGACGAGAGGTCCAGCTTCTTGCCTGAATGGGCCATGGCCCGCGTCAGCGCCGCGGTCTCGGCGGGAGTGAGCCCGTTGAGGAAGGCGGCCATCAGCCAGGAGGAAAGCTGGTAATCGGGGATGGAGCCGTCGGCGGCCCCCATCGAGATGAATTCCAGTTCGGCCGGGGTCATCTCCAGGCCGGAGCGCTTCTTGAGCAGCAGGTCGAGCATTTTCATGGTTGTTCCCTTACCCCTTTATAACCTTGGATTTAAGCAGGCCTTCTAGTATAGCCTGCAGCTTGCCGGAGGCCTTCTCGCCCAGTTCCAGCACTTCCTCGTGGGTCAGCACTTTCTTGGAGATGCCGCTGGTGAAATTGGAGACCCAGCAGAGGCCGGCCACGCGCAGCTTGAGCTGGCGGGCGGTGATGGTCTCGGGCACCACGCTCATGCCGGCAACGTCGCCGCCGAGCGAGCGGTACATCTTCACTTCCGTCGGGGTTTCGTAGGAAGGCCCGGTCACCGCGAGGTAGACGCCCTCCACGGCGCGCACCTTCGCCTTGCGGGCCAGCGCCACGGCCTCCTTGCGCAGGCCCTTGTCGTAAGGGTCGTTCATGTCCGGGAACATCTCGCCGAAGGCGGGGTGGTAGTTGCCCATCAGCGGGTTGGAGCCCATGAGGTTGATGTGGTCCTTGAGGATGACCAGTTGGCCGGGCTTGATGCCGGGCTTCAGCGAGCCGACGGCCGCGGTCAGGAGCAGGTTCTTGACGCCCAGCGCGCGCAGCACGCGGATGGGGAAGGCGATGAAGGAAAGCGGCCGGCCCTCGTAGTAGTGAAAGCGGCCCTTCATCATCACCACGTCGCGCCCGCCCATGCGGCCAAAAACCAGTTCCCCGGCGTGGCCCTTGACGGTGGTGACCGGGAAGCCGGGGATGTCCTTGTAGGAAACGGCGACCTTGTCCTCCAGGCGGGGCAGCGCGCCGCCCAGGCCGGAGCCGGCTATGATGGCCGTCTCGGGTTTGAAGCCGGCGGCGATCTTCTTGAGCCAGCCCGCGGTATGCTCCACGCTCCTGAGTATTTCGGAAGGTTCCATAGTCTCTCCTTAAGTCGCGGCCGTGGGCCGCCCGCTCGGTTTTTCTCCGCCTAGAAGCCGAACCCGTCGGCGCTGAAGGCGTCCTCTATATGCTCCGGCTCGGACCCCGGCGTGATGCCGATGAAGTCGAACCGCAGCGTGCCGGCCCTGGGCGAACGAGCCTTGATATAGGCCATGGCCGTCTTTATGATCTTCGCCCGCTTGGCCCGCCCTACCGTCTCGGCGGGCAGCCCGTAAGCGGAACTGCTGCGCTGCCGCACCTCGACGAAAGCTATAGTATCGCCTTTTCTCGCCACGATGTCCAGTTCGCCGAAGGGACAGGCCCAGTTGCGGTCCAGGATCTCGTAGCCGGCCTTCTTCAAAAAGAGCGAGGCCTGCTCCTCGTAAGGCGCGCCTTTGGTATTCACTCAGGGAGCCGTCCTGGCCGCCCTGCGGACCGGCGCGAAGCTCAGGCGGTGCTGCGGCGAAGGGCCGAGGCGGCTGAGGGCCTCCAGGTGCGCCGCCGTGCCGTAGCCTTTGTGGCCCGCCAGCCCGTAGCCGGGATGGCGCGCGTCCAGCACGCCCATCCAGCGGTCGCGGACCACCTTGGCGTAGATGCTGGCCGCGGCGATTGAAAGTGATTTGGCGTCGCCGTCCACCAGGGGGTGCTGGAGGCAGGAGTCCAGGCGCTTGATGCGGTGCGGGCCGTCCACCAGCAGCAGCGTTTTTTCCGGCGGGGCGCCCGTATAGCGCAGCAGGCGGCGCACGGCGGCGCCCATGGCGTTGAAAGTGGCTTCCAGGATATTCTCGCTGTCTATCTCGCCCGGCCCCGCGAAGCCGAAGCCGAAGCGCACGCCGGAGGCGCGCATGAGCGCCAGCGCGCGCTCGCGCCGCTGCGGGGAAAGTTTCTTGCTGTCGTTGACCAGGGGGGAGATAAGGCTGTGGGAAGAAGGCGGCACCCAGGCGGCGCAGGCGGTAACGGGGCCGGCCAGCGGGCCGCGGCCGGCTTCGTCTACGCCGACGAGGTAGGCCGGCTGTCTGGTTTCCAGGAGAGCTAGGTCGAATTTGGCGAGTGGCACGATTGGCTGCTGCCTCGGACCGCTTGCCCCCCGCGCGGAGCGCGGGGGGATGGAACCGGCTTTACTTGCCGGCTTCCGGCTGGGCGGCGGCGGGAGCCGCCTCCTGGGCCTGGGGGGCCGCCGCGGAGGTCTCTTTCTCGATCTCGTCGAGCCGGGCAGCTTTGCCCGAGAGGCCGCGGAGGTAATAGATCTTGGAGCGGCGGACCTTGCCGGCCTTCACCACCTCGATCCGGTCGATGCGGGGGGAGTGGAGGGGGAACACCCGCTCCACGCCCACGCCGTAAGAGATCTTACGCACGGTGAAGCTGGAGGAGATGCCGGTGCCGCGGCGGGAGATCACGACGCCGTCGAAGATCTGGATGCGCTCGCTGTCGCCTTCCACGACCTTGGTGTGCACCTTGACGGTGTCGCCCGTCCTGAAATCAAATTTGTCGGCCTTGAAACCCAGGTATTTCGCGATGTCTTTCATACTGCCTCCTAATTAGTTGAAACAAAAACTATTTCTTCGCGGCTTTCGCTTTGCGGGCCGCCGCCTTGCCCGGCGCCAGGTCCGGCCTGGCCGAGCCCGTAAGGGCCTCCGCCCGCGCGCGCCGCCACTGCGCTATCAGCTTGTGGTTGCCGCTGACCAGCTCGGGCGGGACCGCGCTGCCCCTCCACACCGCGGGCCTCGTGTAATGCGGGGCCTCCAGCAGCCCGTCGGAGAATGTCTCGTTGACGGTGGCGTCGCTTTTCCTGAGCACGCCGGGGATCAGGCGGGTCACGGCGTCTATCACCGCCACCGCCGCCGGCTCGCCGCCGGTCAGCACGTAATCGCCTATCGAGAGCTCCAGGTCGGCCAGCGGGGTGACCCGCTCGTCGATGCCCTCGTAATGCCCGCAGATAAAGACCAGGTGCTTCTTTTTCGACAGCTCCAGCGCGAGCTTCTGGTCGAAGCGGCGCCCCTTGGGGGTCAGGAGGATGACAAGAGAGTTCCTCTTCCTGACCGCTTTGAGCGCCTTGTACACGGGCTCGGCCATCATGACCATCCCGGTGCCGCCGCCGTAAGGCTTGTCGTCCACGGTGCGGTGGCGGTCTTCCGTGAAATCCCTCGGGTTGGAGAAGCCCAGCTCGAGGAACCCTTCCTGCCTGGCGCGGCCCACGATGCTCTCCGAAAGCGGGGCGTCTATCATCCCCGGGAAGAGCGTGACCGCGTCCACGCGCATGGCTTAATCTATGTCCAGGTAAACTTTCTTGTTCTGCCTGGCGGCGGCGGTCTGCAGGACGGTGCGGATGGCTTTCACCACGCGCCCTTCCTTGCCGATGACCTTGCCGCGGTCGGAAGAGGCCAGCGTCAGCCTGAAGCGGGTGATATCCCCGTCCTCGGCCACGCCCACCTTGACTTCCTGCGGTTTCTCCACGAGGGAGCCCACGATGAACATTAAAACTTCTTTCATGGTCCGCCTCCGGGCTATTTCGGCGCCGCGGCTTTCTCGGCCTTGCGGGCGCGGGCGATGAGGGAACCCACGGTCTCGGAAGGCAGGGCGCCGTTCTTTACCCAGGAGTCCACCCTCTCGGAATTGATGGTGACCTTCTCCTTGTCCTTGAGAGCCTTGGGGTTATAATGCCCCACGATCTCGAGCGGCTTGCCGTGCGGCCCGCTGGACTTTTCGATAGCCACTATGCGGTAATGCGGCTGCGTGCGCTTGCCTATCCTCTGAAGCCTCAAAACAACTGCCATGTTGTCCTCCTTAAGCTCGCCGGCCGCGCTGCGGCGGCAAACGGCCAAAAAAATCGCTCACGCGCCTGCCTCGCGGCGGGTTTGCGCGAAAGATTATTATATTATATTTCGGGCGGCTTTGGGAATGGGGGTCAGCCGATGAGGGACTTGATGTGCCCCAGCAGGCGCTGCCATTCGTAGGGCTTGTTGACGTAAAAGTCGGCCCCGGCCGAGAAGGAATTTTCCATGTCGCCCATCAGGCGCTTGCCGGTGAGCATGATGACCTTGATATGCTTGGTGTCGGGCCCGTTCTTGATGAGTTCGCAGAGGGTGGTGCCGTCGAGCTTGGGCAGGCCGATGTCGAGGATGACCAGGTCGGGCTTCTCCTTCTTGACCGCTTCAAGGCCTTCCTCGCCGTCCATGGCGGTGGCCACCTTGTAGCCCAGCCCCTCCAGGCGTATGGCCAGCACTTTGACGATGAGCGGCTCGTCTTCCACGATCAGCACTTTTTTAGCCATATCAAAGTCCCTTCAGGCGCCTGAGGAAAGCGGCGGGGTCGGGCGCCGAGAAAAGCGCGCTGCCTATCACCAGCGAGTCGGCGCCGGCGCCGGCGGCCAGGACGGCGGTGTCGGCGTTGATGCCGCCGTCCACCTGCAGCCAGACCTTGCGCCCCGACCGCGCGATGGCCCGCCGCGCGGCCTTCACCTTGGGCAGCATGGCCGGCATGAAGGCCTGGCCGCCGAAGCCCGGCTCGACGGTCATTATAAGGAGGAGGTCCAGGTCCTTGAGGAACGGGAGCGCTCTTTTGAGTGGCGTCCCGGGGCGCAGGGCCAGGCCGGCCTTGAGGCCGAGGGCCTTTATTTTTTTCAGGCAGGCCGCGGCGCCGCGCGCCTCGGCGTGCACGGTGATCAGGGCGGCGCCGGCCCGCGCGAAAGCGTCTATGAACTTGAGGGGTTCGGCCACCATCAGGTGCGCGTCCACCGGCAGCCCCGACGCCCCGGCGACGTAAGGCACCAGCACGGGGCCGAAGCTGATATTGGGCACGAAGCGGCCGTCCATCACGTCGAGCTGCACCCAGCCGGCCAGCCGCTTCACGGGGGCCAGGCTTTTTTTCAGGCAGCCGAAATCCGCCGACAGCACCGACGGCACCAGGGCCGCGGCGCCGGAGGGCAGGGGAA
>Ga0209066_10006533_pt1 | contig 11848 bp, 11 predicted proteins | sample All_14_2_FD_187198 | JGI IMG/M metagenome (GOLD analysis project Ga0209066, IMG submission 187198) | Freshwater microbial communities in response to fracking from Pennsylvania, USA - Allegheny Zone_MetaG_DW_15 (SPAdes) (version 2) ...
GGCCGCTAGAAGCACTCATTGGCGGTCCATGTCCAGGCAAAAAATCGGCCCCCGAAGGGGCCTGGGAGTGGGATCACTCCATGCGGTAGTTCGGCGCTTCCTTGGTGATCTGCACGTCATGGACGTGACTCTCACGGATGCCAGCGGACGTGATCTCAACGAACTCTGCCTTGTTGCGCATGTCCTCGATCGTGCCGCAACCACAGTAGCCCATGGATGCACGCAAACCACCGGCCATCTGGTAGATGATGCTGATGACCGAGCCCTTGTAGGGCACGCGACCTTCAATGCCCTCGGGCACGAGCTTGTCGGCGTTGGGATTGGTGGACTCGTCGTTTTCCTGGAAATAGCGGTCTGCCGAGCCATCTTTCATGGCGCCGATCGAGCCCATGCCGCGATAGCCCTTGTAGCTGCGGCCCTGGAACAGGATGACCTCACCGGGTGCTTCTTCGGTGCCGGCAAACATGCCGCCCATCATCACGGTGCTGGCGCCAGCGGCAATGGCCTTGGCGATGTCACCAGAATAACGGATGCCGCCGTCGGCGATCAGTGGCACGCCCGTGCCTTGCAAGGCAGTGGCCACGTTGTCGATGGCCATGATCTGGGGCACGCCCACACCGGCCACGATGCGCGTGGTACAGATGGAGCCAGGGCCAATGCCGACCTTGACGCCGTCGGCGCCGGCCTCAACCAGCGCCAGGGCCGCCGCGCCGGTGGCAATGTTGCCCCCGATGACATCCACGTGCGGGTAATTTTTCTTGACCCAGCGCACGCGCTCGATCACGCCGTGGCTGTGGCCGTGGGCGGTGTCCACCACCAGGGCATCCACGCCAGCCTTGACCAGCAGCTCCACACGCTCTTCGGTGCCGTCACCCACGCCCACCGCGGCGCCCACGCGCAATTTGCCGTGAGCGTCGCGAGCGGCATTGGGAAAGCTGTTCTGCTTGGTGATGTCCTTGACGGTGAAGACCCCGGTCAGCTCATTGCTGTCGTTGATCATCAACACGCGCTCAAGCTTGTGCTTGTGCATCAGGGCCTTGGCCTCGGCCTGGGTGGCGCCATCCTTGACGGTGACCAGACGCTCGCGCGGGGTCATGATCTCGTGCACGGGGGCGTCCAGGCGGGTCTCGAAGCGCAGGTCGCGCCCGGTCACGATGCCCACCACCTTGCCACCGTCCACGACGGGGAAGCCGGAGATGCCGTGCTGGGTGGACAGCTCGATCACGTCACGGACCTTCACGTTGGACGTGATGGTGATCGGGTCACGCAGGATGCCGGACTCGTAGCGCTTGACGCGTGCGACTTCGGCGGCCTGTTGCTTGGCCGTCAGGTTCTTGTGGATGATCCCCATGCCACCTTCCTGAGCGATCGCGATCGCCAGGCGGGCTTCCGTGACCGTGTCCATGGCGGCGGACACCAAGGGCAGGTTCAGGGTGATGTTGCGGGACAGACGAGTGGCCAGCGATGTGTCGCGGGGCAACACTTGAGAGTACGCGGGCACCAACAACACGTCGTCAAACGTGAGGGCTTTACCAAGCAGGCGCATGAACAGGCTCCAGACGCAAAAGCGGATTATAGACCTGTCCGACACAGATGGCCACCAAAGACGGCCACATGAGTGCAACTGCTCACAGTTTCGGGTCCCCCAAACAGGGTGGGCGCCGCTAAACTCTGCGCATGCGTTTCACACCCATTGCCCGAATTGGCGCGGTCCTTGTGACCGCTGCAGTGCTCTGCACACCCGCCTTGTCCGCCCAATGGAAGTGGCGGGATGCGCAAGGCAGCGTCCAGTACAGCGATCGCCCTCCCCCAGCCGACATCCAGGACAGCCAGATCCTGTCGCGCCCCCGAGGCCGCCCTGCCACGCCCGTGACCACCAAGCCGGCCGATGAAGCGCCCGCGTCAGCGGCCAAGCCCTCAGTGAAGGCCTCTGACCCACAACTCGAAGCCCAGAAGAAAAAACTGGAAGAGGCCGAGGCGGCCAAGAAAAAGGCCGAAGAAGCCAAGCGCAACCAGGGCAATGCCGAAACTTGCCAGCGCGCTCGCAATTACGAAAAATCCCTGAATGATGGCCTGCGCATCTCGCGCACCAACAGCAAGGGCGAGCGTGAAATCCTGGACGACCAGGGCCGCGCGAGCGAACTGGCCCGCACCCGCGAGGTCATCGGCGAGAGCTGCCGCTGACCTGGGGTGACCTAGAGCTTTGCCCGCCGAACGCCCTTGGGGAGTTTCTCCCCCTGGGCGCGATAGCGCTGACGCCGGGCCTCCTTGGGATCGACGATCAGCCCGCGGTAGACCTCGATCCGATCCTGATCCCGAACCAAGGTGGTCGGGTCGGTCTTGCGCCCCCAGATGCCCAGACACAAACCGACCGAGCCGGAGGCAAACCACCCCGTGGCCCTCAAGGCGTCCTGTACGGTCGCGCCAGCACCAAGGCTCACCTGCATCCGCTGCACGGTGCGTGGTGCGGGGCTGTGAACCACTTCCACGGAGATGCGCTCAGCGAGGGCCATGCACCTGCTCCGCGCGCTTGACAAAGGCGTCCACAAAGGTGGTCGCGATCCGATCAAACACCGGGCTCACCACCAGAGACAAGGATCGACTCGAGAAGGCGTAGTCCAGAGAGAACTCGACCTTGCAGGCCACGGGCTCTTCATCAGACGGCTGCCCTGGGGTGCCCAAGGGCGTGAAACGCCAGGTGCCCTCCAGGTGGGAGAACGGCCCGTCCACCAGCTTCATGGACACCATGCGCCCGTCCTCGTGAACGTTGCGTGTGGTGAAGGCCTGACGGACCCCGGCAATGGACATGTGCAGGCGCGCAGTGACGCCGTCCTCATGTTGCTGCAGGACTTCAGCCTGAGAGCACCAAGGAAGAAATTGTGGATAGTCGCCGATGGCCGTCACCAGGGCGTACATTTCGCGTGGTGAGTACCACAGCAGGACAGACTTGTGGACATGCTTCATAGAATGACGCTATTTTAAGGACCCCGCGCCCGGCCATGTCGATTGCAGAAAACCGAAAAGCCCTTTTCAACTACCACATCGAGGAACGGTTCGAAGCCGGTATCGTCCTGGAAGGCTGGGAAGTCAAGGCCATTCGTGAGGGGCAGGTGCAGCTCACGGACGGCTACGTCATCGTCAAGGACGGCGAATTATTCCTCATTGGCCTGCGCATCAATGCGCTTCGCTCAGCGTCCACGCATGTCAGCCCGGACGCCGACCGCATCAAGAAATTGTTGATGCACCGCGCCCAGATCCGTCGCCTGATCGGCAAAACGGAGCAAAAGGGCTACACCATCGTGCCGCTCAACCTGCATTACAAGGCAGGCCGGGTCAAGGCAGAAATTGCACTGGCCAAGGGCAAAGCAGAGCACGACAAGCGCAACACCATCAAGGATCGTGACTGGGAGCGCGAGAAGGGCCGCCTGATGCGACACAAGGTTTCATCCAGTGGAAAGGAATGAGGGGCGCCATCGTGTCGCCAAATGTACCTTTGTTGTCGTGAACTGATCTAGCGCTGTCGTACGAGGCCCCCTAAAGTCCGGCCCATGCTGGACATCATTGACCCCATCACCTCAAGCGCGAACGCCCGCCTGCCGGATTCCGGCATCAAGTCGGCACCGTCAGACGCCATTGCCTTTGCGGCGGCCAACTCCTGGGTTCGCGCTGCACGGCAGTGCCGGTTCAACATCGACGCGCTGTTCAATTCCGCAGGCGTGGACGTCGACAGTGCAGGCGTGCCCCGGATCCGCCGAGGCGCCCTGGTCAAACTGATGCAGCAGTGCGTGCTGCAGGCAGCCCCTCAGTCGCATTTCCCGCTGGTCATGGGCGATCTGTTTGCCTTTGACCACCTGCCGGCGCTGGAAACCTTCCTGGCCACCAGCCCCAGCCTGCGCCATGCACTGCCCGCCCTGAACTGGGTGGGCAAAGCCCTGACCAGTGTGTCCCTGCGGGTCGAAGAAGGCCCCGAGCTGTCCGCCCTGATCGTGGATGTGGACATGCAGGCCGACAACCCGCGGGTCAAGGGCTACTTCATTGAGGCGGTGCTGGCTGGCATCAACAAATTTGTCCGACTGGGCATTGGCGACAGCGCCGAGGTCCTGCACGCAGAGATCGCGCACGACCCGGGCCCCCAGCGGCTGGCCTGCGAGGCTCAGTTCAAGATTCCCGTGCGCATCAACCAGGCTCGCAATGCCGTGGTGTTCAAGACCGCCCTGCTGGACCGCCCTCTGCCGGGATCCGTCCCTGGCATGCACCAGCGGGCTCACCAACTGATCGAACAGCAACTGCCCGCGCAAGAGCCCGACAGCGTGACCGCCCGCCTGGAGGCCATCTTCAAGCGTCAACCCGAGTTGTTGGGCCAGGGCATCGAGCGCATGGCCGACAAACTGGGCCTGCACCCCCGTACACTGCAGCGACGCCTGAATGCCGAGGGGCAACTGTTTGCCGACATTCAGGGGCGCTGCCGGTATGACATCGCCGTCACGGCCCTCAAAGAGGGACCGACCGACATCGAGGCGCTGAGCGAGCAGCTTGGTTTTTCAGACCGCCACAGCTTCACCCGCGCTTTCAAGCGCTGGACCGGACTGGCGCCCAGCGAGTTCCGACGCCAGCACCTGGCCACATCGACCCGAGAAGCATCATGAACCAACAAAGCCGCATGCCTGACGATCAGACCCACGCAGCCATCGTTGCGAGAGAGAACCTCGACTTCGACCTGGACAACCCCGACATCCCCAAGTACTGGATGGGCGGCGATGCGTTCAAGACACGTTTTTTTGACGCGATGTCGACGCTGTTCCCGCAGGGCGAGCGCTTTTTCATCACCAGCGTGCGCGAGTTTCGCGACCAGATCACAGACCCTACCCTGCTGCAGGAAGTCAAGGACTTCACGCGTCAGGAGGCTCAGCACTCGATGGTGCACCGCCAGTACAACGAGCGCCTCAAGCGTCAGGGTGTGGACATCGATGCCATCACGCAGCAACTGGAGGACGATCTCTTCACAGAAGCCCAGCGCCTGCTCAGCCCCACGCAGCGACTGGGCGTGACCGCTGCCCTGGAGCACCTGACCTCCATGATGTGCACCTGCTTCTTTGAGCGACGCGAGTTGCTCGAGGCCAGCGACCCGCGTGTGCGCGCCATGTACGCCTGGCACGCCATTGAAGAGGTCGAGCACAAGGCGGTGGCCTTTGATGTACTGCAGCGGGTGGCCAAGGCAGGCTGGTGGCGGCGCAACGTGCCGATGTTCCTGGTGACCTTCGGGTTTCCGTTCACGGTGGCCGGGATCATGAACACGATGTTCAAGGTCGACGGCTTCAGCTTCTGGCAGCGCATGGGCCTGTGGACGCGTGGCCTGTGGTGGTTCTACAAACCAGGCGGCCTGTTCATGCCCACGCTGGGCTACTACTTTGCCTATTACAAGCCAGGCTTTCACCCCTGGAAGCTCAAGGAAATGCCCAGCTACGGCACCTGGCTGAAAACCTTCAATGACACGAAGGACCCCATTGCCGCAGGCAATGCCCTGCACGCCGCCGGGGCCTGAGTCAAGGGATCAACGGGCCAGCGCCGCCAAGGCCTGGCTCAGGTCGGCGATCAGGTCCTGCGGGCGCTCCAGCCCGATGGACAGGCGTACCAGGGTGTCATTGCCACGCTGGGCCAAGGGGCCAAACTGACGCATGCCCTTCATGGCATAGGGCATCACCAAACTCTTGGGGCCACCCCAGGAAAAACCAATCTTGAAAAGCCGCAGGGCGTCCACGAAGGCGTCGACCTGCTCACTGCGGTAGTGCGTCGCGTCAAACACCATCGACACCAGGCCTGCCGCGCCCTGACAGGTCTGGCGCCAGTTCTCATGGCCTGGCGACGACGGCAAGGCCGGATGCAGCACCAGGCTGACTTCTGGCCGCTGGGTGAGCCATTGGGCCAACTCGCGGGTGGCGGCATCGTGCGCGGCATAGCGCAGTGGCAGGCTGGGCAAGCCCCGCAGCAGTGCCTCGCAATCGTTCATGCCCACCCCCAGACCCAGGCGCATGTGCGTCATCTTGAGCGCCATGTGCAGGGACTCGTCGCGGGTCGTGACCGAGCCCATCAACACGTCACCACCGCCTGAAGGGTATTTGGTCAGGGCATGCGCCGAGACGTCCACCCCCAGGGCAAAGGTGTCAAACGCCAGACCTGCGCCCCAGGTGTTGTCCATGGCCAGCAACACCCGTGGGTGTTGTCGGGCCTGGGTCACCAGCCCGACCAGATCGGGAAACTCCAGCGTCACCGAGCCCGCCGCCTCCAGCCAGATCAGCCGGGTCTGGGGCGTGATCAGCCCTGACAGCGAGGCCGCATCCATGGGGTCATAGAAGCGGTGCGTGATGCCCCAGCGGGCCAACTCCCCACGCGCAAAGTCCTTGTTGGGACCATACGCGTTGTCAGGGATCAGCACCTCGTCGCCGGGTGCCAGCAGGGCCATGCCCACCAAGGCAATGGCGGCCAGCCCGGAGGGTACCAGCAGGGTCTGCAGGCCACCTTCCAGGGTGGCCAGGCGCTCCTCCAGCACAAAGGTGGTGGGGGTGCCGTGCAAGCCGTAGGTGTAGCCGCTCTTGTCTTTCCACTGCCGATTGCGCAAGGCAGCGGTGTTCTCAAAGACCACCGTGGAGGCCTTGTGAACCGCCGTGACCACCGCCTCAAAACCCTCGGGGCCTGGTAAGGGGTGATGGATCAGATCAGTGGCAGTGGGCAGGCGGCTCATGCAGCCCTCGTCAGATGGGCATGCCGATCAGGTCATGGCCTTCCACGGCCACGATCTTGGCCTTGGTGAACTCGCCCACCTTGAGCGTCTTGGAGGCTTTTTGCGGCGGCAACAGGCGCACGGTGCCGTCGATCTCGGGGGCATCGGCATAGCTGCGACCCACACCGCCCTTGCGGCCCAGGGCCGGCGCGCTGTCGATCAGCACCTGCATGGTGGCGCCCACGCGGGACTGCAGCTTGGCGATCGAGACCTGCTCGGCCACGGCCATGAACTGGGCGCGGCGCTCTTCGCGCACGGCATCGGGCAAGGCGCCAGGCAGCTCGTTGGCCGGTGCGCCCTCGATCGGCGAGTAGGCGAAACAGCCCGCACGGTCGATCTTGGCCTCACGCAGGAAGTCCAGCAGGTAGTCAAACTCTTCCTGCGTCTCGCCAGGGAAGCCGGCGATGAAGGTGCTGCGCACCACGATTTCTGGGCACATCTCGCGCCACTTGAGCAGGCGCTCGAGGTTGCGCTCGCCATTGGCGGGGCGCTTCATGCGCTTGAGCATGTCGGGGTGGGCGTGCTGGAACGGCACGTCCAGGTAAGGCAGGATCAGGCCTTGCGCCATCAGGGGCACGATCTCATCCACGTGGGGATACGGATAGACGTAGTGCAGACGGACCCAGGCGCCATGCTCCCGGGCCAGCGCTCCGAGCTGCTCGACCAGGTCGTACATCTTGGTCTTGACCGGCTTGCCATCCCAGAAGCCCGTGCGGTACTTGACGTCCACACCGTAAGCGCTGGTGTCCTGGCTGATGACCAGCAACTCCTTGACGCCGGACTCGAACAAGGCCTTGGCCTCGGTCAGCACCTCGCCAATGGGGCGCGAGACCAGGTCGCCGCGCATGCTGGGGATGATGCAGAAGCTGCAGCGATGGTTGCAGCCCTCGCTGATCTTGAGGTAGGCGTAGTGACGGGGGGTCAGCTTGATGCCAGCCACACCGCGCGCCTCGGGCACCAGGTCCACAAAGGGGTCGTGGGGCTTGGGCACGTGGATGTGCACCGCGTCCATCACCTCCTGGGTGGCATGGGGGCCCGTGACGGCCAGCACCTTGGGGTGGACACCACGGATCAGGTTGCCCCCGTCCTGCCCCGTGCGGGCACCCAGGCAGCCGGTCACGATGACCTTGCCGTTTTCAGCCAGGGCCTCGCCGATGGTGTCCAGGCTTTCCTTCACGGCATCGTCAATGAAGCCGCAAGTGTTGACGATCACCAGATCGGCGCCGTTGAAGGTCTTGCTGGTCTCGTAGCCCTCGGCACGCAGTTGCGTGAGGATGAGCTCGGAGTCTGTGAGTGCCTTGGGGCAGCCCAGGGACACAAAACCGATTTTGGGGGCGGGGCCGCCAGTGGGCGCGGGGATGGGAGTCTGTGCGATCGTCATGGCCGCCATTGTCCGGGAATTTGGCCCCGGCGTGCGCGCCAACGACGCCAAGGCCTCCAAACTGGCCGGCTTGTGACAGACTTGCGGCTTTGCCAAACCTCAGAGGATTCCCGTGGCCAGCAGCCTTCTTGCCTTGCTCGACGACATCGCCACCGTGCTCGATGACGTCTCCGTCATGACCAAAGTGGCCGCCAAAAAGACGGCCGGGGTACTGGGCGATGACCTGGCCCTGAACGCCCAGCAGGTCACCGGCGTCAAGGCCGACCGGGAGTTGCCCGTGGTCTGGGCGGTCTGCAAAGGCTCGCTGATCAACAAGTTGATCCTGGTGCCCGCGGCGCTGGCCATCAGCGCCTATGCGCCCTGGCTGGTCACGCCCCTGCTGATGGTGGGCGGCGCCTACCTGTGTTTTGAGGGCTTTGAAAAGCTGGCCCACAAGTTCCTGCACAGCCAGGCCGAAGACACCGCCCATCACCAGGAACTGGTCAAGGCCCTGAGCGATGAGAAGGTCGACATCCTGGCGTTCGAGAAAGAAAAGGTCAAAGGCGCGGTGCGCACCGACTTCATCCTGTCGGCTGAAATCATTGCCATCACCCTGGGCACGGTCGCCAGCGCCCCCTTCATGCAGCAACTGACCGTGCTAAGCGGCATTGCCCTGATCATGACCCTCGGGGTCTATGGTCTGGTCGCGGGCATCGTCAAGATGGACGACGCCGGGCTGTACCTGAGCCAGCGTGGCGCTGCCCTGAGCCGTGCCGTGGGTCGTTTCTTGCTGGCCGCAGCGCCAAAGCTCATGAAATTCCTGTCGGTGGCAGGCACGGCGGCCATGTTCCTGGTCGGTGGCGGCATCCTCACCCATGGCACCCCCGGCGTCCATGACGTGGTGCACCATTGGGCAGAAGCCGCAGGCGGCGTCTCAGGCGTCGGCCCGGTGCTCCAGGCCCTCACGCCAACGCTGGTCGATGCTGTGGCGGGCATCATGGCCGGCGCGGTGGTGCTGGCGGTGGTCACACTGATCCAGAAGGTGCTGGGCCGCAAGGGCTGAGCCCACGCAGCGTCAAGCGTCGGCCAGCCAGCCTGCCAGCTCAGCGGCCGACCGCACCCCGAGCTTGGAGAACACCCTGGCACGGTGGACTTCCACGGTGCGCACGGCGATGTGCAGCTCGTCGGCAATGACCTTGTTGAGCTTGCCGGCGGCCACTCGCCCCATCACCTCTCGCTCACGGTCGCTCAGGCTGGCCAGGCGGGCCTCTTTCTCGGCGTGCCGGGCGTCGTCAAGCAGCATGGCCCGCTCGACGGCCAGAGCCTGTTCGATGCGATCGACCAGGGTGTTGTCGCTGTAAGGCTTTTCCAGAAAATCGAAGGCACCCTTCTTGAGGGCCTCGACCACCATGGGGATGTCGCCGTGCCCGCTCAGGAACAGCAGCGGGTTGTGGATGTGTTGCGCCAGCAAGGCCTCGTGCAGCAGCAGGCCGGACATGGGCTCCATGCGAACATCAACCAGAAAGACGCCCCTCACCGGGCGGCTCACCTGGGCCAGATGGGCCAGCAAGTCAGGGCCACCGGCAAAGGGGTGAACGCACAAACCGCGAGAGCCCAGCAAAAATGCCAATGCATCCCGCACCACGGCCTCGTCGTCCACCAGGTACACCATCCCCTCAGCTGCTGTGTTCATGTGGCCTCTTCCTGAAGATGTGGGTTTGAATGATCAACAGCACCGCTGCAAGGCACCGTGAACGACATGCAGGCGCCGCCGCCTGCGACATCTTCCGCGTCCAGGCCACCATAGTGCAACTCGATGATGGAGCGGCAGATGGCCAGCCCCATGCCCATGCCCTCTGACTTGGTGGAATAGAACGGCGCGCACAAGGTCCCGATCGTGTGTCCGCCGAGGCCCGGGCCATTGTCCACCACGCTCACTTTGACAAAGTGCCCCCCGGCCCCCAGGGATGTGTGCACGTCGATGCGTCGCGGCCCCTCCTGTGTGGCAACGGCATCACAGGCATTGCGAACCAAGTTGGCGGCCACCTGCTCGATCAGGATCGGATCTGCCATGACGTGGGGCAGGGTCTTGTCCAGGTGCAAGGTCACGGCAATGGCATGGCGAGCAATGTCGCGCTTGAACAGCCCCGTCGCAGATTCGACCACCTGGTTGATGTCGCAGTCTTCCCGCTGCGGCTCCCGGCGGGTCAGGAACTCGCGGATGCGCTTGACGATGCGCCCGGCGTGGGAGGCCTGCTCGCCCATGCGCTCCAGGGCGGTCAGGACCGTGGCATTGGCCTGGCCATCGCGCCTGAGCGAGTTGAGCACCCCGGCGTTGTAGGACGTGATGGCCGACAGAGGCTGGTTGAGCTCATGCGCCAGGGTGGACGCCACCTCGCCCAACATGGTCAGTCGCGAGTGGTGGGCCATGGTCTCAGCCTGCCGACGCTCCCAGTCTTCCAGGCGTTTGCGCTCGGTGATGTTCAGGATGGAGGCCATCCAACCGATCTGGCGGCCCCGGGCGTCCACCAGTGGCGCCTCAAACACCATCACATCGAGCAAGTGCCCGTCCCGGTGCTGCCAGCGAGATTCGTACCCTTCGCGGGGGGCGTGCCCCGCCATGTTGCGCAAGTGGCGCTCCATGGCCAGGTCCAGCTCATGTCGCGGCCAGTACGGCATGGGTGGCATCGCGCCCACCAGTTCCTCGGTGGTGTAGCCCACCATGTCGGCCATGGTGCGGTTGACGTACACCAGCCGTCCCTCCAGGTCGCGGGCACGGATGCCCACGGCCAGGGAGTCTTCCATGGCCGTGCGCCAGGCCGCCTCGGTGCGCCAGGCCTCTTCAGCCCGGGCGACACCTGACATCTGCCGCCGCAACATCCACGAGGCCACCCCCACCAGCACCACAAAACCTGCCATCAATGCCATGGGCAAGGTGCGCCACCAGGGGGTGATGCGATCCCGAGAGGCCAGCTCCAGCCATGCCTGCGGCGAGGCCGACCCCATGGCCTTTCGGTACCAGAGCTGGTCGTCGCGTCGCGCACCATCGACCGTCGCCGCGATGACATCGTCCGAGACATCGACCAGCCGGATGTCGTACTTGCTGGCCAGCCACCAGGGCACCTGCTGCCTCAGCAGGCTGGCAGAGGAATACCGTGCCACAAGCATCCCTCCGTCGCGGAGGTTCACATTGAGGTGGCCCGCCAGCCCTCGGTCACCGCCCGTCGCCCGCAAGGGGTCATGGGGAGGCACCTGATCGTCGGGCACCTGCGCCACGATGCGCCCACTGGCATCCAGCCAGGTCACGTTGACCCAGAATCGCCGCACACCGTCCAGCACCAGGGCATGACGGACAAAAACCTCAGGCCGCATGTCCTCGGCGGCCATGACATCGCTCAGGGCCTTGAGTCGGACGGCTTCCCCCTCCAGCGAGCTGGTGATTTGTGCCTCCAGTGACAGTGCATCGGAGATCATCTCAGCCCGTTTGGCCTCGGCGTCATCGCTCGCCGACTTGGTCATCCAGGCCATCACGCCCGCCACAAACACCAGGGAAAGCACCAGAGGCCAGGCCCACAGGCTGGGCAAGCCGCCCAGACGCCCCCAAAAAAATTTGAGTCGTGGCTGGGGCGGCAGGGCCAGTCGAGGCCGTGGCGGAGCGGATAGCGGCGGGCTCATGGTCACAAAGTGTAGGGGCTGGCCGACACCACGCC
>Ga0209066_10006534_pt1 | contig 11845 bp, 7 predicted proteins | sample All_14_2_FD_187198 | JGI IMG/M metagenome (GOLD analysis project Ga0209066, IMG submission 187198) | Freshwater microbial communities in response to fracking from Pennsylvania, USA - Allegheny Zone_MetaG_DW_15 (SPAdes) (version 2) ...
GAATTGAGGATCGGTTTGACCTCAAAAATGACGTCGCCGCCTTTGCCGCCGTCACCGCCATCGGGACCGCCGCGCGGTTCGTATTTTTCACGGCGAAAATGAACCATGCCATCGCCGCCTTTTCCGGATCGTACATGAATATTTACCTGATCAATGAACATTCCTACATTATAATAGGTGAAGAAGATCTTTCCGGGAGATGGCAAAAATGGTGGGATATTGGATTTGCTTATCGATACTTATGCGCTAGTACATCTGCCTATGGAGTGACACAGGTAAAAGTGTTAGTATCAAAATTGCGTTCTGCAATTTTTTTGAATGGTAATTATGCAGGGGCGCCTGCTGATCAATTTTCAATAGTCTTGTTTCCTTGAAAGATATGCTGAGAGAATGAAAAAGGTTAACCATCTTCAAAATGATACACTCGCCAGTTTGCGCAGTGTCATTATTTTTTCTCTGGATATCAAGTATCAATATATAGCTTTTACTGAATCACATAAAGATGTGATGAAACAACTTTGGGGGGCAGAAATTGCCATTGGGCAGAACATCCTCGACTACATCCATCGTGAAGATGACAGAAAAAAAGCGCAGGAGAACTTTGATAAGGCGTTACGCGGTGAAGTTTTTACAGTGGATGAGGAGTATGGGGATGAAACGGGACATGTCCGCTCTTGGTGGGAAGATCGTTATGCACCCATTCAGGATGACAAGGGAAATATCACTGGCATCTCTGTGTTCGTTATCGATATTACGCAGCGAAAACAGATCGAACAGGCTTTGCGCACCAGTGAGATCAAGTACCGGTCCATTATGGATCAGGCAGCCGATGGTATCTTTATTGCCGACCCCACTGGGCGTTATATAGATGTTAACCGTGCCGGGTGTGAAATGTTGGGATACACCCGCGATGAGATCCTTGCCCTGACCATGCAAGACCTTGCCGCCGACACAAAATATAATCCCATCCGAATGAAAGACCTGATGAACGGCAAGACCGTCATTGCCGAGCGGGAATTGCTCGGCAAAAACGGCAAGTTGATCCCTGTAGAGATCAGCGCCAAACGCATGGAAGACGGTCGCCTGATCGGAATTACCCGCAATATCGTAGAGCGCAGACAAGAGGAGGCGCGGGTCCGCTTCCTTGCCTTTGTGATGGATAAGATATCTAGCGCGGTCATATCTACAGACACAGAATTAAGGATCACTTATTGGAATAAAAGCGCAGAGATCCTGTATGGATGGCGAGAGATAGAAGTGCTTGGCAAAGTGGTGGATGAAGTTTGTGGAACTGAATTCATGGATGGACAGAAAGAACTCGCCCAAAGAACCTTGATTGTGGATAAATCATGGCGCGGCGAACTGAAACAACGACACCGTTCTGGCAGAGAGATCTGGGTCGATGCTTCGGTGACATTATTGGAAGACAATAGTGGCAACATCATCGGTGGTGTAACCATCAACCATGATGTGACTGAACGCAAACTTGCAGAAGATGAACTGCGCCGCACCAAGGAGTCCATCGAGCAGATCAATCTTACGTTACGGCGTGCTTTCGAACGAGAACAACTTGCCTCACGGACAGATAGCCTAACGGGAGTTTTCAACCGTCGTTATTTCTTTGAATTATTGGGCTACGAATTTTCCGCTTCACGGCGGTATGAACGTCCGCTTTCGCTTGTGATGTTCGATGTAGATTATCTAAAAAAGATAAATGATACATATGGTCATCAGGTGGGGGATGAACTGTTGAAAAAAGCGTCCAATGTCGTGCGCGGTGAACTTCGTACCTCAGATGTGCTTGCCCGCTACGGTGGAGATGAATTCGTGATCTTGCTCTCCAACAGCACCGAGCAGGATGCTTCCATGGTGCTTGAGCGTATTTACCGCGAACTTCAGTCAACATTCATTAGTATAGATCATAAAAAGTTGAACATCTCTATCAGTGCAGGGATATCCAGCCTTCAGCCAGATATGGAAAAGGCTGACCAGTTGGTGATGTTGGCAGACCGGGCTTTGTATGTAGCTAAAAATTCAGGGCGGAATCGAGTGGTGGTCTCTAATAAAGATGAAGGCGAAAAATAAGCGGAAGGTTCTTCTGCTCCAGACAACTTTATAAAAATTGTCATGGCTTTATTATGCTGTACCTGCCCGTTGTGGGGATAATCGGGGTAGGAGCGTTATGAATTTCGAGTCAGGCAAGGGTCTGAATACCACTACCATTCTTATCGTTGAAGATGAAGCGGCAATTCGTATGGGGTTATCTGCTGCAATGACCCGTCAGGGATACCGAGTGATCACGGCGGAGAACGGCAATGATGCCATCCAAAAGGCGGGTGAATATTACCCAGACCTGATCATTTCTGACGTCTTGATGCCAGTGTTGGATGGGTTTGAAATGAAAAAAAAGCTAAGCACAGACCCAACATTGGCGTCCATTCCTTTGATCTACCTTACTGCTCGTACTGCGGTGGAAGACCGTGTCACCGGTATTCGAGGTGGCGCAGATGATTATGTGACCAAGCCCTTTGATGTGCAGGAGTTATCGGCGCGGGTCGAGGCGGTTCTTCGTCGTGTGCGCCGTGAGAGAAAACAGGGTCAAGAAGAAGCAAGAGAGTTTGGGCAGGAAGATCTCGAAAAATTACGCCGCGAGTTGATGCAGAACTTTCATCATGAGATCCGTACTCCGCTGAATAATGTGATGATGTTCCTTGAGATCGTTGCAACCCATAAATTCGAATCGTTGGAAGAACAAAAAGAATTTGTGCGCATTGCCCGTTCCAGTGGGGAACGGCTTGAGTCTTTAATTACAGACATTATTCTGCTCACTGACTTGGATCAAGGCTCGATCAATAATGTGAGACAGCCCATTAATCCAGAAATACATATCTTGCAGCCAATACGTCGCAGAATTGCGCGTTACGATACAAAAACCATACATTTTGTGCCTGTCCTTTCGATAATCAATGAGATCAAAGCGCCCCGGCAGGAGATCCCTCGTGCGATTCTGCATTTGGTGGATAATGCGCTGAAGTTCAGTCCGGAAGATGGGACGGTCCTCTTAAAGATCACATCGGGAAATAACGGTGGCGCAACCATCACGATCGAAGATCAGGGACCCGGCATTCCGTTGGACTTGCGCGAAAAGGTCTTTGAACGTTACTTTCAGATCAGCCAGGGAGCAACACGGGAATATCAAGGATTGGGGCTTGGGCTAACCATTGCCCGGGCTCTTTTCCGTTCGTTGGGTGGGGATGTGAAAATTTTGGATAGCGCTCAAGGATGCTGTGTGCAGGCAACTCTGCCTGACCTTTCCACAGACGATATAACCTATGGATGAAAAGATCCTTCCGTTCAAGAAAGTTGACATAGGCGTTGATGTACAGGGAAACTCCTGGAGTGGAGATCTGGATTATCGCGCCTTGTTCGAGCAAACGGGAGATTGTGTTTTTATCATCAATTTGGACTTCACGATCCTTGCGGTCAACCCGCAAGCCAATCGAATGCTTGGGTATGCTGATGATGAATTAACAGGCAAGCATTCTGATATTTTTCTGAACCTCGATCATTCACTGCATCGAAGTGCCATCCTTGAAAAACGTGTCAATGTTTTTGAACATAATCTCCGTAAAAAAGATGGCTCTATTTTGCAGGCAGAGTTGAGTTCGTCTCTTGTTTACAATGCCGAAGGAAAACCTGCATACATTCAATTGATCGTGCGTGATATTGGCGAACGTAAAAAGAACGAACGTTTGCTCAAGCGAAATGTGCGCGCCCAATCCATTATTGGCGAAGTGACAGCAGTTCTCTTCCGCTCATCGAACATCGAAGGCAGTTTGCCAGAGGTGCTTGAGTCGTTGGGATATGCGGTGGGTGTGTTCAGCACGGTCATCTTCGAGGTGAAAAACTCGTCCCTGCGTATCAGGCATAAATGGGTGGACCCAACTGTCCCTGAGTTTGAGGCGGAAGCGGTCATTAAGCCGTTCCTTGATTCGTTATCCAAATTCCCAGATCGGGTTTTCTCCGTTCCCGAAGTTCCAGAGAAAGTATCAACCTCGCCAAAAATTTCCATGCTTGCTGTTCCCATTCAAGGGGCGTTGGGGTCGTGGGGATTCTTGGGATTGTTCGATAAAGATGACCGGCTATCATGGCTGCCTACCAGTTTTGATATAGTGCAGACGACGGCGAATTTGCTGGGCGCTGCCATTGAACGCATGCATTATGAGGAGACGTTGCGCCTGAGCGAGCGGCGCAACCGCATCATTGTGGACGCGTTGCCTGATCTGCTTCTTCGAGTTGATCGTTCGGGACGAATTTTCGACTACAACGCAACTCCTTCTCATCCACTTTATCTTGACCCCACGAATGCAATCGGCAGGAACTTGCGCGAGCTTTGGAACGATGAGGTGGCAAGGAAATTACTTCCGCGTATTCCAGATGAGACGTTGTTCACGTTGCCGCGCACAGTTGAAAATTTCAAGTTGCCTGATAAGAACGGAACGTTCGAAGCGCGTCTCTTCCCGATCAGCAAATTGGAGGCGTTGGTGATCGTGCGTGACATCACCGAACAAGCCAAGCTCAATCAAATGAAATCAGACTTTGTCAATTGGGCGTCTCATGAACTTCGTACGCCGCTCACCTCGGCAATTTTGATGACGGAACTGCTGAGACAGAACTGCACCCCAGAAGAAGCGAATGAATATCTTTCCACTCTTTCAAGCGAATTGAATCGGCAGAAGAATTTGATCAATGAATTGTTGATGGCAGGGCGCTTGGAGAATGGGACGTTGCATGTGGAAGTCAACGCTTTGGACTTGAACCCTATTTTGAAAGATGCCATTCTGGCAGTAAAGCCGATAGCAAAGAAGAGAAATATCAATATTCAGATGGTGTTGGCGGGTAACCCTTGCATGGTTTTGGGAAATGTGAGCGCACTTCAGCAAGTATTTATCAATCTCTTGAGCAATGCCATCAAGTTCTCACCTGACGATAGTCAGGTGGTGATGCATGTGGAGAGACTGGAAACCGAAACACAAGTGATGATCGTGGATAATGGTTTGGGCATTCCATCTGATGCCATGCCATATTTGTTCGAGCGGTTTTACCGTGCCCGCAATGTAAGCTTGGCGGATATTCCTGGCAGCGGAATCGGGTTGTTCATCGTGAAATCCATTCTCAAAGAGTTGAATGGATCCATTGCAGTGGATAGCAAGTTGAATGAAGGGACGACGTTTACAGTCACTTTGAAGAACCGATAACCAGGTTCGAGTTAGATATGCATCGGGTGAATTTTCATCCGATGTTTTATTTAAGGATGCCAGATGGAGACTCTGTTCCTGCCGCTCTCTTTGGATGCGTATAACGCTTTATCGGCTTTGATCAGTAATTCGTCGGTGTTCGTTGCGTGAGTGGGGAAGGTGGCAACGCCCATTGACATCGTTACTCTAACTTCCTTGTTGTCCTGTGAAATGTGAATATCGCTGCACATGACTCGAAGTTCTTCTGCACGCTTAAAAGCGTCTTGTGCCGTAATCCCCGGCAGGATGAGCAGAAATTCTTCGCCGCCATATCGACAGGCGATGTCTGAGCCGCGCACTTGTTTTTTGATTAGGTTCGCAATGGTGATCAGGAATTTGTCTCCGATTAGGTGACCGTAGGAGTCGTTTATATTTTTGAAGTGGTCAATATCCATGATCACTATACTTGTTGGCTTTCCCTCACGTTGGGCGCGGCTTAACTCGCGGTCTAATGTTTCGGTCAGGTGGCGGCGGTTGAACAAACCAGTTAGCGGATCGTGCAGGGCTTGCTGACGTAATTCATCCTGAAGTTGTTCGATCTCGTTCAGTTGACTACGCAGCTGGCGTTCTGTCAGCTTTTGCTGAGTGATATCGGTTTGTGTGCCGATGAACCGGAGCGGAATATTTTCTTTTTCCCATTGGACGATCTTGCCACGATCCAATACCCATTTGTAGGTGCCATCCTTGCATAAGATGCGGTATTCACTGGTGAAGACAGGCGTTTGTGCTGCAAAGTGATTTGCTAATTCATCTTCAACATAGTGCAAGTCATCTAGGTGAATGCGCTTTGTCCACTCGTTGGGGGAGTTTCCGATCTCATCATCCTTGTACCCAAGCATACTTTTCCATTGTCTGGAATAAAAGACATGGTTGGTTTTTACATTCCAATCCCAGATCCCGTCCCCTGAACCTTCCAGCGCAAATTGCCAGCGCATTTCAGCTTCCCGCAATGCTTCCTGCGCAAGTTTTCTTTCTGTGATATCTCTGGAGACGCCATAAACTTCCAAATGTCCATTCGCTTCATTAATTTGGAAACTGGTGGTTGCTTCAGTCCAAACGGTGGTCCCATCCTTGCATGGCTGTTCCACTTCGTTGACAAAGTAGCCTCGCTGCCCTTCCAGAAATTCCTGTACTCGAGACGCCAAATTTTCCTGTAAAAGTTGCAAGGACCCTGGTGATAGCACTTCATCTAAGGTTTGTGCCATTACTTCTTCCACGGTAAATCCGCGTAGCCGTTCTACAGATGGGCTTACATATCGGAAATGCATTTCGTTTACATCTAGGACCCAGATCACATCTGAGATGTTCTCTGCCAATAGCCGGTACATTTCCTTGCTTTTCTGGAGGGCTTCTTCTGTTTTTTTGAGTTCGGTAATATCAAGTTCAATGCCATCCCAACAGGTCGTTCCATCCTCCCAAAGGGTTGGGTTTGAAACGAATGAAGACCAACGGATACTTCCGTCTGGATTGATCATCCTTGTTTTGGTCTTGAAAACCGACAGGTTTTTATTTGCCTCTTCTTCTTCTGCGGCTATTCGAGCCCTGTCTTCTTCATGGACCCTGTCATAAATAAGCGCAGGATTTTCGATACCTTCTTGGGGCATGATTCCATACAGCCTCTGTACAGAGTCACTGAAATAGGTGAATTTCCTGCTTCCATCTTTTTTGATTAAAGCCTGATAGATCATGCCTGAAACCAGGTTATTGTTTATGTTTCGAATAAAGGCTTCGCTTTCGCGTAGTTTTTCCTCGAATTGTTTCCTCTCTGTTATGTCGCGTGTGATGCCTTCAACGGCGATAAGCTGTTCAGTCGAGTCGTACACTGACACGATTCGGCTTTCCATCCAGCGCGTCGATCCATCTTTGCCGATCCATCGCATAAAAAGTGGTTCCCTCGGCGTTTGCCTGGCTTGTAAATACTCTGTCATGATCCAGGTGTCATCGGGATGTGCCATGTTGAGCATGAGATGTGGGTCAGCAAGGCATTCTTCAGGGGTATAGCCGGTAATATGTTGTACTGCCGGGTTGATGTAGCTCAGGCGCATCTCCGGCTGCAACTCATATCGGAAAATGATGTCTGGAGCATGATCTGCCAGACGCCGGAATCGCTCTTCACTTTCCTCCAAATGCTTTTCAGCCAGCCTGCGCTCTGTAATATCGCGGACAACAGATAACAGCTCCCCAGCATGGACTGGCACGATGCGATCTTCAAAGAATTTTGTTTCTCCCCTTATTTCCATATCATATTCCACCATGACCATTTGCTGCTTTTCGACAGCTTGGTGGATCGCTTCCTTTATAACGTTCCCAATATGAGGCGGCAGAACATCTTCAATTTTTTTATTGAGAAATTCCTCTGGGGGAAGGTATAACATCATCTCATTAGGAGTGTGATAATCCAGAAGCACCCCATCGTTTGAGGTTCGAAACAACATATCTGGCACTGCTTCAACGATGGCACGGTTTTGCTCTTCACTTATTCGTAACTGTTGTTCCATCTTTCTGCGCTCAGTAATGTCTCGCCCAAATACTGTTGCGCCTGTAACGTCTCCATTTTGGTCACGGATTGGGCTGAAATGGTATTCCATCTCTCGTGGATCAGGGACATATTGCATGGTCAGCTCTATATAAAACTTTTCTCCCCGCAGAGTTCGGTCGTAATATTCTTGCCATTCTTCAAGAGCACTTTGCCTGAAATCTACCCCTAGAACACTTTCACCGGTTTTGAGGTCTCTGCCAAGTAGAGCTTTAATGTTGCGACGGAAATAGGAATTTCCAACAATAAGCTTGTACTCCTTGTCAACTGACCAAATGCTTCCGTCCGTGTTTTCGATCAATGCCTGCAGGTTTCCTTCTGTAGTGGTACGCTTCAGTAGTTCATGCTTTGTTTGAGCATGTTTATGTTCGAGATTTTCGATCATATACCCCACTGCTGTTGCAGATACAAGGACCAGAAAGATGGCAATTGTCAAATCGAATAAACTGGGTGGAGTTGGTCTCAACGGTACATACCAACCCAAAATTTCGCCAAGGGTAAGCCATGCCAATGCAACGATGACCAACAGAGTTGCAACAATCGTTCCATGCCGTTTTATGGTCAATCCGGCGAACATAATGGCAGGCGGGTAAATTAGGATAACGTAATCTCGAATACCCAAACCCATTGTTGCAAACAGCGTTGTAAAAAGAATATATCCACAGATCAAAAAGGAGCTACTTATAGAAAGTCTCTTTTTGTATAAAAAGAAGGACGGGATGATCTGGAACAGCACCCCCAAGATCAGTAAACCATACAGGCTTTTGTCCCCCCAGAACAAGTCCATGATGATCAAGGTTAAGCTGCCTGCCAAATAGATAAGGATAATGATCAACAGGGTTTTCGCAAGACGCCTGTCATCCTCATCTTTGAAGCTATCATAAAACATCCATTTCTGAGGTCTGTGTATCATCTCGGGTTTCCTTAGAACTTTTAGGATAACTTCGTGCCATCACGGAGCGATTATGCAATTGTGTATATTTTGATTATAGCAAGAATAGGAGCCAGATAATGCGGTCTGTCTCCCGTGGTTTACATACTACTGTCAAGATTTATGACCTTACTGAATTTTCTACCCAGGCACTAACCTGATTCCGCCCATTTTTCTTGGATTTATACAGAGCCTTATCTGCCTTGAAGATGATTTCTTCCGCCTCCTGACCATGATCGGGGTAGGTCGCCACCCCAAGCGACATTGCCACTTTTAGCGCCTGCCCCTCATGGGCAATGATGATGTTGGTGCATTTATGCAGGATCTCCTCTGCGCGTTTGACAGCGGATTCCAGAGAAGTTCCGGGCATGACCATCAAAAATTCCTCGCCGCCATATCTGCAAATGATATCGGAACTGCGCGCATTATCTTTCATTAACGTCCCGATCTCTACCAAAAACTTGTCGCCCGCCTGATGACCGTATACATCGTTGATCATTTTGAAATGGTCAATATCAGAGACAATAATACTTAACGCCTTTTTCTCACGCTTGGATTTTTCGATCTCACGCTGTAAAGTCTCGCTTAAGTAACGCCGATTATGGAGTCCGGTTAGTGGATCTCTTAAGGCTTGTTCGCGTAATTCCGCTTGAAGTTGTTCGATCTCCGCAACATGTTTTTGCAGGATTGCTTCATTCTTTTTTCGTTCTGCAACTTCATGTTCAGTTGCATCCAACAGTTGGGCATTGTTCAAAACAAGTGCGGCAAGCAGGGCAAAACGGGTCAATATTTTCACATCATCTTGCGAGAAAATGCGCGGAGAATTTGTGGTTACAACTTCCAGCACTCCAATGATCTCGTCACCGATCTTGATGGGAACTCCTGCAAGCGCTCGCAGATTCTCATTAGAGTAATCGGGGTCTCGGAATGCCCATTCGCTGTAATTTTCCACAAGAAAGACTGACTTGGTCTGCCAAACCTGACCCAGAACTCCGCGCCCCGGTTTGGGTTCGGTTCTGCCAAGGTGATGAACAAACCCCTTTGTTGCTGCGCTTAAGACTAACGAATTTCCTTTTGGCAGAAAAATATATCCAATGTTGGCATCTACCAACAACATGGCATATTGAACGATGTTATTCAACAATGTTTGCGTTGGTTGACGACTAAGCAGATCTAAAGTGATCTGGTGAAGGTTGGCAAGATATTCATTTTGCCTCTGTAATTTTTGTTCCGTCTTTGTGCGTTCACCCAGTTCTTTTCTTGCTTGAATTAATGCTTTTTGGACGGTGCGATACCCCATATACGATGCGCTGCCCACAATTGCAAAAATGGTAGTGTAGGTTGACCACTGAACAATGGTCACAGAATAATTGGGTTCTGGCAACAATCCAGCATTTTCGGCGAATATGAGTCCAAAGACGGCAAGCGAACTCATCACTGTTAAGAAGATGATACCCGGTTTGCCAAATAATATTCCTGCCACAACGATAAGGAAAACATAGATCGTTGTTGATGGTGTGCGAATGGTTCCCAAACTGGCGTTGGAGATCGTCAGAAAGATAAAACCGAGGAATAAGAGCAGTGTCCCTGCAAGTTTAACGCGACCAGAAAATAATAAACGCCGGATAGAGATGCCTAATAGAATAGATAATATATCGATGATCAGGGTAACAGTTGGGATTTTCTTATCAATGAAATTCAAAACAATAATTAAACTTGGTATCAAAATAACACCAAGCAAACTGACATTCAATAATTGAGCAGAACGTGTTTTATCTTCATCCCCCTCGAAAATGGGTGCTGCAAACCATTGTTTAAGGTGGGTGATCATGGTCGGCTTCAAACCTTAGTTCAGAGATTTGTGGAAGTATATCGTATGAAGGAAGTTTTTATGGAAATTCCACCTGCTATAATTTGATGACCTATGAACTGGCATAAAACCACCCTCGAGATTTCCACCCACGGCAAGGGACTTCACGATATCACCACATCCCTCCGCACCCAGTTAAAGGATTGGGGCGTACACGAAGGGATGTGCTTTTTATTCCTTCAGCATACCAGCGCCTCTCTGGTCATCAGCGAGAACTGGGACCCAACCGCCCGCGCAGATTTGGAAACCTTCATGGAGCGCCTCGTTCCCGAACGGGACAGTTGGTACACCCACGATCTGGAAGGACCCGACGACGCGACCTCTCACATCCGCTCGATGTTGACCGATACCAGCCTCACCATCCCTGTGGACAATGGGGATCTCTCGCTTGGCACCTGGCAGGGAGTTTATGTTTTCGAGCATCGTGCCCGTCCACACAGGCGTAAGGTGCTGATGCGGGTATTATCTGTGGAATAAAAAAACAGACTTGCTTTTGGCAAGTCTGTTTTTTTCTCTACGCTTCAATAAAGAAGCGGATTCGGTTCAGTGTTGCCCACTCGGTGCTGCCATCATCATAACCGACCTGCACTTGGTCACCATTCACAGCAAGCACCGTCACATCATAGTACAAGTCATCTTTGGAAGATTTGCATTCCACTTCTTCATTCACAGCCACTGCATATTCTTCGAGATAGTCAGCCTGTGTCCATTCTTCTTCGCCTGTATCAAAGCGTATGAAAATATCCTCTTCCGCAATATTCAAGATGGTAGCGGGATAAAAATAATCATCCTCATCCCAGTATGCATAAACACGATCACCTTCGTTCCAGTATTCCATTTAATATCCTTTTCTCTATAGTTTCAGCATTCCAAAAAAGAAGCCGGATGAATTTTATCACCCGGCTTCCCAATCTACCAATTTACCAACTTACGAATCTACCAACTTACTTCTTCACTCCAAACTTCTTCATCAACACATCTTTCAACGTAGGCACGCCAATCTCTTGCAATTCATAACGGACACGTTGTGTGGGCTTGTTGATCTTGATCACGCGGCTCAAGTCAATCGGCGTACCGATCACCACCATATCCACATCCGACTTGTTGATGGTTTCTTCGAGTTCGCGGGTTTGCTTGTCGCCGTAGCCCATTGCGGGAAGGATTGCGCCGGTCTTCGGATACTTTTCGAAGGTCTTGGCGATCGAACCGAC
>Ga0209066_10006535_pt1 | contig 11845 bp, 12 predicted proteins | sample All_14_2_FD_187198 | JGI IMG/M metagenome (GOLD analysis project Ga0209066, IMG submission 187198) | Freshwater microbial communities in response to fracking from Pennsylvania, USA - Allegheny Zone_MetaG_DW_15 (SPAdes) (version 2) ...
GCGCGGATCCGAGCGAGCCGAGGAACACGCAACCCTTCTTGGAGGCCACCGTGACCTTCTCGCCCAAGGCTGAACAGCTTCGACAATCCTTGCTCCTCATTATACGGATAGATGACGATGACTCAACAATCGAGGCGTCTATGACAGGGCGATGCTGGCTGTTGCTGCTACTGCGAAGGAGACGGGAAACTCGCGTTGACGTCGCGACGGAGCCACGCACCATTTACACACTTGGAAGACGACGACAAAGAGAAGAGGAAAGGTCGCCGCTCTGTACACACGGTGGTTGTTGAAGCGCGATCTACTGCTTGACTGCCCTACTTACGAGACAGAGACGAGAGCTTGGTATTTATCTAGATATTCTAGATATGTCGATGTAAATAACTTGACGTCGCCGTTGAAAGAGGACGTTGTTGATTGTTCAGCGGGACGGGATTCGACTTCTTGGTGAATAATACTTGAAGAGTACTAGTATACTACCTAGTTGGACTAGAGCGAGGGCACGATGGTAAATAGTTTGTTTGAGGATTTCGTTGTGTTTAAATTCATCAGACTGATAACAGAATCATACATAGCACACATCAAAGACGCTAAGACGCTTGCAAATAAATATGGGAGAACCAGGCATTCCAAATCTGAGGAATTCTTTGCAGACTCAACTGATAAGTTGTCGTATTATCATATGACAAAATGATTGGGATGCCGCAGGTGAATGGGTTCCGAGAATGAAGAATCCCCGCGTCGCACACGCACAACTAACCGCAGTCCTTCATTCGCTTCTCTTTTCTTGTCGATGCCTGGTGTGCGAAGATATACCTCGCTGTAGAGCAAAACGCAGCGCGCGCGTGGTGGAGATGGAAACTAACGATTCAGATCAGAGTAGCAGCTGGGAGTCACGTACGAATATAAGTCCCAAACACGCATTTAGCGATGGATAAACGGAAGAATAGCAGCTATGAACGTTGGGTATATAATGTATCATCGGCGGAGTCTGTACGAGATTCGTAAAAACAACGGTACGGTATCTCTTGCGACTACTCCCTTCTTCAGTTTCTCCACAGACGACAACTTGCCGCCAAGCAGGATTACCTAGCATATATAGTATTGTACGATGAGTACAGAGGAGGCTCATCCGGATGCTGCTGAGTATAAGTGGTTAGAGAGGTGTCATCCAGCCATCCCTTACATCGCGTCAATTCACGGGCACACGCACGCCGCACAGCGCCGTGCGCCTCCTGCGTGGCCACTGCGATAACATCACCCCCTGTACACATCAGGGAGGACCCCACTACACTGTGCATGCCATGAAGATAGGTTCCTCGCCTATTGTGTACTAGTATTTGGTATATTCGTCTTCATGCATTTCGTTTGTCGCGCGCAAGGGGACACACTGCGGCGGACTGGGAAGTCCTTCCTTGAGACCAGTTCAGAAGGAATTCTCAACGGTACGAATACGAATCGAGGGCGCCAAGGCGCCACACAAAATTTCGATCGGATACCCGACGCACACTCGCATTATCTTGATTTCCAGAACTCTGTTGTCCAGTCGGTTCGGTTGACAAGGAATCAACGGCCACTCAAACGTTTCGCGCTGCTCTTTCGATACAGTAGTCCGTGTTGGCTCAATGAGATGACACCCACCACCATCAGGCAAACCTTTCCTTCGTCTTTGTCCTTTCCTGCGTCGTGTCGGTGCCCTTACTTGAAGGGTTAGGTGATGCTTCGTCGCCAGACCACCTCCCCTCGTGAATGAATGCTACTTCTATCCAGCAAACAACAAGTCAATTAAATACTCTCCCTCCTTTGCTCTTCGGTACGAGGAAAGGTTGCTTTATTCAAATTGCAGATTACCCGTACCTATGTCAAATAGCACTGAGATCCATACCATCACAACCATGCGGCTCGCCAAGCTAGTATCCGGGAAGGCTTACTATGCACATTACCGACGGTACACGGGCGGGGCAACATAGGCTGTTCCTCCTTGTACCTTGTTGTTATATTGACCTCGCATCGACGAAAATCGGACCATCCAATTTTCGGGACCAGACACGGACGAGCAGTTCGGTCACTATGGCGTATCGGCAATGCACCTGAATTCGGCAGGGTCAACGATGTGTAACCACAGGAGAAGCGAGGGTGTTGGCGGCTGCTCACACTTGGTTCCAGAGGGACAGACGCACCAAGGTTCGTGGGTCCACCGATTGGCGCAGCCGTTGAGAGTCGCACAGTTTGGCAAGAGCTGCTTAGTACTTTCCCGAGCGCTGCTTTCCGACCCCATCTGGATTTTGTCTTGAATGAGCTGCTGCAGAGTTATCCCCTGGTCGGTCTCCTCCCCTTGCACAAGTTGTTGCATTCCTCCATGTGTGGCTCCAACCTCACCTTCGATTGCCAGCAAAAGTACTGGGCGGGAGAGGATGATCCATATGACAATGAGGGGAAGCGCACCCAGTAGAATGCGGTAAAGGGGAGCTGGACGGACCATCTTCTCGGTTTTGTTATTCATTGACGAGTGATGATGGTTCCTTTTGAGAATGTGATGGGAAGTGACGGATCGGGGATCGCGTATGTACCCGCGGGTATCATGCGATGGGAAGGGAAGGAGATGACGATGACCGCGAGGAGGACACCGCAGATATCAGATTGTTGACTACACCTGACGACATCAATCGAATCTTATTAGATAAGGACGGTGTGTATGTGCAACAATTACAATACAACACAAATCAATTACCGATCACAGTGCACGTTAAGTCGTGTAGGCTCCCTGCAACATCCCCTGAGACGTCCACGATGATGCTGTTTCTCCCGGCTTCCCTGAGTAAAAACCGTAGTTGCAAGAGGGAAGCAGACGGAATATCAGCGACTATTCTGCTTGCGAATGAGATTCCATAAAGGCGCACTGGGGAAAGCTCCATGGAAACAGGCCGTATGGTACATACGCTTTATTCGTCTAGAACGCTCTTGAGGAAAACATTCATCTCTCTTCCACCGTCCTTCCCAATGCGGTAATGGTTCAGCGACACCGGAATGTTCACGATCCCATCAATCTCCACCGGGTCCACTCCTGCGATAGCCGAGTTTGACGCGCTCCACTGCATCACGAGCTTGAGCGTCCAGTCATCGCCGTGATATCCGTTGATGAATTTACCCGCGACAGCTCGTCGAGCGAGCCTCCACCGGTCCACACCGGCACGAAGAGGCATTCCCACCAACACTACATCTTCAACCACGCCATATGTGCGCTCCTCGGCTAGTGCCTCCAGAGCATGAAATATCGCAAGAGCGCCGAATCCAAACCCGACAAGAGTAACGGGTCGTGCCCCTTGGTAACCCATCCGCAGCGCCGCTGCTAGCTCAAGTCCAGCACCCTTCGCTCGGGCCTCACAGAGAACGAATGGGTTGTTGATGATATCGAAAGCATGTGCTACTGACAGAGGAGCCGAAACTGCAGCCATAATAGCATGCCCCACGATTTGCTTCAGAAAGTAGGAATACGCATGCGACACGATTTGATCTTTAAGTAGATCGCCGACGGTCTTCGAGTATTCCAACAAAACTTTACGATCGAAAATTAGCACATAAGTGTCGGAATGTGCTTGTCCACCGTTTTCGAGCGCCGTTGCCCAATAACTTTTGAGCTCCTCTGTGTCGCCTGTGTCCATACTTCCAGACACTCCAATGAAGAGATTTAGGGACGTTGGGCGAAAGCCATCGCCGTCGGTCTCGCCATCGTCCTTTACATCGGTCTTTTCAAAGAAAAACTCTTTCAAACCCCGCTCGGTTCGATCGGCCATCTTGTAGGCAGACAAACCAGCCCCGGCCGAGCCGAACAAAGCTATGCTCAGAGCCACGCTTACAGACGCCTGGGTGGCAAATAATGCGCCCATAACAGGAGCAAGGATCGGTGCCGCCGCCCCAGCGGTTAACGCTATTGCTGTTCCACCTAATACACCTGCAGCTGTCACCTTTGCTATCCTTGTCGCTGACCATTCGGACGACGATTTTGGCTTGACCGCTGAGTCCTTGAGGTTAGCAGACAGGAGTTCCTTGGCCAGAAAACTTTCGAAAGGAGCTACATCATCACGCCAAGAAAGCCCCAGATAACGCACCAATTGCTTCAAACCCGCACGAACTCGAGAATCGTAGGTTCCACCCCGAATCACGGCATCAACAAGTCCCCTCACCCCATTCGCACGTCGCCGGCTCTCCAGTACATCTTTATCTCGTTCTCGAAACCATTTTAGCAAGGGCTCCGAGGCAAGTTGCGTAGTATTATTCAACCAAGGGGATAAGAACGCGAGCGTCTTGGGCTGGTTCTCGCAACACCGCCTCACGGCAGTTGTCTTCCACTTTGAGTCATTATATTGACCGTGTTTATCGAGTTCGTCTAGACAGCTTGCGAACAGCGCTACCAGGTTCATATCGTAGAGGTCCTGATCGACCTCATCTTCCTGTAAACTTCGCGACATCATACACTTGCCTGGTCTAGTTATCGAAAGCAAGAACACGGTGCTCGATCGATAATCGTCGGTTCCCAAATCTCAAGTACCCTGGTATGTATCTTAGCGCATCTTACTTATCTCCGGGACAACCCTGAAATCCATGATGCTGGCTGATGAGAGGTAGGAGTATAGCAAGTCTTTCGGGAACAACTCACAACTCTCGTTCACCCTCGCGTTATGTAAGTTCTGCTTTTTGATATGCAGTGTATAGACACATCTTGCATTGACCAGCTCCAACCGCTTCTCCATATGGCTGCCTTTTTTTGGCGTGCACACTCTCGGATTCACCGAAGTTCTCGTTCCACCGTTTTCCACTTTAATTTTGTTCACCTTGGGCGGAGTGGAGGAAGAGTGATCGTCTGCCTCAACGATTGGGTCACCACATCGCGTGACACCCTACCAGATCATCACGCTTCATATGCTCTTTTCAGTTCCAAATACTGACTGAATTGGTTGGTATAACCTAACAGAGAAAAATGTCGCGCGCTGTTGCTATCTTGATGGGCGAGCACGTCCGCGGAGTGATGTAAGTTGTTGCGGGTGCGAGGTACTGGGGGCATGTGTGCGGGGTAGAAGCACTGACGTAAAACATTCAAGTAACTTCACCCGTATGGAGGATGGCCGCACCCACGTCACTGGTGAGGTGAGCGGACTTGGCAAGGGCCTCCACGGCTTCCACATCCACCAGTTTGGTGACACCACCAACGGTTGCGCTTCTTGCGGAGGTAAGCTCGAGTATCATTATTGCATTGTGAGTGAGCTTTCTTTTCGTGAAGAATTGACCCCGATTATCAGCTCACTTCAACCCTCACGGAGCCACTCACGGTGCCCCTGACTCCAAGGTGCGCCACGCTGGTGACCTCGGAAACATCACCGCTGGAGACAACGGAATCGCTGTCGTCGACATTGTCGACTCGCACATCCCTCTGCACGGACCCCAGACTATTGTTGGCCGTGCCCTTGTTGTCCACGAGAAGGCTGACGATCTAGGAAAAGGCGGCAACGACGAGTCCCTGAAGACCGGAAATGCCGGAGCCCGTGTGGCTTGCGGAATCGTTGCTCTTGCCGCAGAGTAGGTGTATGTTTCTCCCCTCATCAACCCTTTGAGAAGTCGTATCTAACATCGCCGATAGACCCGCAGTTTTGTAAAGGAAGCGTATAACGATGTAACAAAGCTCATGTCACTACGTGTTTTCCACTGCACGACAATTAGATTCACAGCAGAGATTCTTATCGACATCATATTTAAGTGGTTATGAAGTTTAGAAGCGGAGCTTGGTGTAGAAATAGTGCTCACCGACCTTGCCCTTGCCGTCCTTCTTGGCCTCGAAAGCATCGTACGATTCTCTGAAGGCCTGGCCCAGAGCCGCGCGGGCCTGCTCACGGGTCGACTGGTCCTTCAGGGTGGTCTCGTCCAGGTTGATTGTCTCTCCCTCCTTGCCATCGCCGGCCTTCAGAGTCAGCTTCTTGAGGTCGAAGTCAACCTGGTAACGGGTGGGGAGGATGTGGTTGTAGTTAACAGCACGCACGAAAGGCTTCATGTTGGAGCGAGACTTGATCTTCTTCTGTCCCATCGACCTGGTGACCTTCTTGGGGCAGCGCTCAAGGCCGGCAACAATGCAGTGTCCGAACTGGCGCTCTCGGTGTCCCTCGTCACACGTCTTGACGATGACAGCCTTCTTACCGGCAAATCGGCCGGCAAGGATGACGACAACCTTTCCTGGTCTCAAAAGCTTCTTGGCCACTGTTCGAGTTCCGATATACTGTTAGTGAATCATTCTTGACAAGACTGCTATTTCCCTAGACGATGCCCCGAAGTGCTCCGCAAAATAGAAATGGATGGCACAACACTCATTAATCCAATTGACCGAGGTACTCCTTGAAATCCACGCCATAGTAATTCTTCCTTCAGCCACGTAATCTGAACGCAGGCCTCCAGTTGTGCAACAGCATCCGCCGAGTCTTATATATGGAAAGCTTAAAGCTGCAAGTCAGCTCGCGCTCCCAATCGCCCAATCATCGTTACGACTATGTCCGTTAGATTGCTTGCCATCTCCCTTGTTCAAGTGACCATTTTTTACTGCCACCAAGGACAACTCCAATGAAATTGCGAACATTCAAAGCCCCCAAAAGCCAAAATGAACCGCAAAGCGCCGCCCAAGCCCAACGGTGATATACACGACACATTAAACCTAGTTCAACCTCACTTGCTTTTCTTGCTGTATTCCCCGTTGTTGTCTTGTGACTACATAAAGGAGTGGTCATGCTGACTGGTGGCATGCTTATCGCGTGGTACCTAAACAGATTTATACCACCGATAAGATAGCGCCGCTTAGCTTAGAGTAACCACAAAGCGGACAAAGCTGAGTGAGCAGCCTTCCTTAGTAGAAGTATTAGCCACCCATGCCGGTGATCTAGATTCCCTCCGCATAGGTACGAATTTTCGTAGTGTCGCACTTCTCTCTCCGCATCGAGATCTTATGTATTCGCAGAAGGTTAAAAGGTTGGGGCTTCCCGACCTGTGGTGCTGAGTATATGAGTCGTGCAGTATACAACTGTCATATTTCCTAGTGTGTATCGACTGATGAGTGTTGTCAAACCAGGTATCAGGATCACTAATTTGTTCACACAAGGCTTAAAGTTAACGTTTACAGTCGTCCACCAGCGCCGACCAGGGTCTGAGTCTGAGAGACAGGGTTGGCACGGTCAACCTTGGCTCCAGTCTCCTCGGCCGAGTTCTCGTGCTGCTCCATCAGGCGCTGAAGGTCGAACTTGGGGGCCGAGACGAGCTTGACCTTGCGAACCAAGCAGTTCTGAATAGGGAAGATGGTGCTGCAAGCCTTCTCGATGTCCTTGCCAATCACCTCGGGAATCAGCTTCTCGGTCAGCTGTCGCATATCCGACTTGCTGGCCGTGTTCGTCATTATCTCAACCATCTTAGCGCGGATCTTCTTCGCCTGCTTCGTCTTCGCGTAGCAAGTCTTCGACGTCTGAGTCGGCTTCTTCTTGGTGAAGGCGATGCAGAACATGCGGAGGGTGTAGCCGTCAGTGGTCTTGACATCCACGTGGGCCTCAACCAACGACTGCCACTTCTTGATCAGAGATCCCATCTTGTGGCGCACAAGGTCCATTCCGTAGAAGGTGGTGAGGACCTTGTTGCCCTCGACCTCCTCGCAACGGAGCTTGATCTTGCGGTGAGCGTAGTCCTCATTGCTGGTCAAATCAGCCAAGCAAGTCTCGAACACACGGCCCTTCAGCTGTTCAGAGGCGATCCTAGTTCCGGTAGTCTTGGTCACCAGAGTCTTTCCGACGTCGCGAATCTTGAAGACGGCAGGAGCCTTGATGTCGTACCACTCCTTTCTCAGGAAAGGATCAGTGGTCTTCTTTCCCTTTCCCTTCTTCGAGAGCTTCTTATTCTTTCCGACCGCCATCTGCAAGGAGACGAGATAATGTTAGTTGCCGGTACTAATAGAGGACAGCGGAGATCCTCGCTCGAAGAATGATGAACGATGCCAAAATAAAATCGAACAACTACCACCTTGAAGATTGGAGAGGAACTACACTCAGCATGCTGCTCAGCTCCGCTCTCCACCTCAAATTGCCTCCCTCTGTCTAACCCTTGCAGCCTTGCCTCTTTGCCTCTCATCCATCCATATACGTCTACCACCAGAATTCAACCTAAACCGCTGGCTCTTCGAAATACACCGCGGAGCGAGCCATGGGTCAAAGTTCACGCCTCAATCAACCGGCGTATTCCTCCTATCCATTGACAATTGCCTCATCCCGCAAAATCACCTTCAGTTGGCTTACTTTTCTTTGTTTTGTATGGTGGATGTGAGAGCCTCCTCAACCACCAGCCAAGGGAAGGAGTGGAGGGCGGTAACACGCGATAACGCTAAAGTCATCTGGGTATACCACTTTTCCACATAGACATACCCGTGGTACAAAGATCCCAAGATCGATAATCACTCACAACGACGTTGTGGTTTTAAGCAACGAAGGGCCGATTCCCTATGATATGATACTTCCTGTGACTCTCCACCTCGCATATTTTATTGGAGCAGCCACCGAGAATGAAGGCCAAGCTGGAGAATAACCTCCAGAAGGCCAAGGAGGCTTTGGAGCTGCAGTACAACAGTCTCCCACCCAGAAAGGAGGTCCTCGATAGGGTGCTGGGGAAGGAGCTCAGACCCCGCAAGTCGCTTGATATCACCCCCGCCCAACTTGCGTATGGCCTCAGGGAATGTGCCTTGTCCCGCGAAAGCGAGCGCAACGACGTGGAGAAGAGGCTTTTCACGGAATTCTACAGGAGACGGTCCTCGAGTGATTCAAAGAAAGGAGGAGCAGACCCCGCTGAGCACGGTCTGGCGTTTGGGCTGTGTGTGCGGACGATGTACGAGGCCACCTTATTGTCGCTGCGGCTCAAGAGAGAGAGCGTGGTTCTTATGAGTGCGGTGACGATCCAAGATATGGTGACCATCACCGAGGCCCACGGGCTTAAAGTCGCGGCGGTCGATCTGAATCTCGACTCGCTCATCCCTGATGCAGACGAACTTGACAGGCTATGCACCAAGTTCGCTGGACGCGCGAAGGTGTTTGTACTCGCGCATCTTTTCGGGGCACGGACGGATGTATCCGAGCTGATTCAAGTGTGCAGAAAACATAACGTTGTTTTCATCGAAGACTGCGCCGAGGCCTGGGTAAGTTCAATACGCGAGTGAAATAATGGACCTCGACTAACGTATTCGCCAATAACAAAGGCTGGGCCTGGTGTCTACCTAGGGCATGAAGAGAGCGATCTCACTTTGTTCAGCTTTGGTACGATCAAGACCGCTACCGCACTGGGAGGCGCGATTGGACGGTTTCGGTCAGCAAAGCTACTCAACCAGGTGAAGGCAATCATGAATACCTATCCGGTTCGACCGGTGTCTGTGGATGCATCGCGCTTTGCCAAGTACGCCGCTCTCAACCAGTTGACGACAAGCGATCGTGTCTTTGGGACAGTGGTGCGCGGGATAAACAAGCTGAGTTTTGATCACGATAAAATCATTCGGGATTTCTCCCGCGGGTTCTCGCGGGATAAGGATCTGTACTCTCAAATGCGGTTCAGGCCGACTGTGCCGACATTGAAGGTGCTTCTGAGACGTATGCAAGAGTTTGATTTTGAGCGCGCGGCGCAGCGTCGCAATGCGGGGAAACAGCTGGCTCTGGAGATGAAAGACGCGTTAGGGACGAAAGACCTCATGCTCCCGGGAAACCCCGAGAAACTTCTTGACCATGAGTATTGGTTGTTTCCAGTCTCGATGCGGAATCCCGATGTGGATTTGCGTGCTGTAGAGAAACGAATGTTTGAGGACGGATTCGACGTGACCGGGGGAACCACGCAGCTTGCGAGCTTGGACATGGTGGTCATGGACCCCCTGGATCCAGAGTTTGAAACCCCGAAGAACGCGAGGAAGTTGATGAGTAGAGTCTTGTATCTTCCGTTGGGAGATGGCGCGGGAGGGAACTTGTTGCGAAAGAGGATGATCAAGTCACTGGGCCGTGCGATCGGGGTTCTCGATGACGAGGACGGTGACGACGATGATGATGATGACGTGGATGTGAACGCCGAGGCCGAAGAAAATGAATTAGAGTGGTACGATAGCGACGATGATGACGAGGTCGTCCGCAAAGCGCCGAAACCCTCCTCCAAGCTCTGATTTGTTGAACAAGTAAAAGTGTACATAAAACAGATTACAAGACCATAGTAGAAGAGTCTGTGTACACAGTGAGTGACCATCAGGCTCAACGGGATGGAAACCTAGGACGTCTGTGACGATGTCATGATCGCCTTGAGAGACTGAAGCCACTCATCCAATTCCACAGGATGTGACCTTTGCGTCCTTCGTTTGAGCATTTCCTTGACAATATCACGCGCGACACTGGACTCGGGATGTTGCTGAGCCCAAGCCTTGGCCAGCTTGAACACAATCGGTTCCAGGAAGCGGAACAGAGACTCTTGTTGCGGTCGGGGACTTCCCTCTACCTGGGTACCTGGGAAAAGGATCAATCTCAACGCTCGCTCTGCACTGGCGTCTCCAGAATCGAAGAGCAGGTCAGCTAGTGCCGCTCTGGAATACATGAATAACCAAGGAGAGGCGTCGCCTGCGATTTCCGCGGCTCGCTCGAAATGTCTCCGAGCGAGTTTTAGGTCCACCCTCGAGTCGCTCTTTGCTCTCAACCGTCCGAGGTGAAACAGTGCGATCGAAACATCCTCGGTTGTCACTCCGGCATCTACAGCTCGTTGGAGCACCTCCACTGCCATCGTTTGATCCTTCAGCGCAAGTCCCAAGAGCATTAGCGATTTGAAGAGTTCGGATCGGACGTTCTGTAACATCAGGGGGGAAACAGTAGTCTGCTGGCATTCATCCAGAGTCAACTGGACCTCATCCACGGCTAGGCGGAGCAGGGTCAGCTTAGACTCCTGGTCGTGAACGTCTTCCACGGCTTGCGACGTCACTCGATACGTGTGGGCAATATTCAGTCGCGCCACCGCAACGTTTTCCAAATCGTGAGCTTCCCTAAACGCGGCCAGAGCCTGAATGAACATATCCTTGGCGTCCGAAAGAGCCATCCGCGCGAGCAGTACTTTGCCCAGCTCGTTGCAAGCGTTCCCGCGCAGGAACCACAGATGGCGATGCTCATCATCCTCCGCATCATCTTGTCTCGTCTCCGCTTCATCTGATGAGTGATCATCACCATCGTCGACACCTCCCTCCGAGTCATCCTGATCGTTATCATCATCATCATGAGCACCTCTGTTTAGATTTGAGATGGATGTCTCGAAATGATCTTCATCTTGGTTCTTCTTCTCTCCACCGTCCATGTCCACGGTGAAGCATCGATCAATCGCGCGCTTCAAAATTGCTTCAGCGAGCACACTTGCCTCTGGGCTGTTCCTTCGCACGAGCAGTCTCGCTCGGACCATTAACACTTCCCCCATAGCCAGTCGCGCATTTCGGAGCAGCTCGAGATGGGACCGTCGCCGACCATCACGGACAGCAGCGATGATCTCTGGTGTCACTGCGCCGATGTTCTGAAAAAATAAAAAAGTAGAGTACATATCCTGATCGGCGGGTGCATCGTCCTCCTCAATCAATACCCTCTGACCGATCCTGATCGCCCGGTCGAGATGCTGCTCTACGCGATACAACAGATCCTCGTCGTCACTAATTCCCGTCGCAGTTCTCACTTGGCGCTTGAGGGACGTCGCGATGAGCAGTCCGCGCTGGGCCAGTCGCATTCTGGCCTGTCTGACCATCCCCGTCGCGTTTCGCTGCTGGGTTCTCACGCGGGGCTTC
>Ga0209066_10006536_pt1 | contig 11845 bp, 18 predicted proteins | sample All_14_2_FD_187198 | JGI IMG/M metagenome (GOLD analysis project Ga0209066, IMG submission 187198) | Freshwater microbial communities in response to fracking from Pennsylvania, USA - Allegheny Zone_MetaG_DW_15 (SPAdes) (version 2) ...
ACCAGAAGGCGCGGATCAGCTACGGCGACATCTGCGCGTACGACCGGGGGCGCGTGGCGGACAAGGCGCTGCTTGCGGCGATGCAGGAGGTGATGCGCAAGCGCGCGTTCGACGTGACGGTGGAACTGGGCCTCGGCGACGGCGAGGACACGGTGTACACGTGTGACTTCTCGTTCGACTACGTGAAGATCAACGCCGAGTACACGACGTGAGATGAACGAGCGGGCTGCGGAAGGTTGTCATGACGCAAAAGGCATTTTACGACTGGCAGACGGCGGGCGGCGGCGGTGACGTTCTGCGTCTCGTCTCCGTGCTCGAGCGGTTGGATGTGCCGTGGTGCGTGATCGGCGGCGTGGCGGTGAACCATTGGGCGGACGAGCCGGTTGTGACCGCCGATGTCGATCTTGTGATCGCTTTGGAACGGGTCGAAGAGACGGTTCGCGCGTTGGAGGCGGAGGGTTTCAAGGCGGAGCGTTTCCCTTGGTCTGTCAACCTGAAAGGCAACTCGAAGGTCAGCGTCCAGATCTCCACCGAAGAGCGGTATCGCGCTTTTCCGGCGCGCGCCGTGGCTGCGGATGTGTGGGGAATGCTGATGCGGGTGGCCTCGCTGGACGACACGCTTCAGGGAAAACTGGCCGCGTATTCCGATGTGCGGCGCCGTCCCAGCAAACGGCAGAAGGACTGGCTCGACATTCTGCGCATGGTGGAGAGCCATCCGGCGCTTGCGGAGTCCTTGCCGGAAGAGGTTCGGTTGAAGCTGAAGGAGTTCGAGCCGTGAAACGGAGCGAGATGAACGGGCGGGCGACAAAAAGGCAATGGCAAAAGATGAGCGGCGGCTGGCTGTTGGCGGTCGCGTGTCTGTTGTTTGCCTCATGCCGCGCGCCCGCGCCGCAGGTGGGGCGGTATCAGTGGAACATCGTGCCCCATGAAAACGAGGCTGATACGATTTATGTGATCGACCAGGGCACAGGTGAGGCGGCCATATGGAGTGGCTCTGAAAAAAAATGGAGGCCCACTGATGCGCTGCCGGATTCGCTTCCCGATTGGAATGCGATTCGAGAAGAGCGGCGGGAACAGGTTAAGCAACGGGCCGAGCGGAAAAAACAGGAGAAAGAGACTCGCGAGAAGCGCGATGCCCTTGTAAAAGCATTCTCTCAAATGCCGCTTGAAAAACAGGTTGCCTGGGCAAAAAAGATTAGCATCATTAAGTTCAGGGGCATGAGAGATGGCCAACCTCAGTTTGAGCTCTTTGAATTCTTAAAGCACGAGCGTGGTTTGGACGCGAATGATTGGCGGCATCCCTACAAGGCACAGGACGATGGCCTTGTGGTGTGGTTTGAGGGAATGGCAGAGGGCGGGGAACTTATATTCGGTCTGTCCCACACGCCCATTGACAGTAAAGGGATTTTTCTCGCGCCGGAGACGATTATTGATGACGTGAAGGCGGAGATCAAACGGCAAAAGGAGAAGCAGAAAGAGGCTCATGCAGAGAATCATTGAAAAAGCTTCCGTGCTGGTCGAGGCGCTGCCTTACATTCAGGATTTCAAAGGGTCGGTCGTGCTCGTGAAGGTCGGCGGCAGCGTGATGGAGATTCCCGAGAATCTCGAAAGCCTGCTGACGGATATCGCCTTCATGAATGCGGTCGGTATCAAGACCGTGCTGGTGCACGGCGGCGGCAAGGCGATTTCGCGCGGCATGGAGGCTGCGGGAATTCCTCCGCTCTTTGTGATGGGGTTGCGCGTGACCACGGAGGAGACCGTCCATGTGGTCGAGCGGGTGCTGAAAAACGAGGTCAATGCCAATGTGGTAAACCTGTTGCAGAAGCATCAGGCGAATGCGCGGCCGCTGCACGGCGACTGGATCTTCGGGGTCGAGAAAAAGACCGGCAAGGATCCGGCGACTGGAGCGGTTCTCGACTGGGGGTATGTGGGCGAGCCGGTGACGGTCGACACGCGGCCGGTGGCCGAGATGCTCGACGCGGGGATTGTGCCGGTGGTGACGCCGCTCGGGACCGGCGCGGACGGGAAGCTGTACAACGTTAACGCGGACACGGCGGCGGCGGCGCTCGCCAAGGCCATGAAGGTCCGCAAGTTGGCGTTCATCTCGGATGTGCCGGGGTTGCTGATGGACGTGAATGATCCCGCATCGCTGCTGGCGACGCTGCGGATCGGCAGTGTGAGGAAACTCAAGGAGACCGGTGTTGTGGGCGGCGGGATGCTGCCGAAGTTGGACAGTTGCGTGGAAGCGATCAAAGCTGGGGTGGGCAAGGTCCACCTCGTCGACGGACGCATGCCCCATTCGCTGCTGTTGGAAATTTTCACGAAAAATGGAGTAGGAACGGAGATCATAGCAGATGAGTAAGAGTACTGACATTGCCGCGTTGTTTGACCAATATGTGATGCACACGTACGCGCCGGCTGCGACGTTGACCAGCGGCAGCGGCTGCAAGGTCCGCGACCCGGACGGCATGACCTATCTCGATTTCACGGCCGGCATCGCCGTCCACAACGTCGGCCACTGCCACCACAAGGTGGTGAAGGCCATCCAAGACCAGGTCGCCACCTTGGGGCATTGCTCCAACCTGTTTTTCAACGTGAACCAGGCGCTGCTGGCGCAGCGGCTCTCGAAGCTCTCCCTCAACGGCAAGTGCTTCTTCTGCAACTCGGGCGCGGAGGCCAACGAGGCGATGGTCAAGCTCGCCCGGCTGTGGGGGCACGAGAAGGGCAAGTACGAGGTCGTCACGATGCAGAACTCCTTCCATGGGCGGACGCTCGCGATGATTGCGGCAACCGGCCAGGCCAAGGTGCAGAAGGGCTTCGACCCGCTGCCGATCGGCTTCTCCTACGCCGAGTACAACAACCTTGACTCGGTCAAGGAGGCGGTCAACGAGCGCACGGTGGCGGTGCTGGTCGAGGCGGTGCAGGGCGAGGGCGGCGTGATCCCCGCGACCGAGGAGTTTATGGTCGGCGTGCGCAAACTGTGCGACGAGAAGGGCCTGCTGATGCTCTGCGACGAGGTGCAGTGCGGCATGGGCCGGACGGGCAAGTGGTTCGGCTGGCAGAACTATCCGGTCAAGCCGGATGCGTTCTCTTTGGCCAAAGCGCTGGCGGACGGCATCCCGATGGGCGCGCTGGTGGCGTCGCCGGCGCTGTCCGACCTCTTCAAGCCGGGCATGCACGCCTCGACGTTCGGCGGCAATCCGGTGTCGAGCGCGGCGGCCTTGGCGGTGATGGACGTGATCGAGGAAGAGGCGCTGGTCAAGCGCGCGGAGGAGGCCGGCAGCCTGTTCGTCGAGGGGCTCAAGGTCTTTGTCGAGAAGTACGCGCAGGTGCTGGAGGTGCGCGGCAAGGGGCTGATGGTCGGCATGGTGGTCGAAGGCGACGCGAAAGAGGTCGTGACCGCCTGCCGCGACATGGGCCTGCTGTGCTGCGTGGCCGGCGAACATGTGGTGCGGTTCCTGCCGCCGCTGAACGTCAAGGACGGCGACCTGGAAGAGGCGCTGGAGATGATCAGCGACGCGCTGGAGCAGCTCTTCGGCGCGGCGGAAGAGGCGTAAGCGAATCCGGTCCGGAATGAGCCTAACGTGTCGAGCGCCTGCCACGGCATCCCGTTGGCAGAGCGCTCGGGTTAGCCCTTTTCATCACACTTCGTATCCGATTCAAGCAACCCCAAGTAGTCTCTTCTCGCATACAGAATGCGGATGATTGAAACATACTTGTCTTCTGTCCGGTAAAACACGAGGTGGTTCTTGCATGGGACGAAACGGTAGGTTTTGAGACTTGGAATATCGGTTCTCAACCTCGCTCCGGTCTGAGGCAGGTCTGCCAATGTCCGAATCTTTTCGAAGACAAGGGCAAGCAGAGCGGTTGCGGCTTGCGGATTAAACAGATCGCTCGAAATGTGCCGCTTGACCTCGTCCAAATCGGCAACCGCTTGCGGGGTGAACCGGATTTTGAACATGGCTACACTCCGAGTTTCTTCATCGCGGAGTCCACGGAGACCCATCCGCTTTTCCGGGCGGACTCCTCTCCCTCGGCTAAGGCCGACATGAGATCCAGTTCGGTGCGCAATTTTTCGTATGCGCGAATGTCAACGATGGCAAAGCGCCCATGCCCGTTTTTGGTCAAAAAGACGGGCGTGTCGGCTGTGACTTCGCGTAAGACCGTGTTGTAATTCCTGAGTTCGGAAATGGGTTTTATTGTCGGCATGATGAACTCCTCTTGTCGATGGATAAAGTGTAGCTAAATTTGTCTCAGAATACAACAGCGGGATATCGCTGGGTTGGGGGCGTTGATAATCTTTGGTGCGCCCCAACGTCGAGCGTCCCGAACGAGGCCCGCTTGGGGTCGACAGTAGACATCCGGGCGCACTGAAAAAGTCGGCTTGAAGCGCCTGACGGTGCCACTACGAACGTTTCGCACCCGTTTGTAGCAACCGTGAGGGCATTCCGTTCGATTCTATGCCGCCAGCCGACTTTTTCAGCGCAACCGACATCCCGGCCGATGTTGTGTCAACCCATGCCGCGCTTAACCCATGTGTGTCTTGTCCACGTGCGGTTCCGTTTGAGCGACGGCTGGGCTGAGCGGGCTCGGCCGGAGGCCGCGCGCCACCATCCGGACGGAGGACGGCGACGTGTGCTGCCCCGGGCCGCTCACGACTGCAGCGCCAGCAGTCCGAACAAAAGGCAATACACGCCGAGGATATACGCCCATATCCAGAAGAACAGGCGGCTTGCCCAGAACCGCTTCCCCGTCTTTTTCTCGATCTCCCGTGCCGTCGTCCAGTCCGCCCACATCGAAAAAAACCAACCGACCGCGGTGATGCGGGGGCGGTGGTGCTTTGCGACAAAGGGGCGGATGGCAAAGAACCAGATCGGATACGGCGCAAGGAAAGGCGTTGCCAGTATCACCAATAAGATGGCTGTGACCGTATCCAAAATCGTTTCCTCGGTTGTCGGGGTCAGCTCCGTCTAAAGGGGTCGTCTGACCCTCACTCCTTCTCACGCGCACCGCTGCCGGTTTCCCGGAAGCGGACACAGGCGCCTATGATCGTTGCCAGCGGGATAATCTCCGTGCCCGGGATTGTGCAATACACGCCGGCGGCAAGTGCGCACCACAGCGATGTCCGCTTGCGAAAGCCCAGCGCTCTCCCCATCCAATATCCCGCAAGGCCGCCGACAGGCAAGCCCAGCACCAGACCCACCGGCCCGAAGGTCGCAATGTCCACCAGGTCAATGATCAGGCCGGCCGCGATCGGCCCGAATGCGCGGTTCATCCGCCGCGCAAGCGTGCGGCCTTCGGGCGGACCGGCCGTGGTTCCCGGCGGGCTGTTTTCCCCTTCTGCCGCTGCGGGCGTCCGCTCTGCCGGATGCGCGTCTGGCGGGCAACGGAGCGCCTTCATGCGAAGCGACAGGCCCGCAAGAACGGGCGCAATCAGAAGCACCGGGATGATGTTCCATCCATCGGGCAGAAACACGAACAGGATGCAGAGCACGATGAGTGCGGCGCCTGCAAGGCACGGGGCGAGAGGGCGTTGTCTGTTCATAGTGTGTTATAGGGGGCATGCATAATTTGACATGTGACACGACCCCGTTTTGTGGGTGCTTAGGACTCCGCGAGCAACTCTTCTGCTGTTCTGACGGTGGCAAACGGGCCGCTCAATCCAGCCAGATATGCCAGTTGAACACTCCTCGCGTCGACCGACTGTTGGGCAAACTGGAGATCTCTCGTGGCGCAGCCATCCTGTGCCAGGGAGCACTGAAAACCCAAGTCTGAAGCCGCGCGTACCGTTGTGTCCACACACAGGTGGGTCATCATTCCGGCGACGACAAGCTTTGAGGCGTCAATGGCGCGCAGGGCTTCAAGCAACGCAGTCTCCCGAAAGCTGTTTGGAAAGTGCTTGGTCACGATGCGTTCGCCAGCCGATGGGCGTACGGAGGTATGAATCTCGGCACCCGTCGTATCGGGTAGAAAGAACGTTGCGCCAGGACGCTTGGAAATGTGCTGTACATGAAAGATGGGCAACGCGTGCTGGCGAAACGCAGTCAGAAGTAGCGCCGCCTTGGAGACCGCGGATTCGGCATCCACAAGTTCCATTGCGCCACCGGGAAAGTAGTCGTTTTGGAGATCGATGAGTACGAGGGCGGTGGACATTGATAGGTTTCCTGGTTGGAAGCGAAGGCGCCGTGGATTTGTGAGGCCTAACGTCAGCGACCACCAACACCCTGAGCCGAAGGTGAATGGGGGTTCGGAGGGTCGCCGGGTCGGGAAATAGTTTCTCTCTTTTCGTTCTGTTTGTCGAGGGTTTCGGGGTCGGATCGGCTTCGACGGGGACAAGAGGAATCGCAGAGGTTTTTCGCACGCCAAGACCCGAAGACGCCAAGGAGTCCAATTACCTTTGCGTCTTTGGGCCTTGGCGTGAACAGAGAGAGGGGTGAGGGAGGAGGCCAGCTCACGCGGAGGCGCGGAGCGCGCGGAGGTGGCCAGCAGGAGGAGAGGGATTAGGGTAAAGGCAGCTTTAAGCTTCATAGGCGGCCACATTAGGGTCTCGCGAGTCCGCAGAAGAGGGCGGCGTCGCGCAGACGGGTGTCGGCGGTGAGCAGCCCGGTGGCTTTTAGCGAGAGGGCAGTGGCCAGATGGATGCCGTCGAGCGTTCGCAGCGGCAGAAGCGGATTCTTGGCCAGGAGGCAGCGGTGCGCGAGGGTTGCCGCCAAGTCGCGCACGGTCGCACTGATTGGCACAAGACGGATCTTTCCTTGAGAGGCATGGTTGCGCATGGCCTGCGTGAGATTCATGGTTGCGCCTTTCTTCACGCATCCATCCGCCTCTTTGCGTGACAGGGCAAATACGAACTCGACTTCTGCAAGCACGCTTGTGATGATCGGCGTTGCCTGTTGTTCCAAAAGGTCGAGATAAACCGGAGAGTCGGACTCGTGTACGTAAAGCTTCAAAAGGCAGGATGTGTCCCAGTAGATCACAGCCGGTCCTCGCGAAGGGTTGAGATGATTTCTTCGGAGGGGGATGCTTTCTTTCCGCGAACCCGGTACTTCGTCTGTATCGTTTCCAGTTCCCGCACGAAATCCCTGCCTTCGAATAGAGGTTCGGCGTCGATCGGGCACAGGCGGGCTTTTGGATGACCTCGCACGGTAATCACCACCTCTTCTCCGGCGGATGCCCGCTCCACAAGGCTGCTGAGCTTCGCTTTACTTTCTCTCAGTGTCGCATACATGTGACCACTGTAGTCTCTTGTGCGTGCGAAGGCAATACGAAACAGCCCGTACGGCCACGCCGAGATGCGCGAGGCCTTCCGCGCCGACGAGGCTCAAGGTCGCGACGCCCGCATCCCGTCGCCTCCACCGGCCTTGTTGGGCGGTTATCATCGTTTAGTGCGAGTGTGCCTCGACATAGGACTGCAAGACAGCATTGATACGCGTCTGGTATCCGGGGCCTTGCCCTTTGAACCAGTCGATCACCCGCGGGTCGAGGCGAAGCGAAAGAGCCGCCTTCTTTTCGGGCATGCGAATGACCATTTTCTTGAACATGGCTTTATCGATTGGGGGAATGTCGGTGAAGTCGATCTCCTCCTCCTTCATTCCGTGCAACCGTTTCCAGTCAGTCCCCGATTTCTTCGGTATAGATGCTTTGTTCATGACGGTTCGCCTTGTCGTGCGGAAATGATTCGCGTCATCCCTGTGTTCGACTCGGTGTATACGACAACAGCCAGAATGTCACCTAGCCAGCCGATTCCGATCCACCGGTCTTCTCCGTACTCTATTCTTTGATCCAAAAAAGTCACCATGGGATAGTCGAACACGGTCGGAACATCGGCAAAGTCAACGCCGTGCTTCTGCCGGTTCATTGCGTTCTTTGACTCATCCCATGTGAATTTCATCGCCAACAGTGTATATACATTATGTATCTACGTCAAGGGGGTGTTGATTTCTTTCTCGCCCAACATCGCTGTTGAGGGGCGCGCGTCAGCGCGTACCCGCGGACGGCTGGTTGTGTGCCGGGTATGCCCGGCCGCTTGTCGCCCGCGGGCAAGCCCGTCCGCGAGCCCATGCCTGCACCCGCCTGCCGGCATTGCAAGACACCGCTGCAGGCGGTGGAACAACTCCGTCCCGCGCCGGCACTCCGTTTCCGGAACGCCTCCGCCAGAGGCCCGCCCGAAAAATGAAGCCACCTGACACGACTGCGGCACCTTCAAGGCAACGCCCACCTGCGGATGTCCGGCCGCCGCTTTGCGCCCGCGCCGGAAAACCCGCCGCGACTCACGCCCGGCACGCCCCGGAATGTCTGCCCGCAGGCCTTGCCCCCTCACGGGAATCCACGCAGGCGCGTCAGAAAGCGTGCAGGCCGCGCGGACCGGTGATCCGCGCGGCCTGATAAATACATCGTCCGGAAAAGAGGCGCCACCCCGGCCAGCTTAGTCCAACCAAGGTTTCACGGCGTGCTTACGCGTGAAACCTTTTCATGGTTGGCTGTTCCTTTCAATGATTCAATTCCGTTCGCTTGCGCAAATGCTGTTGCAAGAAGCATGGCATTGGTTTGTTCCCTCGTCGACCGCCAGACCGGTAGACAGAGGATGAACAGCAAACATATAGATAGTGGAATTGTGTAAAAAAGAGAGGTCACACCAAACAACATGCTGAAAAAGGCAATCAAAAAAGCGAATGGCATAACCCTGAGACCGAGCCTTTTTCCAGCCTGCTCTCCTATACGAGCAAGATCCGCGCGTTCATCTCTCGTCATGTTCTTTAAAATAGCCTTACGTGTTTTACTGGTGAAGAGAGGCGAGACCAAACCTACAAACAGAGCAAATAGAATTGCGCCAAGATTCAGCCAGAACAACCCCCATCGCTCTTCGCTTGCGGTTGAAGCAAGTGCCCAACTCATCACGGCAACCATGAGAACTAATCGTAAAGTGGTTTTTGTCTTATGGTTCATGTTTGTTAGCCAACGTCGGTGGTGAGGGACGGCGCGTTAGCGACGTTCCTCTCCACCACCTTGTTGTGTGCCGGGTATGCCCGGTCGCTTGTCGGGAGACGCTTCGCGAGCGTACCAAGTTTCTGAAACCGCATCAAGCGTAACAGAAAATCGGCGCGTTTCAAAGGGCAAGTCCGACCCCAGGCAGGCAACGCCGAAGGGTAGCCGAGGGCAAGCGTATCCCCGCGAGGGGAGCGGAGAGGTCAGCGCGAAGCGCTACAGGCCACGCGCACGCGTGGCAGTGACCGAAGGGAACGGCAACGCCGTAGGCGAAAGCGCGGGCTGATCGAACAGAGAAGCGGATATGAGGCGCGGTGCGCGGGACGAGGGTGCAACACAACCCGAAGTCCTCCAGTTGTCGAAACGCATCACGTAGATCCGACGGTCACGCGCGGAAGCGGCCGGGAACACCCCGGGAGATCCGCCCGACGCCCCGCGAGGGGAAGGCGGGCCGCAAGGCCCGCCCACAGGGAGGCGGAAGTCAGCAGAGGGCGTAGTAGGTGCGCAGTCAGGCGGAGCTAGTGAGGCACTCCAATGCCGAAAGGCGGAGCAAACAGATAGGCCGAGCCGCATAGCCGGCACCGAAGGCCCGAACGGTACAGAGGCCGAATGGCCAAGATAAATGGTAGTGGCAAGTAAGGGCAGGTTCTACCGACCCCGTGTCCGTATGGACTTTAAGGGTGCGGTGCGTAATGCCGTCAACGCCCGGTTTGGGAGGTGCCTTGGGACGCCGCCCCGACTTCACCAGCCGAGCCGCCGTATACGCGATCCGTACGTACGGTGGTCAGGGAGGGGCGCCCCGTAAGGGGCGTCCCTATCCCAATTGAAGATGCCATTCTTATCCTATGCACGACAGGATCGCAAAGAATCCGAGACCGTTGACTATAATTCTGGCCCATTTGACTTTTTGGGGCTCTCGCGACGTGTAGGCAAGACGAATAGCGAATGGCACAAGAAGCAGTGCGGGGAAACATGCGAGCTGACTTGTCTTCCAGATTATACGCCAGTATTCGTAGTGCCATAGGCGAAGTAGACTACCGAACAGGTTAATGCAAAAAAGGATGCTTATCACTGTACAGACGTGAATAAAGAACCGCTTCTGTCGTTCGTTAATCTCTATCTTTTTGCCGCTGAACAGCAGTAGCCATGCCGCAAAGGTAATGAGTGCTATGCCATAGAAACCGGCAGCAAAAAGCCCCTTTATCCTTCTGAACGTGAATCCCAATTCTTGAACATAACGGCAGACGTCGTGCCCGAAGAGGAAAAGGTAGGCCGCTGGATAAGTTAGCGCCAATACCGATACGACGGAAAAGGCTGAACGGACGACTTTGCTGTTCTGAAGATTGAGCCGTCGAATCAGCAGCAGGCTGGGAATGATGACAAAGGCTGACCGCGCAAAAAGAAGGAATTCCTTGCCTAAACTCCATGTGTCAAACCAAGGTCCTACGACCAAGGCACGGCTGGGGTCAAAGACCTTAACCCCGTATAACACCCATAAGATCGGATGAAACTGACCTTCTTTCCAGTGTACAGGACAAGAGGAGTCATAAATGACAACAAGCAAGAGCATTAACGCGGCAAGGGCTTTAAGATCGCTTTTTTGTGTGTCGTTCATTATTCTTTTCTTCTAACGTCAGCGACCACCAACACCCTGAGCCGAAGGCGAATGGGTGTTCGGTGGGTCGCCGGGTTCGGTCCTTGATTCTTTAAGTGTGAGGATGAGGGGTGACAACCGCAGCGGAGCACAATATGCGGCTGTGATGAGGACAACATACAACAAGGCGAGAATAGTACGGCCACATTTGTTGCGAGATTCAGTAAGATTTCTGTAAAGTGAATATCCCATTGCGGGGAGCGCCAAGATAGTGATGGCCGCCCAATAGGCGAACATCAAGAGTCCACCGTCCACCCAGTTTTCCTTGTCAGTGGAAATATATCTGAAGTCAGCCCACAAATAGACACCGCAGGTAACCAGAACGATGGCCACCGGTAAGAGAGCAATGCCATATCTATTGGGTCGTTTCATGCTTGACCGAACGTCTTAAGGCCACACACGGTGGTCACGCCGTTGTGTGGGACGAATTGTTGGGCTGTTGTTTTTTAAGTCTGAACTTCCTCCCTTCAATGGCATGGCGGGCGGCATTGAATCTGTCTTCATACTCCAGCACATTTTGTTTAGAAGGACCGATTACAATATGCGCTGCTTTTTGAACGACTACGTAGCGATTGCATGCTGCGCAAATTCGCAACTCTTGCACAAGTCGCACCCAATGCCAATGGTTATCTCCCTCTCCCTGTACTCGGCAATAGATCCTGCCGTATTGGCCTTGCATATCGTATGGTGTTCCCGGTGGCGGATCGACTTGTAACGATTTCATCTCGCTGCCGCAGGCTGAACATCTGATTGCCGGGATACGGTTAAAGAAAAACGAAAAGACGAGGACGATGCCCATGCAGGTCATTGCCGACCGCATGATGATACCGTAATAGGGAATGGTAAGGATCGAACTTTGAAGAAGTCCAGCTATGGCAAGAGTGGCCATCAAGCCACAGACAACCCCATAAATAATCTTTCGGGCCACAAAGAACGGATGACTTGCCGCACGTTTGTCCTCCGTCCAATGACAGTAAGGCTCGGCAATGTCGGATCGCGATATGTATGGGAAGTCGTTCATTTTGTTACCCAACGTCGCGGCGCACGAACGCGCGTCAGCGCGTTACGTGACGCCGCTGGTTGTGTGCCGGGTATGCCCGGCCGCTTGTCGGGAACGCTCCGCGAGCGTACCAAGTTTCTGAAACAGCATCAAGCGTAACAGAAAATTTTGGCCGTTTCAAAGAGCAAGTCCGACCCCAGGCAGAT
>Ga0209066_10006537_pt1 | contig 11845 bp, 13 predicted proteins | sample All_14_2_FD_187198 | JGI IMG/M metagenome (GOLD analysis project Ga0209066, IMG submission 187198) | Freshwater microbial communities in response to fracking from Pennsylvania, USA - Allegheny Zone_MetaG_DW_15 (SPAdes) (version 2) ...
TCCATCTTCTGGGCCGGCACCAGCATGCGGGTGGGGGCGTTGCAGGACTGGCCCGAATTCATCATCACCGAGGCGATGCCGCCCGAGACGGCGCGCTGGAAGTCGGCGTCTTCGAGGATGATGTTGGGGCTCTTGCCGCCCAGCTCCTGGTGGACGCGCTTGACGGTCGGGGCGGCGTTGCGGGCCACCTCGATGCCGGCGCGGGTGGAACCGGTGAACGACACCATGTCGACTTCAGGATGGCTGGACAGGGCCGCGCCAACCGTGGGGCCGTCGCCATTGACCAGGTTGAACACGCCGGCCGGAACGCCGGCGGCATGCAGGACTTCGGTCCAGATATAGCCGCTGAACGGCGCGATTTCCGAGGGCTTCAGCACCATGGTGCAGCCGGTGGCGATGGCCGGGGCCACCTTGCAGGCGATCTGGTTGACCGGCCAGTTCCACGGCGTGATGAAGGCGCAGACGCCGATCGGTTCCTTGACGATGCGGGTGGTGCCGCGATCTTCCTCGAACCTGTAGTTCTTCAGCACGGCGATGGCGGTCTGGACGTGGCCGATGCCCATGGCGGCCTGGGCGCGCTGGGCCAGCCAGGCGGGGGCGCCCATTTCCTCGGTGATGGCCTTGGCCATGTCCTCGAAGCGCTTCTGATATTCGGCGACGATGCGCTCGAGGATGTCGATGCGCTCTTCGCGGCTGGTCAGGCTGAAGGTCTCGAACGCCTTGCGGGCGGCCATGACGGCCTTGTCGACATCGGCGACGCCGCCCATCGAGATCTGACCGCAGACCTCTTCCGTGGCCGGGTTGATGACGTCCAGCGTTTTGGGCGCGACCGGATCGACCCAGGCCCCGTCGATATAGAACTTGGTATAGTCGCGCATGTCGTGCTCCTGCCCGTTTTTGGAGACCCTGCTCGCTGGCGGGCCTTCTTCAAACGACCATTTTAATGATCGGCGGTAACCTGGCTAGGGCTTCCGAGATCAAAACCACCAAAACCCTTGTCATCCCGGCCGGACCCCGGCGAAGGCCGGGGGGGGAGAGCCGGGACCCAGGGACAACCGTAGTGCGCCGGCCCCTGGGTCCCGGATAGCCTCTGCGAGGCTTCCGGGATGACAGGCTTTTTTACCAGAGCGGATCAGGCTCTACCCCCTCCAGCGCCTCGGCGATCCGGCGGCGCGTGCCCGGGCTGATGTCGTCTGGCAGGGCGCCCGGCGCAAACCAGCCGACCGCGTGGATCTCGCCCTGCGCCGAGGCTTCGCACGGTTCCCAGGCGTCGATCCGATAGACCAGCACGTGGTCGCCGGGATGACGCGGCTCGTTGGAATGCACCGACAGCAGGGCCGGCCGGCCCAGCACGCGGACCCCGGCCTCTTCCTGCAGTTCGCGGGCGAGCGCGATCACGGCCGTCTCGCCGCGCTCGACTCCGCCGCCGGGCAGGTACCAGCCGGGGATGTAGGTGTGCTGGATCAGCAGCACCCGGCCTTCGCCGTCCGTGACCAGGCCCCGCACCCCAAGCGTCAGCCCCCGGTTCCAGCGAAACCAGGCATAGACCAGGGGACGGGTGAAGGGTTCGATGCGACGGCGCCAGAGCATGGGAGGCAGGATAGTCGTCCTTGCCCGCCGGGCCCATCCGAACTATGATCTGACTAGCTAGTCAGATGGAGCCTGCGATGGGCGATCTCAGCTGGAAACTGGAAGACGCCAAGGCCCGCTTCAGCGAGGTGGTGCGTCTGGCGCGAAGCCAGGGCCCGCAACGGGTGACCGTACGCGGCAAGGACGCCGTGGTGGTGATGAGCGTCGAGGATCTGGAGCGCCTGTCGCCGCCTGACCCGGCCCACCCGTCGCTGGTCTCCTTTCTGGAGGGTCTGCACCTCGAAGATCTGGACCTGACCCGCGACCCTGACCACGGCCGAGACCTGGAATTATGAAGGGTGGGGACCTGTGAAGGGCTGGCTGATCGACACCAATGTGATCGCCGCCCTGATCAATCCGAACGGCGCGCCCAGCGTGAAGGCCTGGGCCGCCGCCCAGCCCGAAACCCGGATGTTCATCAGCGTGCTGTCGCTGGGCGAATACGACAAAGGCATCCACAATCTGGCGGTCGATCATCCCGACCGCTCGCGCTACATCGCGGCCCGCGACGCCCTGGCCGGGCGGTTCGTCGGGCGCACCCTGTCGGTCAGCGATCCGGTGGTGCGCCGCTGGGGCGAGATCTCGGGTGCGGTCAAGCGGCGGAAGGGTCAGGCCCCCGCCGTGATCGACACCCTGCTGGCCGCGACGGCGCTGGAGCACGACCTGTTCCTGGTCACCCGCAACACCCGCGACGTGCAGGACAGCGGCGCGGCGGTGTTCAATCCCTGGACCCACGATCCCGCCGATTTTCCGTTGGCGTGAGCCCGCTCTTGCTCCCGGCTTCGCGCCTCGCTAAAGCCGCAGAACCCTTGGTCTTCAACGGAGCCGCGTCATGATCGCGATCCTCGTCATCGCCGGCTTTATCGGCGTCTTCCTGGCCCTGAACTTCTCCGAGTTCGGCCGACTCGACTGACATGACCTCACGCGGTGCGGCCCTGGTCACCGGCGCAGGACGCCGGATCGGCCAGGCGCTGGCGCTGGAGGCCGCCCGCGCCGGCTATGACGTCGCCGTGCACCATCGCGGCCCCAAAAGCCAGGGTGGGCCAGACGAAGCGCAGGCGACGGTGGCCGCCGTCCAGGCCCTGGGTCGCCGGGCCATCGCGGTCTCGGCCGAGCTGTCGGATGAGGCGCAGGTCTCCGGCCTGGTCGCCCGCACCAGCGAGTTGGGCCCCCTGACCCTGCTGGTCAACAGCGCCTCCAGCTTTCAGGACGACCGCGTCGGATCCCTCGACCGCGCGCTTTGGGACAGCCACATCGAGACCAACCTGCGCGCGCCGCTGGTGCTGGCGCAGGCCTTTGCGGCCGCCCTGCCGGACGATCGCGAAGGCCTGATCGTCAACATCGTCGACCAGCGGGTCTGGCGGCCCAATCCGCAATTCTTCAGCTACAGCCTGTCCAAGGCCGGCCTGTGGTGGGCGACCCAGACCCTGGCCCAGGCCCTGGCCCCGCGCATCCGGGTCAACGCCATCGGCCCCGGCCCCACCCTGCCCAACATCCACCAGGCCCCCGGCGAGTTCGAGGCCGAGGCGGCCGGCACCCTGTTGCAGCGCCGCGCCACGCCCGACGACGTCACCGCCGCCCTGCGCTATCTGATTGACGCAAGGGCGGTCACGGGCCAGATGATCGCCGTGGACGCCGGGCAGCATCTGGGCTGGCTGACGCCCGACATCGTCGCACCTTAAGAAAGGGCGCCGCTTGGCCGCCTCCCCTCTCGCTGAAACCGCCGCAGACACCGCGCCCGTCGCCAAGGTCATCGTGACCAAGGTCTTCGTCCGCGCCCTGAAGGTGGACGCCTGGATCGGGGTCTATGACCACGAGCACGGCGCCCGCCAGCCGCTGGTCATCGATGTCGAGCTGGACGTCGCCGCCAGCCATTGCGAGCGTCTGGGCGACACGGTGAACTACGAAACCATCGGCCAGGCCGCCCGCGCCATCGCCGACGAGGGCCATATCGACCTGGTCGAGACCTTCGCCGAGCGCCTCGCCCAGGCCTGTTTCGCCGACGCCCGCGTCACCCGCGCCCGGGTGCGGGTGGAAAAGCCCCTGGCCCTGGCCCCGCACGCCGCCGCCGCCGGCGTGGAAATCACCGCCGTCCGAAGCTGATGTCTGTCTCCCACAGCGCCCGCCTCGCGCCGTTCCAGCCCGAAACGGTCTGGACGCTGAAGGACGGGACGCTGGTCGAGACGCGCGGCGTCCGGGTGCGCGGCTTTCCCCTGAGCGCCCTGACCCGCTTTCGTCTGGCCGCCGCCCCCAGCGGCGGCCATCGCCGGGTGCTGCAGCTGAGCTTTGGCCGCGCCCGGGTGGTCATCATCGCCCAGAGCTATGCCGGTCCGGGCCGCGTCGAAGACCGGCTGACCGGCTTCTCGGCCTTCGTCCGCACCCTGGCGCATCAGGCCGCCGACGCCGCGCCCGCCGCGCGGTTCGACCTGGCCCGCATCGAGGCTCGCCCCGCCCTGACCTGGGTCGCCGGCTTGCTGGCCATCGGCGTCGCGGCCCTGCTGCTGTCGTCACTGGGCGCGGGCATGGCCGGGGTGGGCGTCGACATGGCCGCGCGGATGAGCTTTGTGCTGATCCTGCTGCTGGCGGCCCTGCCCTGGCTGTCGCGCGGCGACGGCTTTGACCCGCGCGATCCGCCCAGGGACCTGCTGCCCTAGTTGTCGTTTCCAACGCGATGGCGTCTTCGAGTCTCTGCGGGTTACGGGACCTTCATTTGCATCGATGACCGATAAGGACGATCCTTGGGACAACATCGTTTTCCAAGGCTCAGCTTCATCGTGACCGATCCCGCCCCCGCCGTCCCGCCCGCCCTGCAGGACGACAAGACCCTGCCCATCGTCGTCTATGTCCTGCATCTGGCGGGTCTGGTGACGGGCATTACCTCGCTGATCGCCGTGGTGCTGGCCTATGTCAGCCGCAAGAATGCGCCGGAGTGGGTCCAGAGCCACTACGCGTTCGCCATTCGCACCTTCTGGCTGGCCCTGCTGTTCGCCATTGTCGGCGCGGTGCTGAGCGTGGTCGGCATCGGCGTTGTCATCCTGGCGGCGATCGGCGTGTGGGTCGCGGTGCGCTGCATCGTGGGCCTGTCTTACCTGCTCAAGGGCCAGCCCTATCCCACCCCCAAGAACTGGATGCTGTAAGCCATGACCGACACCTCCGCACCCAACCTGCCTCCGGTCGTGCGCGCCGAAGAGGACAAGGTCCTGCCGGCCGTCGTCTACGGTCTGTATCTGCTGGGCTTCGCCAGCTGCGCGGCCACCACCATCGTCGGTCTGATCGTCGCCTACGCCAACCGTTCAACGGCGGGACCGATCAACGAGAGCCACTACACCTTCGCCGTCCGCAGCTTCTGGCTGACCATCGGCTGGTTCCTGATCGGGCTTGTCATGTTCATCTTCGGCTTGCCGCTCTCGTTGGTGCTGGTGGGCGTTCCCGTATTGTTGGCCGGCATCTTCATCATGGGAGCCGTTGGCGTGTGGTTCGCCGTCCGCTGCGGCGTCGGAATCTACTATCTGGCGCGCGGCGAAGCCTATCCTCGCCCCCGGACATGGCTGATTTAGAGGCGCCTTTGGCGGCCGGCGCCCGTAACAGGGTCGTCCGGTCGCAGCCAAATCCCCCAGCGGTTGAGACAGCTCGACGTCGCGGGCCCGCTCGGCTGACCTGTGCGCCCTGGCGAATGGACGTCTTGGAGGGGGCGGCATGCTGGCTCGTATCGTAGGGATCATCTTGGGGACGATCCTGGCGACGTCGGGATATGTGGTCGCAGGCTGGGGGCAGCTGGGAAGCTGGGCCGCGAACCTTGATCTTGGACCGTTCGAGCCGCATCGACCATTGGCCGGCGCGGCGGCGGCGATACTCGGGGGAGTACTCGTCGTCGCCGCCCTGACGCCGCGCCCGAAGCCCAAGTCGCGCCGGAAGGGACCCGTCGTGCTGGATCTCGACAGCGGCCTGGTGGCCTTGCCGGTCGCCGCGCCGCCCCAGGACGTTTCCCCCACAGCCACGCCCGTGCTGGCCATGGAGCCTGCGGCCAGTCCGCAGCCCGCCAGCCGGTCCGCCGCCCAGCCCAGTGACCCGCCGCCAGCGCCGCCGATGGCGCCACCGGTCGCGCAGGCCAGACCCGCCTCTCCCGCACCCCAGCCCGAACCGGACTCCTTTGCGCAGATGCGCGAGCGGATGATCGCCCTGACCCGGGACGAGTCGTGGTCGGAGGCGGCCCGTCTGCTGATCGCCATGAAGACCGCCGCACGCGGCGAGCGCGAACTGGCGACGGTCTATCGCGACCTGGGCGATTTCGCGCGCGGCCAGGGCCAGATGGATGACGCCGCCGAGGCCTATGAAACCGCCGTGTCGCACGCCCGCGACGCCCTGCGCGCCGCGCCCGGCGACATGACCGTCAAGGAACTGCTGGCCGGCGCCCTGGCCGGCGTGGGTGACGTCGCCGAGGCCGAGGGCCGCTTGGACGCGGCGCTGTCGGCCTTTGAGGAATCCCTGGCCCTGCGCCGGTCAAACGGCGGGCGCGAGGCTCAGGACCCGAACGCCCAGCGGGCGCTGTCGGTGTCGCTGGAGCGCCTGGCCGACCTGCGCGAGGATCGCGGCCATCGCATGCGGGCTCTGGACCTGTACCGCGAGAGCTATGATGTCGCCGCCCGCCTGGCCGCCGCCGATCCGGCGCGATTCGGCTCGGACCTGGCCCTGACCCGGCAGCGGCTGGCAGAGCTTGAAGCTCGCATCTCCACCTGATCGCAAAGCGGACTTGAACGCTTCATGGATTTTCAGCGCCGGCCTGGCTGAAAATCTGCGGCTGGGCTGGGCTGGGCTGGCGCGCATGTCAGGGCGCTGGCCCGCGCCATCGTCGCGCCAAACACACCCCCAAGGCCGGGCCAGACAGCTGATGGCAAGCATCGCCCCGTGAACGCTGACCCCGAACTTAAAAGACATGCTGTCGATCAGGCAACAGAGTTTAACATCACAAGATGTGATTTCGAGGCAATTCTCATAAATATAACATCACTCCGATCTGTATATTTAAATCCTGAAACATGAACTTCATGTAATGAATTCACAGATACAACAACCTTTCCGCCTTGTAACTTGAGATGAATGAGACAGACCGGCAGATCTCTCTCCCGTGATATCGAGGGGGAAATCGATGACCAGACCCATCCTGCTGGCCACCACAGCGCTTATTCTGACCGCCGGCCCGGCCTTCGCCGCCGAAGCCTCGCAGACGGCCCAGACAGCGACGCCGGCCAGCACGGTGGCGGGCGCGGCCGAGCAGCGCGGCATTCTGGTGTTCCAGCCCGACTTCTTCGCCGCCCAGCGCCCGAATACGGCGCTGGACATGGTGGACCGGGTTCCCGGCTTTGCCGTCAATGACGGCTCGGGCGCGCGGGGATTCGAGGGCGCGGTCGGCAATATCCTGATCAACGGCAACCGCCCGGCCTCGAAGAACGATACCGGCTCCAACGTCCTGTCCCGCACCCCGGCCGATCAGGTCGAGCGCATCGAGCTGATCCGCGGCGGTGCCTCTGGCATCGACATGCAGGGCTATCCGGTGATCGTGAACGTCATCCTGAAGACCGCGCTCAGCCGCCAGTCGATCGTGACCTGGAACACCCAGCTCTTCGACGGCGGTCAGGACGTTTTTGGCGGCTCATACCAGTTCACCGCCAGCGAAGGCGATCGCAGCTGGGGGGTCACCCTGTCGGACGGCATTGGCACCAGCGACTCCAACGGTCCCGGCCAGACAGTTCGCCGCGACGGCGCAGGCGCGATCATCCGCGACGAGATTTATGAGAATGACAGCTATGGCGGCGGCCGCTCGATCCGCGGCAACTACAGCGGTCCGGTAGCAGGCGGAAAGCTGGACGCAACCGCCCGCTACGGCGTCGGGGACTGGCAGGAATGGAGTCGGCAGAGCTCTTCCGTCGTCCGGCGGGAAAGCGACTACTTCAACGAAGACAAGGATGGCGAGCTGGGCCTGACCTACACCCGGCCGATCATGCCGCGCTGGACTCTGGAGGCCCGCGCCATCCACGAGTTCGAGATCTTTGAAGAGGTCTCGACCGGCAAAGAGACCCTGAACGGCGTCGCCCGGCCCGAGCAGCGCTTCAGCGCCGAAGGCGAGGCCTCGGAGTCCATCGCCCGGGCCCTGGTTCGCCACGAACGCTCGGCCGCCCTGACCTTCGAGGCCGGCGGCGAGGTGGCCTACAACATGCTGGAGGTCCGCCAGGCCTTCACCCAGGGCGGCGTGGCCGTGCCCCTACCTTCAGCCTCGGTAAAGGTGGAGGAGACGCGCGGTGAAGCCTTCTCCAAGGCGACCTGGCGGGCGAGCCCCAGATTGACCCTCGAGGGCGGCCTGCGGCTGGAAACCTCGACCCTGAAGCAGTCGGGCGACGCCGATCAGGAGAAGAGCTTCTTCTACGCCAAGCCCCGGCTATTGGCGACCTGGACGCCGATCGCCAACAACCAGCTGCGCGTGCGCTTCGAACGCGAACTGGGCCAGCTGGATTTCGACGATTTCGCCGCCTCGGCCGAGCTGGAGGACGACACCGTCTATGGCGGCAATGTCGACCTTGAGCCGGAACAGCGCTGGATTTCGGAAATCACCTATGAGCGCCGCTTCTGGGGCGAGGGCATCGTCTCGATCGGCTATCGCCACGACGAGATCATCGGCGTCATCGACCGCCTGCCCCTGCCGGGCGGCCTGTCGGCGACCGGCAATATCGGCGACGGCACGCTGGACAAGCTGTCGGTCAATATCGTCGTGCCGCTGGACAGGATCGGCATCAAGGGCGGCCGCTTCACCGCCAAGAACGACTGGAACGAAACCCACGTCGCCGACCCGACCACCGGCCAGGACCGGCCGATCTCGGGCATCCGCCCCACCCAGGCCAATATCGGCTTCCAGCAGGATCTGGTGAAGTACAAGACCCAGTGGGGGATCAACTGGCTGCCACTGCTGGGTCAGGGCACCTATGACGTGGACCAGACCAATGTCTGGCGCGGGGCCAACTATTATGAGGCCTTCGTCGAATACAAGCCGACCCCCAAGCTGGCACTGCGGGCCCAGCTGAACCTGTGGGATGACTTCACGATCCGTCGCACCGTCTTCGCCGACCGCACGACCCGGGCCGTGGCCTTTGTCGAGGACCGGGCCATCGATCCGCGCACCTTCGTGAGCCTGCGGATCCGCAAGACCTTCTAGAGGCGGGCGCGCCGTTTTGACATGCAACAGTCGTCCGGGAGCGATCCTGGACGACTTGTTCGTTGGCGGCCGCCTTGCGGGGCTCGTCGATCTCGGCCACCGTGTGCGATAGACCTCCCGGCATCCTGACCGACAATCAAGTGGACCCACGGCGATGATAGCCCCCCTCCAGCAAGGCGCGGCCGATCCCCGGCTCATCCTGCGCGAGGAAGAGCTGGACAGCGGTCTGGAGCTGATCCTGCTGGCCGAGGCGGCCCTGTGGGCGGCGGTGGACGCGGCGCTGGAGGCCGAGACGCTTGTCCTTGGCCGCTCGCACTGGCGCGCCGCCTTCCTGCTGCGCCGCCGGCCCGGCATCGGGGTACAGGACCTGTCGAAGCTGACCAGCCTCTCGAAACAGGCCGCCAGCCGCACCCTGTCGGACCTGACCAAGGCCGGGCTGGTCGAGCGGGCGTCGGGCGATCTTGACGGCCGCCGCAAGCCCGCCGTGCTGACCGCAGAGGGCGTGGCCTTCGAGGCCCGCACCGCCGAGCGCCTGCGCACCCTGCTGGCCAAGGCCTATCGCACCGGCGGACTCGATGGCGTGGCCGGCGCCCGGCGCATCCTGGCGGCCCTGGCCGGTCCGCGTCAGGGCGTGGGCCCGACCCGGCGGGTGGTGGCATGAGCCCCGACGAACGCCGCGACCGCCACCTGCTGGTGGTCGATGACGACGATCGCATCCGCAAGCTCTTGAAGGAGTTCCTGGTCCGGGCCGGCTTCCGGGTCAGCACCGCCGCCGACGCCGCCGGGGCCGACAAGCTGTGCGGGGCGCTGGACTTTGATTTGATGGTGCTGGACGTGATGATGCCCGGCGAGGACGGCTTTGCCTTCACCCGGCGCCTGCGGGCCATGGGCGGCGAGGTCGCCAAGACGCCGATCCTGATGCTCACCGCCCGCGACCAGGCCGCTGACCGGATCGAGGGCCTGACGCACGGGGTCGATGACTATCTGGGCAAGCCGTTCGAGCCGCAGGAACTGCTGCTGCGCATCGAGGCCATCCTGCGCCGCACGGCCGCCAAGCCCAGCGGCCCGCGCGAGCTGTCGCTGGGCCGCTGCGCGTTCGAGCCCGAGCGCGGCGAGTTGACCTGCGACGGCCAGCCCGTGCGCCTGACCGAGGCCGAGGTCGCCCTGATGCGCCGCCTGGCCCGCGTGGCCCACGAGCCTGTCGACCGCCTGGAACTGGCCCGCGACACCGCCGACGCCACCGGCCGCGCCATCGACGTCCAGGTCACCCGCCTGCGCCGCAAGATCGAGCCGGACCCGAAGAACCCGCGCTACCTGCAGACGGTGCGGGGCATTGGCTATCGGCTGGCGCCGGATTGATGCGCCTGCGCGCCAAGCTCTACATCCCCCGCCAGATCAAGCGCTGGCTGCCGACCTCGCTGTTTGGCCGCAGCTTGCTGATCATCGTCCTGCCCGTCGCCGTGATGCAGATCGCCGTCACCTGGGCGTTCTTCGACGCCCACTGGCAGACGGTGAACAGCCGTCTATCGGAAGGGCTGGCCGGCGATGTCGCCTGGGCCGTGGCCAGCTATCAGGACGATCCCAGCCCCCAGGCCGTGACCAAGCTGGCCGACCGGGCCGAGGAGTCGCTCGCCCTCTCCATCGCCTTCCAGAAGGGCAAGAAGCTGCCGACCGGGCGGCGCACCCCGCTGCTGCCGGCCCTGGACCGCTCGCTGCAGGACGCCCTGGCCGACCGGCTGAACGCCCCGTTCTGGTTCGATACCACCCGCTACACCGCCTATATCGACATCCGCGTGCAGGTGGACGGCGGGGTGCTGCAGATCTATGCCCTGCGCGACCGGGCCTTCGCCACCCAGGGCCATATCTTCATCGTCTGGATGGTGGTGGCGACCCTGCTGCTGACGGGCGTGGCCATCCTGTTCATCCGCAACCAGGTGCGGGCCATCGAGCGCCTGGCCGACGCGGCCGACGCTTTTGGACGCGGGGGCGACATCGACTTCAAGCCGCACGGCGCCCGCGAGGTGCGCCAGGCGGCCCAGGCCTTCCTGGCGATGAAGGCCCGCATCCAGCGCCACATCGAGCAGCGCACCGCCCTGCTGGCCAGCGTCAGCCACGACCTGCGCACGCCGCTGACCCGCCTGAAGCTGGAAGTGGCCCTGGCCGAGCCAAGCGAGCGGATGGACGCCATGAAGGGCGACCTTTCCGAAATGGAGCACATGATCGACGAATACCTGGCCTTCGCCCGCGGCGAAGGCGGGGAGACGCCCCAGACCGTCGACCTGACCGAGCTGATCGGCGGCGTCGTGGCGGCGGCGGTCCGGGCCGGAGCCGCCGTCGAGTCCAGCGTGCCGCCCGAACTGACCGTCGAGCTGCGTCCCAACGCCTTCAGGCGAGCGCTGGCCAACCTGATCGACAATGCGGCCGCCCACGGCGAGCATGTGAGGGTCACAGCCGCCGGGCGGATCACCGGCGGGGTCGAGATCGTCGTCGAGGACGACGGTCCGGGCATTCCCGAGGACCGCTACGAAGAAGCCTTCAAGCCGTTCAACCGGCTGGACGAGTCGCGGAACCAGAACGCCAAGGGCGTTGGCCTGGGCCTGGCCATCGCCCGCGACATGGCGCGCGGGCTGGGTGGGGACCTGGTGCTGGAGCGGTCGGCCATGGGGGGCTTGCGGGCGGTGATGCGGTTGCCTTAGGGCGGCGATCACTTGCCCCCACCGGGCTGCTGCGCAGCCGTCCGCCCCCGTAGGGGGCGGATGAATCATCTTCCCCCTACGGGGGAGGACGACCGCGAAGCGGTCAGGAGGGGGCGAGTCTCACTCGAACCCGGCCCCGATCTTCCCCAGCCGCTCGGCCATCTGCTTCAACCGCTTGTCGAGCTCGGCCATCGTCCGGTTCAGCGCGCCTTCGTCATCGCGCCAGACCTGAACCGTCCGCGCCCACACCGCCATCATCGCCGCCAGCCGCACCGGCGTGGCCTCCACACCGCCAGCTTCAAGGATCGCCCGCGCC
>Ga0209066_10006538_pt1 | contig 11845 bp, 10 predicted proteins | sample All_14_2_FD_187198 | JGI IMG/M metagenome (GOLD analysis project Ga0209066, IMG submission 187198) | Freshwater microbial communities in response to fracking from Pennsylvania, USA - Allegheny Zone_MetaG_DW_15 (SPAdes) (version 2) ...
TGCATACTGCCTCCCAAGCTCTTGCCATTGAGCGGCAAGCGAGCGCTCAACCTTCCTTGGCCGAACGTGTTTCGAGGCCCAAAACTCGTGCCATACTTGGCCTCATGCGGTTGAATTTCCTATCCGTCAACGCGTTGGCCCAGGAAAGACACAGCCCCGAGCACACAGTGCATCAAGCTCAGTGCAAGGCCCCTGGCTCACACATTGATGAAAACGGACTTGGTTTCCAGATAAGCGTCCAGAGCGGCGCGCCCCATATCGCGGCCAATGCCCGACTGCTTGTAGCCGCCGAAAGGCATGCCGGGGTCGAGCATGCTGTGGCAGTTGACCCATACCGAGCCGGCCTGCAGCTTGGGGATCAGCCGGTGCACCTGCGACAGGTTGTTCGACCAGATGCTGGCGCCCAGGCCGAAGGGTGAGTCGTTGGCCCAGGCCGCGACCTCGTCCAGGTCGTCGTAGGGCATGGCCACCAGCACCGGGCCGAAGATTTCCTCGCGCACCACGCGGTGCTCGGGGCGTACGCTGGCCAGCACGGTGGGCTGCACGAAGTAGCCTCGCTCTCCGGCCCTGCCTCCTCCGGCCAGAACTTCGGCGCCCTGCGAACGGCCAATGTCGATGTAGCCGCAGACGCGATCCATCTGTTCCTGCGACACCAATGGTCCCATCTGTGCGGCCGGGTCCAGCCCGTGGCCCAGCGTGAGTTGGCGCGCGTGGTCTGCCACGTCGGCCACTACTCGGTCGAACATCTTCTTTTGCACGTACAGGCGCGAGCCAGCGCAGCAGACTTGGCCGTGGTTGAAGAAAATCGCGTTGGCCGCGCCCGCCGCAGCTGTGGCCGGGTCACAGTCGTCGAGCACGATCACCGGCGATTTGCCGCCCAGCTCCAGGGTGAAGCGGGTCATGTGGTCCACGCAGGCATGGCCAATCAGCTTGCCCACTTCGGTAGAGCCGGTAAAGCTGACCTTGTTGACCAGCGGGTGCGAAACCAGCGGCGCGCCGGTGCCCGGGCCGTCGCCGGTGACCACGTTGAACACGCCGGGCGGAAAGCCCGCTTCCTGGGTCAGTTCCGCCAACATCAACGCGGTCAGCGGCGTCTGCTCGGCGGGTTTGAGCACCACCGTGCATCCGGCGGCCAGCGCGGGGCCGAGCTTCCAGATGGCGACCAGCAGCGGAAAGTTCCAAGGGACAACAGCGGCCACCACGCCCACGGGCTCGCGCCGGGTGTACGCCACCATTTGCGCCTGCAGCGCAAACGGCACCGAGTGTTCGTGGGTCGAGCCCTCGATCTTGGTGGCCCAGCCGGCCATGTAGCGCACAAAGTCCACGGCCAGCGCCATGTCCACGGCACGGGCCATGGCCGCCGACTTGCCGTTGTCGATGGATTCCACCTCGGCCAGCGCCTGTGCGTTGGCCTCCATCAGGTCGGCCAGGCGCAGCATCAGGCGCTCGCGCTCCACAGGGCGCATGCGGCCCCAGGGGCCTTCGCGCAGGGCACTGTGCGCAGCCAGTACCGCCTGGTCCACATCGGCCGGGCCGGCGCTGGCCACTTCGGAGATGGTGGCCTCGGTGGCCGGGTTCAGGGTGGCAATGCGCCGGCCACTTTGCGGCGCGACCCACTGGCCATTGATGAAGAGATCGTGCGTGCCGCGGCCCAAGAAGGTCGTAGCGCGCTCGGTGAGAAGGTGCTTGATATCGCTGAGGTTCATGAAAGGTCTCCGGTAAAAAGATGGGGCGACTGCCTCTGTGGGTAAGAAGCAGCCAGATGCGCAGGTTGCGTTTCCACTGCACCGTTGCGGACGGGCGAGCAGCGCCCGCCCGGGGCAGCTGCGCAGGTCAAATGAAAGTGGTGATGGGTGTTACTTGGGCCGGATCGCGTCGGCGGTGCCCTGGATGAAGGCCTTGATCTTCTCGACGTCCTGCATGCTGAGCTTTCCGGTGAAATCGGGCATGCCGCGCGAAGTGGCCGGGCCTTTGAAGATGAACTTGTCCAGGTGCTCGATATAGGCGGGGTCCAGATAGGCCAGGTTGGGCAGGTTGCCGCCCCGGTCCACGCCGGGCACGCCGTGGCAGAGGGCGCAGTTGCTGACGTACAGGGCCGTGCCTTCGGCCACCAGGCTCTTGTCATAGGGCACGCCCTGCAGCAGCTTGCCCTGCTGGTAGGCGACGAAGGCAGGCGCCTCGGCCTTGCCGTCCAGCGCGAAGGTGTAGACCGTGCCCGGTCCCTTGCGGTCAGTGTGGCGCGCGGCCAGGCCATAGCCGCCGCCCCAGCCCACGGCGATGGAGACGTACTGCCGGCCATCGACCTCATAGGTGATGGGTGCGGCCACCACGCCTGTGCCCGTGGGCTTTTCCCAGAGCTTCTTGCCGTTGCGCGCGTCATAGGCCACGAAGCGGCCGTCGGCCGTGCCCTGGAACACCAGGTTGCCCGCCGTGGCCAGCGTGCCGCCGTTCCAGGGCGAGGCATGCTCCACGCGCCAGCGCTCCTTTTGCGCCACCGGGTCCCAGGCGATCAGGCGGCCGAAGGGCGTGCTCTTGGGCGGCTCCATGTTGATCAGCGTGGCCGTGTTCCAGCCGATGTTGCTGTGCGGCTCGGGCAGGGAGCCGCCGTTGAACTTCCAGTTCTTGTTGTCCTGCAGCGTCAGCGGCACATGCTGGGCCGGCAGATAGGCCAGGCCCGTGTCGGGGCTGTAGGACATGGAATGCCAGTTGTGCGCGCCGAAGGGGCTGGGGACGATGTCGCGGGCGCGGTCGCCGCTGCGCGCAATGGCGGTTTCGATCGGGCGGCCCTTGGCGTCATAGCCGGTGGCCCAGTTCACATCGACGAAGTTCTTGGCCGAGATGAACTGACCGTTGGTTCGATCTATGACGAAGAAGAAGCCGTTCTTAGGCGCATGCAGGATCACCTTGCGTTGCTTGCCGCCGATCTTCAAGTCAGTCAGCACCATGGGCTGTGTGGACGTGAAGTCCCAGTTGTCGCCCGGGGTCTCCTGGTAGTGCCAGACGTACTGGCCGGTGTCTGGATTCAGCGCCACGATGCTGGCCAGGTAGAGGTTGTCCCCACCGGCCGGGCTGCGCTTGCTGCGAGCCCAAGGCGAGCCGTTGCCGGTTCCGATGTACATCAGGTTCAGCTCGGGGTCGAACGTCATGCTGTCCCAGGCCGTGCCACCACCGCCAGCCTCCCACCACTTTCCTGCGGGATCCCAGGTCTTGGCGGCTTTGGCCATGGCTTCATTCTCAAAGGGCTTGGACGGGTCGCCCGGTACGGTGAACCAGCGCCACTTCTGGTCGCCCGTGGCAGCGTCATAGGCCGTGACGTAGCCACGCACGCCGTATTCTGCGCCGCCGTTGCCGATGATGACCTTGCCCTTGAAGACACGTGGAGCGCCTGTGATGGTATAGCTGTACTTGCGGTCAACAATGGTGTCCTTTTCCCACACCTTGGCGCCAGAGGCCGCATCCAGCGCGACAAGGCGGCCATCAAAAACCCCCACGAAGACCTTGCCTTGATACACCGCCACGCCGCGGTTGACCACATCGCAGCAACCCTTGAAGCCATTGGCGCGGTCCACGCCGGGATCAAAGCTCCAGAGGCGCTTGCCGCTGCGCACGTCAATGGCGTGCACCACGCTCCAGCTGGCGCTGACGTACATGATGCCGTCCACCACCACCGGAGTGGCTTCCACGCCGCGGGTGGATTCCAGGTCGTACGACCAGGCCAAGCCCAGATTCTTCACGTTCCCGGTGTCGAGCTGCTTTAGGCGCGAGAAGCGCGTCTCGCCGTGGTCGAGACCGTAGCTGGGCCAGTCCTGGGTGGCGCGCGCGTTGTCTCTGATGCCCTGGGTGTCGATGCGCGCCGTGACGGCGCGGATATGCTCGGGCGAGCCCTTGGCCTGCGACCAACTGCTGGCCGGCAAGGCCAGCAGCACAAAGGCGCCCAGCATCGCTGCGGGAATGGATCGGGGGATCATTCGGTTTGTCTCCTGCGTGGTGTTTTCTACGTTCATGGAGCAGACCCGCTGCGGATGACTCCATGGGTGAACGATAAAAAAAGAGAGCCTTGCCCTCAACACTCGGACTAACCCTATGCCGAATGTGTGCCGCGATGGAACAACTGTAGCCCGACCGAGCCAGCCGACAGGGTCGTCAGAAAGTACGACTAAGCGTCAGCCCGGCTGACACGGAACGTCCCGCACCGGGCTCGAAGTAGCGCCGGTTGCTCTCATTGACGATCACCGACCCGACGTAGCGGCGGTCCTGCAGGTTGTCCCATCGCACAAACGCCTGCGCGCTCCACGCCTGCCAGCGCTGCGTCCACCGCAGGCTGCTGCCCCACACGGTGTAGCCTGCGGCATGGTCGGTGTTCAGGTCGTTCACCGGTACCTTGCCGCTGTGCAGCATGTCTACCGTCCAGACCCAAGCGGGTGCCATTTGCCAGGCCAGCTCCGCCCACACCCGTTGCGAGGCTACACCCGGCAGGCGGGTGCCCGGCGCGACCGAAGCCGTGGGCGCCGCGCAGGGCGTGCTGTCACAGGTCAGGAAACCATCGCGGTAGCGTGCGTTGAGCAGGGTCAGCGCACCACTGGCGGTCAGTGCACCCCACTGCGCGTCACCCGACAGCTCCAGCCCGTTGCGCCGCGTGCGGCCCGCATTCTGGAAGGTGGCGCGGCCGCCGGTGTTGGACAGCACGGTCAACTCGCGCTCGGTACGAGTCTCGAACACGGCGAGGCTCCAGCCGGCGTGGCCGTGCCTACCGCGCAGGCCCAGTTCCACCGTTTCGTGCGAGCTCGCGGCCAGCCCCGTGTTCAATCCGGATTGACCACCCGGGCGGTAGGCCACCTCGTTGAGCGTTGGGGTCTCCATGCCGCGCCCGACCGATGCATACGCCTGCAGCGTGGGCGACAGTGCCAGCCGCGCGCCGAGCATGGGCAGCCAGCCGCTCCACCCCAGCGCGCCGCTGTCGTCCGGGTTGCCCGGCACCACGTAATGGTCGGCCGACTGGTAGCGCACCTGGGTATGGCGCAGGCCAGCACTCAAGCTCAGATCCTGCCGTGTCCATTCGGCCTGCAGGTAGGGGTCGGCGTTCGCGGCCTGGTTGCGCTCTTGGCGCCGCAAGGCACCGAGCACTCCCAGCGTGCTGCCGACGAAGTTCTGGTAGCCGCGCCGCCACTCTCCCTGCCAGTCATAAGCAAGTCCTGCGGACCAGGCCAGCTGCCCACCGCCGACATCGTCCTGTATGCGGCCCCAGCGCAGGTTCAGCCCAGCGTAGTCGCGATAGAGGTCGATCACGCCTCCAGCGTGCGATGGCGGCGCCTGCGTGGCAGCCGGGATGGCCTGGAACTGCATCACAGCGCGCGTACCGCCATAGACCATCAGCTCCAGGTGCTGCTGCGCGTCGAGCGGGTACTTCCACGCCAGACCGACTTGTCGTTGAAGCACAGACTTGCGGGTGCCGAAGCGCAACGCATTGGCGTTGGTCTGCGTCGGGTCGTTGTCGAATTCGGTGCGCGTCAGGCCCAATGGATCGAGCGCGGAGACTTGCTGCTGTTGATACTGCAGCAACAGGCGTTGATCGCCCATATGGCGTGCGAGCTTCATGTGCACGGTGCTGCGGTCGGCGGCGGACTGCGGGCGCTGGCCGTCGGTGGCAGAGCGTTCAAGGTTCAGTGCGTAGCTCCAGCTCTCCGGAGCTTCATTCAGGCGACCTTGCAACTGGGTTGAAAGTCGCCAAAGTCCGTCCGCCCCCAGAGCCATGCCACTGCGCCAGATCCCGGGTTGCGAACCCTCTTCGGTGTAGAGGAGCAGCGCGCCCCCGGCACCGTTCCCGTACAGCACCGCGGCCGGGCCGCGTACCACGTCGATGCGCGCTGCACTGCCAATGGGGAAGTTGGCCGCCTGGCCCTGCCCATCGGGCGCACTGGCCGGAATGCCGTCCACGTAGAGCCTCAGGCCCCGCACGCCGAACGTCGAACGTGCGCCGAAGCCGCGCACGGATATCTGCAGATCCTGCGCCTGGTTCTGTCGGTTCTGCACTACCAAACCAGGAACCCGCGCCAGCCCCTCGGACAGGTGGATCTGCATCTGGCCTTCGCGCAATTGTGCACCGTCGATGCTGTCGATGGTGGCCGGGCTTTGCCAAAGGTCTTGGCCGATCCGACTGGCCGTGATGACCACCGGTGCCAGCAGGGTTTCGGCCTGGCCGGTTCCACCCGCGTGAGCATCCACCATGGGCAAAATTTGCAGCGTGCACGCCACAGCGGCGCATGTACTCGTGGAACGGAGGTGGGGCATCAAAGGGCTTTCAAGGTGGATGGGCCGCCTCAGGGCGGCCGAGGCTACAGAGAGCGGACGCTGGCGAAAACATGAGGGGTTTCCCTAGTGATGATTTGTTCTGCAACGGAACAAAAATTGCCGCCTTGAGGACCATCCATACGCACCTCCCGTGCTTGCCAGCGCCATGTCCAACCCGTTCTTCACCACACAACAGGACCGAGTAGCGTTGGCGCGCGAGCGCTACTTCGAGCACGGAGAGCGACCCTCAGGTCTGGTGCCCGAGCCGGTAATCCAGTCGTGGAATCGTTGCCTGAGCGCCAGCCGCAATCCCGGCGAGAAGATCAGCTTCGATCCCATCAGCAAGCTGCGCATCTCCACTGTGCTGACCAAGAACCGTGCGCTGATTGAAGCCGCGTCCGAACCGATCGCAGAGCTGGAAACAGCCATTGCAGGCAGTCGAGCGCGGGCCATGCTGACCAGCAGGGAGGGCGTGGTGATACTGGCCTCCCGGCTCACCGCGGATGATGGTCCGCTGCTGCGTTCAGTGGCACGAGTGGGTGTGAGTGTTGGCGAAGCCGTGGTGGGTACTGGTGCGCCCGGCGTGACGGTCAACACCGGCGAGGTCTGCATCGTTCGCGGTGGTGAACACTTCTTCCGCTGCATGGAAGCCCTCCATTGTGCGGCCGCTCCAGTGCGCGATGCCAGCGGCCGCATCGTGGCGATGTTGGACCTGACCAGCGAGCGTGGAGCCTTCCGTTTCGATGCGGGCGCCATGGCTCACATGTACGCCACCTGCATTGAAAACCGGCTGTTGGTCAGCTCGGCACGTTCCAAGCTGTTGTTGCGCTTCCAGTCCAGCAAGGCCATGCTCCATACGCCTTTGGAGGGGTTGGCAGCAGTCGACGAAAACGGATTGCTGTGCTGGCTCAATGGCGTCGGTGCTCGGTTGCTTGAGGGTCAGGGCGGTTCGGATGCAGGCATTGCGGCCGAAGGCGTATTCGGCCTTGACTTACGCCAATTGCTAGCCCTGGCCCACGACGGGCGACCTCTGCCGCAGATGCTGCCTTCGGGCCTGACTCTTTGGATAGCTGCGCATCTGGATGATCGCGTGGACCACCCATCTACCCCACCGCTGAATCTGACGTCCGAATCAGCGCCTGGGCATGACCCCGCCACCGCACCTGCACCTGCACCTTCGCTGGACGAAGCTAGTCGCGTCCTGATTGAACAAACTCTTGCCCAATGCCAAGGCAATGTGTCCCGCGCTGCGCGGCTGCTAGGAGTTTCCCGTGGGTTGCTGTATCGCCGCTTGCGTGAATGGAGTTGCGCCGAAAATAGCCCACAACACCCTTCATCGAAACTCTGAAGCCTAGGGAAGGTCTGCATAAATCCCGGCAAGCTGTGCTTGCCACGGCTCCCCTCGTGCTGAGACGATACCGGCATGAAGCAGCAAAGCCTGGGACTGGGATCGTCGAGCAAACGCACGCGCAAACGCGAGTTCCTGGACGAGATGCAACGGGTTGTGCCTTGGGGCGATCTGGTCTCGCTGATCGCCCCCTACATGCCAGAAGGCAGGCGGGGACGGCCGCCGTTTTGCATCGAGGCCATGCTGCGCATTCATTTCATGCAACAGTGGTTCACCCTGAGCGATCCTGCCATGGAAGAAGCGCTGCACGATGTGCCCCTGTTTCGGGACTTTGCCGGCCTGGGAGGTTGGGATGAGCGCCTGCCCGACGAGAGCACGATCCTGAGGTTCCGCCACGTGCTCGAAGAGCACAAGCTGGCGCCCCAGATCCTGGCGACCATCAACGAACTGCTGGAGGCCAAGGGCCTGCTGCTGCGAGCGGGCACCGTAGTGGATGCCACGCTCATTGCTGCGCCCAGTTCCACCAAGAACGCAGGCCATGCGCGGGACCCTGAGATGCACCAGAGCAAGAAGGGCAACCAGTGGTACTTCGGCATGAAGGCCCACATCGGAGTCGATGCCGACTCAGGACTGGTGCACACCGTACGCGGCACGGCAGGCAACGTCAACGATGTGGTGGAGGCGGCCAGCTTGTTGCATGGCCAGGAGATCGACGCCTTCGGTGATGCGGGCTACCAAGGGGCAGCCAAGAGGCCCGATGCCAAGGCTGATGTGCGCTGGCACATCGCTATGCGCCCAGGAAAGCGCGCAGCACTCAAAGAAGACGAGCCGCTGGATGTTCTGATCGACGAACTGGAACGGGTCAAGGCCAGCATCAGGGCCAAGGTGGAGCACCCCTTCAGGGTGATCAAGAGGCAGTTCGGCCACGTCAGGGTGCGCTATCGTGGGCTCAAGAAGAACACGGCCCAGTTGTTCACGCTGTTTGCGCTGTCCAATTTGTGGATGGTGCGGGGCAAACTGTTGGCAGCACAGAGATGAGCGCGCCCGAAATGGCCCAATGCGGCGGGATTTCCCGCAAATCAGGGCCGCAAGCGACTCACCAGACGGCCAAGCCTGGCGGCTCAAGGCATTTGGGGCGTGTCTTTGTCCAAATCAACGCACTATCCTGCCGAACACCGCTTTGTGCAGACCTTCCCTAGACCCGTGCAGTATCTCGTTGCGTGCCGTCTCTGACTAAGAGGCGATTGGTCTGACCGTAGGTTTAACTGATTTGCTGACCACCGCTCTCTTCTGTAGCACCAGAGAACCAGCTATTGGTTTCGAAATGATGCTCAGCAGATATCCCCTGCCCTCCGGGTTATCCGTGTACTTCTGTAGAGCGGAGCTATGCTACGCGGCGCATGCAAGGTGAGAAATCAGTCGTGGAGAAGAACTGCGCCCCCCCGTTGGTCACCGGAGGTGCACACCCGTTCTGAAGCATCAATTTCGCGAGCGTAGTCTTCATGGGTTCACAGTCAGAACGGGCCCTGGTCGCTCGGATACTTCCAAAAATCCTTGAGGAGGTAGTTCATGGGCATGTTCAGCGGGACGTTTCGCGGCGGGATCGGTTGCATGAACCACTTCTCATAGATGGCATGCGCCTCGCGGCCGTGGATCAAACGTTTCATCTCTGCATCAATGATGCCCTTTAACTCAAGATCATCCTTGTTGAACATGATCGCGATAGGGTCGATGGTCAGCAACTTGCCAACAACTTTCAGCTTGTCCGGATTGGGACGGTTGGAACGCAATCCATACAGCAATACATCGGCCATCGCGAAGCCATCCACTTCACCTGCTTCCACCATTTCCACCGCTTTGGCGTGATCGGGAACCTCTACGATGTCGATGTATAGCAATCGCTCTTTGCTTGCTCGTTCAATCGCTTTCAATTCGACGGTACCCCGAGTGCCGGCCAGTCTCTTTCGCTGAAAGTCGGGTAGGTGGCTTATGGCGCTGTCGGACCGAACCAAGTAGCGTGCTCCGCTGAGGTAGTGGGGACCCGTGAAAGACACCTGCTGCCGGCGCTCAGCGGTGTTCGTCGTAGAACCACACTCCATGTCTGCCTTGCCCTCAACGATCTCGGGGATCCGCCTTGCTGGATCCGTCAGAAAATAGACCACCTCCAAGCGCGGCAGATTCAACCGTCTCTTCAACTTCGGCGATCCTGAGACGAAGATCCAGCGAGTAGCCTCGCGGCTTCTTGTCGGCATCGACGTACGACATTGGCACCGAAGACTCGCGGCGCGAAATCACCAGCCGATTGGTTTGGACAATACAGTCGATCACAGGACCCGCTTGTGCAATCGGCGACAGGGCTCGGGCGTTGCCGAGTACCGCACCTCGGGTCGTTTGAATCTCATCTGGATCTCCTAAGAATTCGAGTCATCGCGCAGGCTCGGACTGGCACCACTCCCACCGGCATCGCCCGAACGCAACGTGTGCGCGGCCGTCGTGGCCGCATGCGTCATCTGCTGTTTGCGGCGCATCTGCTTGGCCCACGCGGGCTCAGCCGCTGGCGCAATGGCTGCAGACCCACCGGCTGCGGGCTTGGCTGCGGCAGGCGCAGCCGCATCGGCAATGAAGCTCGCTACCCCGTCTTCGACCGCCCTGGCGCCGGATGCGACGCGCTGGCTCACGGCACTGGTGCCGCTGCGCGCGACGTTGGCGAGGCCCGCACCGGCCGCGCGCATGCCGCCAGCGCCCGATGCGGCGGCGCCGGCCTGGTAGGCCGATTTCGCCCCGCTGGCCATGCCCGTCGCAGCCCGCGCGGCGCTCGCGCCGGCGCCAATAGCCGCTCTCGCAGCTCCCGGCGCCATCCGGGCCCCAGCGGCCACCGCAGAACCCGCACCTGCCACCGCAGCACCGCCGGCCACTGCCAAGCCGGCTGCACCCATCGCCGTCCCCGCCGCCGCACCCGCTCCGAGCTAAGGTGCACCAGACACCAGACCCGTCGAGCGCCTGTGGCGCAGCGTCAAGCATGAGGACGTGTACCTCAATGGCTACGCCACGATGGGGGAACTGCTGATTGGGCTGACAAAATACTTTGCGTTCTACAACGGCGAGAGGCCGCACCAGGCACTGGGACATAGCACGCCGGATGCGGTGCATGCAAGCTCGGTCGGGGGCGGTGCGATGATCGTGGACAAGTACGGAGCAACGCAGGGACTCCCCATTGCGCTTCGCTCCACAGGGACTGAGTTCGAAGAAGTCAGGATAGAAAATCAGTCCACAATGCCGAAAGCAAAAACCGGGGCAGCGCCGTCCAGCTGTGTGAAATTGGGTGCAACTTAAACTACCGTCAAGTCTGTCTTGATGATGGGGTCCACTTCATGGTGGCGCCGCGAGATGCCAAGGTGGATGCGCGTGGCGTGCTTGCGAAGGCCAAGAGGATTGCGTCGCGTTACGGCATCGTCATCGACAGCTTCGACGGTGTATGGTTTGAGGTGTTCTGCCCCGAGCTGGAGCACGATGATCCGTTGGAAGGTCCGGAATTATGTAGCAACCGCACAAAGCTTTTTCCCAGCTAAACCCTGACAATTTCCCCTTGTAAACACCGTTTTCCAAGGGGTCAAAATGGCAGAGTCACTGGTCGTATCCGGCCTGGTATCCAAGCGTTCCGAAGTTGCCGGTCAAATCATCTCGTATCAAGCAGAAATAACCCGGTTGCAAGAATCATTGTCGCACCTGGACGGCAGTATCAAGCTATTTGCGCCCGAGTATGACTTGCGCACGATCAAATCCAAGCGCACGAACACGCGCAATCAGTATTTTGTCAAAGGGGAAGCGCAGCGCCTGACGCTGGATGTGATGCGCGAGGCCGGGAAGCCACTGAACAACCTTGAAATCACCGCGCAGCTACTGGAGCGCAAAGGCATTGAGGCCACGGAGGCCATCACCGCCCGTATTCAAAAAAATGTGTTTGCCGTCATCCACCGGCTGGAGGCCCGTCACATCGTCCGAGAAATCGACAACGGTGCAGGCGTCATGAAATGGGAAATCGTTTAAGCGGTCAGCCGCTCGGCATTGCGTTTGTTGCCCTGCTTTGATCTTTGCCCGCGGTTGAAGGAACTCAAACAGCGCCACCTCTTTGTGCCACGCGGCACCAAAGTGCCCGCAGAAATCGCTGCGGTGTGCGAAGCCAATGTCGACGTCGCTTTGATCGAAAAG
>Ga0209066_10006539_pt1 | contig 11842 bp, 8 predicted proteins | sample All_14_2_FD_187198 | JGI IMG/M metagenome (GOLD analysis project Ga0209066, IMG submission 187198) | Freshwater microbial communities in response to fracking from Pennsylvania, USA - Allegheny Zone_MetaG_DW_15 (SPAdes) (version 2) ...
AAGCTTGATATCAGAGAGTGATTTTTTAAAACCAAGAGCTTCGAGATTAGTCAAACGCCCGCTGAGAAGAGACTCTTGAATGACTCTCTCAATGTCTGCTTCGTGTCCGGTGATGTCAGTTATGGCAACCTTGCGATCGGTCAAACTACTCTGAATGCTTGCGCTGAGCTTATCGAGATCCATAACGATCTTCACGCGCTCCCACATACTGAGCTTGCCGTCGGCTCTGTATGTTTTATCCTGCAATTTGATTTGCTCAAGAGCATTTTTAAAACCATCCGCCTGAGCAGGCGTTAGCCTGCCGGCGGCAAGCGATTCCATGATCGTTTGTTCAACCGTAGTCATTCGCCCCTGCACATCGATGTAGTTGGGGACTTGAGTCCAGTTCATTTGTGCGTAGGAAGGAGCAGCAGAGAGCGCACAAGTAATGGCTACTAAACCGAGTTTCCGCATCGCGCGCTTGATATTTATGTTTTTAGACATTAACAAATCCCCCGATTTGACGACGTAGTAAATTACAAAGACATCAACGTCTTTTAGTCGATAGCACACGTCGAGCACCATCGAGAAGGTTATCAGGCCAGGACCGCCGGTCAGGGTATGTTTACATTTTTGTACGTTTTCGACGACAAATGGCTGATTGCAGCGTATTTCTAATTTATTGACAAACAGGAACGAATATAATTCTCCACTTAATGGTTTCCCGGAGAGGATATTTGTCATGGGACAAGTAGAAGGCACCGTCGGCGTGTCCGTAGAAGACGACAGAACGGGTCGGAGTATTCCAACTCTGCGTCGAGCAATGGCTGACAACCTGTACTATGGACTTGGCAAGTTCCCGGCAATCGCCAGTCGCAACGACTATTACATGGCGCTATCTTTGACCGTCAGAGACCGCCTTTTGCACCGATGGATCAACACGCTGGAAAGCTATCTAGAACACAAAGCCCGCGTCGTCTGCTACCTTTCGGCGGAATTTTTGCTTGGACCACACCTGGCGAATAACATGCTGAATCTCGGTATCACCGATGACATGCGACGGGCATGCGAGGAATCCGGCCTCGATTTCGATGAACTTATAGATCACGAAGAGGAACCCGGTCTGGGCAACGGAGGCTTAGGACGCCTCGCTGCGTGTTACCTCGACTCAATGGCAACCGAAAACATTCCATCTATCGGTTTCGGAATCCGTTACGAATTCGGCATATTCGACCAGTTGATCAAAAACGGTTGGCAAGTAGAAGTCGCCGACCGATGGTTGCACAACGGCAATCCATGGGAATTGGCAAAGCCGGACGAATCGATGATCGTCAAGTTCGGTGGAAGAACGACGAGCTACATGGACGAGAAAGGCGCGTACAGAGTGCGTTGGGAAGCTCAGCGCGAAGTGATGGGAATTCCATACGACACACCGATTCCAGGCTATGGCACGGAAACTACCAACACACTTCGTCTTTGGAAAGCAGAAGCGCCACGAGCTTTCGACTTCCAAATCTTCAATATGGGCGACTACCTCGGCGCAGTGGGCGACAAGTGCGTTTCAGAGAACATCTCAAAAGTTCTGTATCCTAACGACAACGTATCTCAAGGGCGGCAGCTTCGTCTCGAACAACAATATTTCTTCGTGTCCTGCAGTCTTCAAACGATTCTGCGTTTTCATAAAAACGCTGGATTATCTCCTGAAACGCTCCACGAAAAATTTGTCATTCAATTGAATGATACTCATCCTTCGATCGCGATCGCTGAGATGATGCGACTTCTCGTGGATGAAGAAGATCTCGAATGGGATCACGCCTGGGAAGTAACTAAGAAAACTTTTGCTTACACAAACCACACACTCCTGCCAGAGGCGCTCGAACGCTGGCCGGTGTCACTCTTTGAGCGGCTGTTACCGCGTCATCTGGAAATAATCTACGAAATCAACCGACGCTTCTTAGATACAGTGCGTCAACAGAGACCGAATGACCCCGAGTTATTGAGACGGATGTCTTTGATTGATGATTATGGTGAACGCTATATTCGCATGGCGAACCTGGCCTGTGCAGGAAGCAGCACCATAAACGGTGTGGCTGAACTTCATACTGAACTTTTGCAGAACAGAGTTCTTCACGACTTTTACGAGCTTTATCCAGAAAAATTCACTAACGTGACGAACGGTGTAACGCCGCGCCGCTGGCTGGCGTTGAGCAATCCCGAACTATCCAGCTTCATCACCAAGAGAATCGGAAGCGATACCTGGCTCAAACATCTGGACGAACTCGAAAAACTGCAAGCCACTGCGGATGATACCAACGCCCATGATGAATGGCGTCAAATCAAACTGCACCAGAAAGAGCGACTATCGCGCACTATCCGCTCGGCGACCGGCATAATCGTTAATCCAGAGAGTATTTTTGACATTCAGGTCAAACGGATCCACGAATATAAACGTCAGCATTTGAATGTTCTCCACATCATCAGCCTCTACAACTATCTGAAGAACAATAAGCCGACGGACTTCCCGCCGAGAACGTTCATATTCGGCGGAAAGGCTGCTCCCGGTTATTTCATTGCGAAGCTGATTATCAAACTCATCAACTCGGTCGCCGACGTCGTAAACAACGATAAGGATGTAAACGAGCTTTTGAAAGTCGTTTTCCTTCCAGACTTCAACGTCTCTCTCGCGCAAAAAATCTACCCGGCAGCCGACGTCTCCGAACAGATTTCAACTGCAGGGAAAGAAGCATCCGGCACGGGCAACATGAAGTTCGCCATGAATGGTGCGCTCACAATTGGTACCATGGACGGTGCAAATATTGAGATTCGCGAGAAAGTCGGAGCAGAAAACTTCTTCCTATTTGGTCTCGACGAAGCGGAGGTTGATGCCCTCAAATTCTCCGGATACAACCCGCGACAATATTATGAAAACAATGCAGACTTGAAGATGGTACTTGATCAGTTGGTGTCGGGAATGTGGTCCGAAGGCGATCGCGATCTGTTTAAACCGATTGTCGATTCGTTGCTGAGCCGCGACGACTTTATGCTGCTCGCCGATTATCAGGCTTACGTCGACTGTCAAAGAGATCTCGGTCGGACCTATCTTGATAAAACTAAATGGACGAAGATGTCCATTTTAAATGTCAGCCGAATGGGGTATTTCTCCTCTGACAGGTCGATTCGTGAATATCGCGAACGCATCTGGAAAACCCAGCCGGTCGAAGTCAAAGTCTCGGATTACGCTCAGGCTACCGCAGAGCTCACCGTCTCGTGTCGTTTGACCACCGACTAGCGTGGCATATTAAGAGAATCGATCAAGGATTCATCGAGCGATGTAAATCAGTGCGATGAAAGAATTAAGGGTGCCGGGAGGGCAAAATTGATGTTTGACAAAAGCTGGAACAAGAAAGTCATAGCAGGGCTTGTCGTGAGCGGCTCTATGCTTGCACTTTCAAGCCTACCGGCCTGGGCCGACGGTGAAACAGCGGGAAGCTATTACGACGCCGGCGTCCAACAGATGAAAGAGAAGAATTACGCCGACGCGATCCAGTCGTTCGATATGTCAATCGGCATGGCAGCGACCGACCCGCGCGCGTTTATGCGCAGAGGTCAGTGTTTTTTCGAAGAGAAAAAATATCAACTAGCCGAAGCGGATTTCACCGCAGCTATTCAGTATGACCCTAACAACGCGGCCGGTTATCTGTCACGTGGTATCACTCGCGCCAAGCTAAATAATCATCCACAAGCAATTGAAGATTTTCAAAAAGCAATAACTCTGGATGCGAAACTGTCCGATGCCTATCGCGGATTAGGCGATTCCTACATGGCGACCGGTAAAAGTGATGTCGCACTGACAAACTACAACCAGGCACTCAAGCACGATCCGAAAAACGTCAACGCACTCATCGGGCGCGGCGACATCATGAAAGTTCTCGGAAAGAACGAAGATGCTTTGAAAGATTACAGCTACGCTATTGAGCTAGCGCCTGATTACAATGTTGGCTACATACATCGTGGCACCGCATTCAGTGGCATATCCAGACCGGAAGATGCCGTCAAAGATTACGATAAGGCGCTTCAATACGATCCGGACAACGCGGATTTGAAGAAGAGCAGAGGTCGTGAATACTACAAGTTGAAAAACGCCAAGCAAGCTCTCGAGGATTTCGATTCAGCGTTGAAACTCGATCCGACTAATTCCGATCTGTTTTATCACAAAGCGAAAGCGCTGATGCAGCTCGGCAGCAACGGGCTCGCCATGCAGGCTTTAGAAGATGCCATCCGAATCGATCCGAACCAGGCAAACTACTACATGGCCCGTGCCTTTCTCTGGCACAAAGAAGGCAAGTCGATCCTGGCAAGAGAAGATATAAAACGCGCGCAATTCTTCAATCCATCGCTACCAAAAGACATTCGCTTCGAAGACGATCCGAAAAACCCGGATCGCTGGATGGAAGAGACTTTCCTGACCGATTCCAACGGCTCGGGTGGTCCCGGTGACCAGGATACCTCGGAGAACTTGAAGAACACCGAATCGCTAGGTGGTTCCGACTAACACCATGAGGCAAACCTCATATGTCGAAAGCGACGATCGTGATTCTCGGCGGCGGATTCGCCGGAGTTAAATGCGCAAAGACGCTGAGGAAACTTCTCCCGAAAGAACAATACCGACTGGTTGTGTTCAATCGGGAAAATCACATGGTGTTTCATCCGCTGCTTGCTGAAGTCGCTTCTGCTGCGATTCAGACAAAACACGTCGCGGCACCGCTCCGCCAGCTTCTGCATGGCGTGAAGTGTCGCACGGAAGAAGTCATCAACGTCGATCTCGACAAAAACTTCATCGAGTATGAGGCCTACGATCGCACGCGCAGGCAGATGTTTTACGACCACCTCGTAATCGCCTGCGGCAACAGAGCTAACTTCGGAATCGTGCCCGGAATGGACGAGCAGGCGTTTCCGTTGAAAAATGTGGGAGACGCTCTCAAGCTGCAGGCTCACATCATCGATATGATGGAGAAGGCAGAAGTTTGCGACGATCCGCGCAAGCGCGACTGGTATCTGACATTTACCGTAATTGGTGGCGGATTCAGTGGCGTCGAAGTAGCCGGTGAAATAAATGAGTTTGTGCGGAAGTCGAGCAAGTTCTTCGAAACGCTCACCGGCGACATGATTACCGTAAATCTGATTCACTCTGGACAACAGATTCTACCGGAAGTCAATTCCAGCCTTCGGGATTTCGCGCAGCGCGAGATGGAAAAACACGGAGTGAAATTTCACCTCGGCGTGCGCGCCGTGCAGGCATCGCGTGAAGGAGTGACTCTTGACTCCGGAGCTCTGATACCATCTGCCACCATTGTCTGCACAATTGGCACCACGCCGCACCCTCTGGTCGCGAGACTGCCCGTAGAGAACATAAAAGGACGGATCGCTACAACGAAAGATATGAACGTTCCTGGCTTCAGAAATGTCTGGGCGATTGGTGATTGCGCAGCAGTTCCAAACGAAGCCAGCGGTCAATTGAGCCCGCCGGTAGCCCAGTTCGCAGAGCGCCAGGGAGTGCAATTGGCTCACAACATAGTGAATTCCATCAATGGGAAACCGACCAAGCCATTCTCACACGTTTCACAAGGCAGCCTGTGCGCCATCGGCGGACACAATGCAGTAGCCGAGATACAAGGCATGTTATTTTCCGGCTTTATCGCCTGGTTTATGTGGCGCGCGATTTACCTGTTCAAGCTGCCATCACTGGTACAACGCATTAAGGTTGGAATCGAATGGTTCTGCGATCTGGTTTTTCCCCGCGACCTGGTGTATGTGAAAACCGACACATCACGGGCGGTATCACGCGCATTTTATGGCGCGGGTGACTATATATTTAAACAAGGAGATCCGGCAACGGACTTTTTCGTTATCGAGATGGGTGACGTAGAAGTTTTAGCGTACAATCAGGAAACGGGTACTGAGGAAGTCGTAGCAGTTCTAGGACCAGGAGACTTCTTCGGAGAGGCCGCACTCGTCACGAGCCGGAGCAGAAACGCCTCTGTGCGCGCGCGTTCTAACGTCCTTGTGGTCACCATGGGCAGAAGCTTGTTTACGGAAATGTCTGCGAACCTCGGTCCTCTACGGGATGCAATTGCCAAAGCCGTCCGGCGCAGGCGAAACGTCTGGAAAGATCTACCGGATGTGCGCAAAGTATTGGACACACTCTCTCTCGAAGATGTGATGGAGCCGGTTCCAGGCGAAGTGTTGAGAACCGATTATTTCCTGGACGGCATCTTAGAACTCTTTTGTCAGCATCGCCTCGACTTCTGCTGCGTCCTTGACGCCTCTGACAAAGTCGTCGGGGTCGTCACCAGAAGTGATTTGCTCAGGACGATTGAAGCGGCCTCCACATTCGAGGTCGGACAGGATGATGTCGTCCGTGTGCATCACATCATGGGACACGAACCGATAGTTATTAAACGAGGCGAGGGAACCGCATGTGCGGTTAACACAATGCGAGAGCACGGACTAAAGAACTTACCGGTTGTTGACGAAAACGACCACCTCGTAGGTTGCGTTCGAATAGAGACTATACTCTCTCATGTGGTGACGGAGCTAAGCCGTCGCCGAGCAATCCGTGTCACGCAAGAGCACATCAAACCGACGGTTTAGTTTCAACGGTTTTCAAACTCTTATTTTCAAGCCTTTAATCGTCGTCGAGACTGAAGGTCTCTTTGCTGAATGGCTCTTCCCCGCTGGCTTTCCAGCTATTCATTACTGAATACTGAGCGCCTTCAAAAAAACCACCTACAAATCCATAGGGAGCGCTCACCACCACAGCCGGTATCAGAAGGAAGGGGTTGCGGGTTTCCCCTACGAAATCACGAGTGCCGTTTTTCGTCTGGTACACGCTTCGTTTTGCCATGGCTACCGGATAACCTAAAACCGCTCCACAGGTAAACGAAGCCATTCGTTTACCGAACGGAACCTTATCCGCTTTAGCAGGCTTATTACCGGATTCGGTGCCTGTTATGTCGTCCACATCACCTGCTTTTTTCGTATCCTTGCCGTCGGTTGGTTTATCGTCCGCCTTTTTATCCGTGTTGTTATCCGCCTTCTTAGAAGAATCATTCTCATCCTTCTTAGACTTCTTAGCGGCTTTCTTCTCGAGCCTTTGCTCAAGGAGCTTTATGTCTTCCGCATCAGGAGTTTGCATTCGGTCGTCTGGTCGCCCCGCTTTATTGGGCTTTGCCGAGGACGATGCGTCTGCGGACGCGTCGCTGTTTTTCTTCGCTTCTTCAGCGGTTTTCTTTGCCGCCGCATCAGCCTTCTTGGCAGCAGCAGCAGCCTTTTTGGCAGCTTTATCAGAGCTCTCTTTCGTTTTTTTCGCCTTTTTCTCATCCTTTGAATCGGACGAGCCATCGCTTTTAGTTTCTTCCTTCTGAACCACAGGCTCTTCTTTTTTCGGCTCAGTCACCTCGGGTTCGTTTGACGGAGAAGTGAGCAATTGAGCAGACGCCGCCAGCGGACTGAAACCCATTCCGAGCATAATTAAGAGAGAACAAACGACAAATCGTTTCACTATTTGAATCCTTCTTTCACCTGGCGGTCGAACGAGGTCAGTTAAAACGCTGTTAAACACCAGCACACAGCATCTCAGGTTAATTATGACATGCTGACATCTCAAGTTTTTCGGCTAATTTCCACCGAATTCGCGTAGAATCACCTGAAGTGAATGGGGCTCCACAATAGGTACTAAGGGCAGGGTCATGAACAATCAATTTCCGGACAAAACCAAGCATGAATTAGTCGGAACCACACAAACATTAGGGTTGGATTACAACGTAGCTGCGCTTATCTGTTATTTACCGGTGCCGATGTTCAGCCTTATTGCGGGCATCGTCTGGCTAATGACAGAGCCCAAAGCAAACCTATTCGTTCGCTTTCATGCAATTCAATCATTGATGCTATTGGGCGTCCTTGTCGTCGGCAATGTCGCCGTGTACATCGTGGGACTGCTGTCTGCGATTCCTGTGCTTGGAGGGATCTTCGCAATTATCAGTGGTCTGGCCTGGTTCGGTATTTGCGCCGTCTGGTTCATAGTGAGCGTAGTGCTGATGCTCAAGGCAAATCAACGCGAGATGTATAAGCTGCCTATCATCGGAGATCTCGCAGAACAGTATGCAAAGTAATTGAATTTGCATCGTTCTAAACTTTCAACGTTACTCGCGGCAGTGTTCTTTGCTGGCTGCGTTATGCCTGTTATGGCAGCGAATCCACTCAGTTTGGAGACTAGAACTGCGCCATCCGGAGAGAAGTATCTCTTTGTTCTTTTGAACGGAGCATCGGTAAGTTTTACTGTTGAAAAACCGAAACGCGAAAATCCGGAAATCCTAGCTTCCATTCCCGCTGGTTTTGTCACAGCCGATGAAAAGCCAATCGGTGTGCTGGTCTTTAACGGCGAAGTTCATAACCGGGTCAATCCAAAACTGGGTGGCGCGCTTGAAATTTTGGGAGGGAAGTTCAAGCTTATTGATACCAATAACGGTGCCGTATTCAACCATCAATATCTCGAGGATATTGCCCGAAAAGGTGGATGTTTGTTTCAACAATTCACGATCCTAAAAGACCGCAAGGCATCAGTATTCAAAGATCAGGGCAAGTACTTACGAAGAGGAATCGGACACCTTTCGAGCGGCACACCGATTTTGGTTGAAAGCAAAAGCTGGATTACTCTGCAAAAGTTTGCATCGGATATGGTGGCACTCGGAGTGCAAGACCTCCTATACACCGACATGGGTCCATGGAAAGAGAGCTGGATTAGAGATCCGGCTTCTGGAACTTTGCTGGACATCGGCAACGAGAAAGCGAAACCGATAAAACAGTTGAACTGGCTAACCGTCACCGAACCATCGAAGTATTCGCGCACGGAAACGGTTGGAGCCTCCGAGAAAGATTAAATCCACGGGCTGTCAAGGTACTTTTTAGCCACAATACATAAATAGAATCATGGATAAGGTGCTGGCCTCTTTCATATTTCGAACTTACCAAACCTAAACCTCTGTCTTCTTTCCACCCGGCCCAGCACCCGTGTTCGACTCGAGACAGGGTTTGTTACTTTGGCACACGACCATGACCACGGATGTAGATTTATCAACCAATAACGACTCAGATCATGCACTAGCCGGGCGATACGAATTAATCAGATGCCTGGCCAAACACGGTTCTTGCTCAGTTTACAAAGCTAATGACCGAGCCCTGAGAAGACCAGTCGCAATCAAAGTTCTGACTGAGCAGATTGTTTCTGATGAAGAACTGCGCAGGTTTCATCGCGGTGCGCTCGCCGCCTGCGCGGTGAAACATGAGAATTGCGTCCAGATGTACGACTTCGGCATGACGCCCGACGAACGCCCTTACATGGTGATGGAATTCGTCGCCGGTTCGACCCTCCGCAGAGCCGTCCAGGAGCGCGGTCCGCTTACTGCGAGTAAGGCTGTTCAAATCGCAATCCTGATATGTGAAGGGCTGAGAGCAATTCACGCCAATGCTCTTGTACACAGGGACTTGAAGACTGCAAACATCATGGTCGACGAGATCGACTGCGACAACCCGACCGTCAAGATTTTAGACTTCGGACTAGCCAAGCTGGCGATACCGGTTGAACCGGCACGCCCAATTACAAAAACCGGTCACATCGTTGGGAGCCCGGTCTACATGAGTCCTGAGCAAGTGAAAGGACAACATCTCGATTCCCGCAGCGACATCTACTCGACTGGCTGCATTATGTTTGAGTTGTTGACGGGCGAACCGCTTTTCTTAGGGAAAACATCTCTTCAGACCATGAGCATGCATGTGATGATGCCACCTCCGACCCTGTCGGAAGCAGCACCACGACGCAGTTTCCTTCCTATTCTCGAAGAGATCATCTCCAGAGCGGTAGCGAAAAATCCGGAAGATCGATTTCAAACAGCAGATGAAATGCTCGAGATGCTGAAGAGCGCAGCTGAACAGATAAGAGATGAAGAATACCTCCGGACCGAACAGACGCCTGCGCATCCCTTGCCTGCGACCTGCCCGCGACCGAAACTCGCGATTCTATTCGTAATTGCAATCCTGTTATTGACCGCAGGAATTGGGACACTTGTATTCCTGGCGAAGACAAATCAACTTTTCTAACCGCACTTTAGAAAGCGAGCCGAAAGCGGATTGAAATCTAACAAAGCATCCGCGTGGAAGCGATTTGAAAGCTCGAGCAAATATGCTGAAAGGGTTATCTACTGGGGCAAGAGGCTGGTAGAATAATTTATGAGATCGCTTTGGTTTTACCTTGGTCAAAGAGCTTCCGCAGCAAAATATTCCGACGAAACGACCTGAGTATCCATTCAGCTCGCCTCTTTATGCGATCGCGCAGATGGCGGCAGTAGTGCTCAATATAAATCTGGTGCTTCCATCAGTGCTCAACATATCGTGGACAGGGTCACTTACGGATCAGGGTCTGTTCCTCTTTGTTTTCGCGGCGGCATTCATCATCGTAACTCTTCTATTTTTAGCGATAAGCGGCTACTTTGCCATCATGTTCGTGGTAGCCCAAAACCTCAAGAAGCTATCGATGTCTGACGTTCGTAATCCGGACATCGCCAAAGCGATCGCTATTCGTGTTTTGCTGGGCAACCAACCAAGATGGCTTATCTCGTTGACACCATGCGTGGTGCCGGCAATAACTTTTGCACTGGTTGCCACGTTCTTCAAAGACAAGCTTTTATTCTCAGACGAACTGGATCTTCTCGAGGCTTGCCTGATGCAGGGCTTGCTATCGTTTATGGTCTGCCTGCCATTTATCATTAAAACTCAAAAGGTATTTGGAACTAACGTTCTTGAGAACGAACTTGGACAGACGCCGCGAGAGTAGTTGAGCAAAGAAATTCCCTGTTTGGAAACGTGACCGCAGACGTACAGTCATTTGAAATGATTGGATTGGAATGGAAGCCGTCCAATTGCACGGCGCTTCTAGTGAATGAATTCGGAGCTGTACGGCAGGTTTTCGTCCTTCGCACCGAGTTCGAACACTGCCAAACTGCGTGCTTCCAGGAGAAAATTCGAACTCAATTCCCAGCAACTGGGAGAAAGATTTCCGGAGGTCTCGGCAAGAAGTTTCCAGCATAAATTGTCAGCCAGGAATATGCTGGAACGCGCGTAGGACTCTGTCTCTCTGGGCGGCAGAGTAAACTCGATATCTTTCCAAAATGCGTTCATCAAGATTAACAAGCTGCTGCCAACAAGAAGGTTTCCTTCCTCATCGAAATCGTCGATCTCTTTGCCGTCGTATATGACACCAAGATATCGGCGGTCGCTCTGCTGCCAATCCGCTTGCGTCATCTCGGAACCGTCGGCATTGAGCCAGATTACATCGCGAATATTCTCAGCGACGCTTCCAACGCGCCCCCGGAAGAAACGCCGCCTCTGTAAAACCGGTTGAGATTTTCTGATTGACGCGATCGTTTTGACGAAACGAAGAAACTCTTTGTCAGTCTCGTCCATGTCCCAGTGCGTCCAGCTCAGTTCGCTATCATGACAGTACGCATTATTATTGCCGGACTGAGTCCGTCCAAGTTCATCACCACCGCTTATCATCGGAACCCCGATCGAAAGCATAAGCGTGGCGATGAAGTTTTTGCGCTGACGTAGTCGAACCGCGATGACATCTTCATCCGAGGTAACGCCCTCGACACCACAGTTCCAGCTGCTGTTATGCTCTTCACCGTCCCTGTTGTTTTCCAAGTTTGCGAGGTTATGTTTGTGGTTATAACTAACCAGGTCATTCAGAGTGAAGCCATCATGGGCGGTGACAAAATTAATGCTGGCGTGTGGGCTTCTTCCGCTGTGC
>Ga0209066_10006540_pt1 | contig 11842 bp, 10 predicted proteins | sample All_14_2_FD_187198 | JGI IMG/M metagenome (GOLD analysis project Ga0209066, IMG submission 187198) | Freshwater microbial communities in response to fracking from Pennsylvania, USA - Allegheny Zone_MetaG_DW_15 (SPAdes) (version 2) ...
TGTCGCCCGGCGCGCCCAGCTTTGGCGCCTATCGCGACTATGCCGAGCGTGGCCGACACTTTGCCGCGTTGAACGGATTCGATCCGGCGCGTACCGGGCAGATCGAAGGGCTCGGCTTGTCCTGATACGGCGTCTGCGCGCCGTGTTCGCCGCACCGCTATCCAGCGCAGCATCGTGTTTCGACGCCGCCTTCTCGGCGGCACGCGGCAATCCGGGGTAGTCGTCGTCGCACCGCCGTCGGTCACGGACCGATTGCGGGCTTGCGCCTATTTCGCGCCGAGGTATGCCGGATCGGGCAATGCCCTTGTTACATTTTCGTTGACGCCCATTGGACTTTCGGCCTAGGTTTGACGCTCGGTCGCGATATCGCCGCGCCGGTCGGTTCCATTCGTAGGTCAGCCAGCTTTGAGGGGGTTCCATGTTCAATCGCAAGCTCCATCCACTGAGTGCGGTCATCGCACTTTCCCTGTTCAATCCCGGCCATGTTCTGGCACAGGATGGCGACGAAGCCGCCGAACTGGACACCGTGGTGGTGACCGGTACACGCGCCGCCAATCGCACCTTGGCCGAGTCCTTGTCGCCCATCGACCTGCTGCCCGCCGATACGCTCAACAACAGCGGCACGCCGGAGCTGAACCAGGCCCTGTCGAAGCTGTTGCCGTCGTTCAATTTCCCGCGTCCGTCGATTACCGATGGCACCGACCATGTGCGTCCGGCGCAGTTGCGCGGCATGTCGCCGGATCAGGTGCTGGTGCTGGTCAACGGCAAGCGTCGTCACACCTCGGCGGTGGTCAACCTCAACGGTTCGCAAGGTCGTGGTTCGGCGGCGGTGGACCTCAACGCCATTCCTTTCTACGCGATTGACCGCATCGAAGTGCTGCGCGACGGCGCGTCGGCGCTGTACGGCTCGGATGCCATCGCGGGCGTGATCAACATCGTGCTGAAAGGCGGCGACGAAGGCGGCACGGTGGAGACGCGCTACGGCAAGATGAGTGCGGGCGATGGCGAATTGATCCAGACCGGTGCCGATCTGGGCGTCAAGCTCAACGAGGACGGCTGGGTTCACCTGTCTGCCGAGTACCGCGATCGCGCCGATACCAACCGCTCGCGCCCGGATCTGCGCACCCTGCAGACGCCCGCGACCTATGCCACGGTGAACCATCGCTTCGGTGATGCCGATACCAACGACCAGATTTTCTTCTTCAACGGTCAGGTCGGCTTGCCCGCCGAGGCCGAGCTGTATTTCTTCGGCAATCTGGGGGATCGCGAAGGCGATGCGGCGGGCTTCTACCGTCGTGCCTTCGATTCCCGCAACGTGCTGGCGATCTATCCGGATGGCTTCCTGCCGATCATCAATTCGGTTGCCGAAGACACTTCCGTCGTGTTGGGCGCGCGCGGTGATACCGAGGGCGGTTGGACCTGGGATGTCAGTGCCAATTACGGTGCCAACGACTTCGATTTCATCATCAGCAATTCGCTCAACAACAGCCTGGGTGCCGCCTCGCCGACCGAGTTCTTCGCCGGTACGCTGCACAGCGCGCAGAACCTGTTCAATGCCGATGTCAGCAAGTATTTCGATGGCGTGATCGGTAACGGCCTCAACGTCGCCTTCGGTGCCGAGCATCGCAAGGACAGCTACCGTATCGAACCGGGTGAAGAAGCCTCCTACGTCGGCACCGGTTCCCAGGTGTTTCCCGGCTTCCGTCCGCAGGATTCGGGCTCGTTTGATCGCGACAGCAATGCCGTCTATCTGGATCTGGAATCGGATGTGACCGACAAGTTTGCGGCGTCGTTCGCGGCCCGTTACGAGGACTACAGCGATTTTGGATCGACCACCTCGGGCAAGTTGTCGGGCCGCTATTCGTTCACCGATACGGTGGCATTGCGTGGCACCGTGTCGACCGGGTTCCGCGCGCCGTCGCTGGCGCAACAGTTCTACGCGACGACCGCAACCAATTTCATCGGTGGCGTGCCGTTCGACGTGCGGACCTTCGCCGTCACCGATCCGGTGGCGATTGCCCTGGGGGCCGAGCCGCTGAAGGCGGAAGAGTCCACCAACTTCAGCCTTGGCCTGAGTCTGCAGCCGACCGATGACCTGAACATCACCATCGATGCCTATCAGATCGAAGTTGATGACCGCATCATCCTTTCCGAAAACCTGACCGGCACCGCCGTGCAGCAGTTCCTTGCCTCGCAGGGCATTCTGAACGCCAACGGTGGGCGTTACTTCACCAACGCCATCGACACCCGCACGCGCGGGCTGGATATCGTCGCCAGCTATGGCCTTGCGTTGGGCGAGGGCGATCTGAACCTGACCGCCGGACTCAACTTCAACGATGTCGATATCACCGCCATCGCGCCCAACCCTGAAGAGCTGGAGCAGGGCGGCCTGCAGTTGCAGCGTATCGGTCGTGTCGAGCAGGGGCGCGTCGAGGTGGGTTCGCCGGACAACAAGTTGAATCTGGGGGCCGAGTATTCTCTGGGCAACTTCAGCCTCAACACCAACTTGACCCGTTACGGCGAAGTGTCGGTCCTGAATACCAATCCGGATCTGGATCAGACCTTCGGTTCGGAGTGGGTGCTGGATTTCTCGGCGAACTACACACTGGATGCCTGGCGCTTCACCATCGGTGCCGACAACGTGCTGGACAACTATCCGGACGAAGTGCTGTTTGCCAACAGCACCAGCGGCATCCTGCCCTACAGCAGCACCTCGCCCTTCGGCTTCAATGGTGCCTTCTGGTACGGCAAGGCGACCTTCCGCTGGTAAGTCGATCGCTGGACTTGGCAACCCCGAACAGGCCCGGATTCCGGGCCTGTTTTTTTTGTGCGACGCCGCATCGTTATGCGAATTCGGAGATGCGGGTCGAAATTCTCTCGACCTTGGTCGAGCGCACTACAATGCAGCCAGGCAGAGGTTCTGCCGCGGTCATTTCCGCCCTGTCCGCCCGCCCTTCATCGCATCCCAAAGGAGCTTTTCATGACGATCAAAGTTGCCATCAATGGCTATGGCCGCATCGGCCGCAACGTGTTGCGCGCGCTCTACGAGTCCAAGCGCACCAGCGAAATCCAGATCGTTGCCGTGAATGATCTGGGCGATGCCGAAACCAACGCCCATCTGACCCAGTACGACACCGCGCACGGTCGTTTTCCGGGCGAGGTGAGCGTCGAGGGTGGCGATCTGATCGTCAACGGTGATCGCATCAAGGTGTTCGCCGAGCGCGATCCGTCCAAGTTGCCGTGGGGCACGCTGGGCGTTGACGTCGTGCTCGAATGCACCGGTATCTTCACCAGCAAGGCCAAGGCCTCCGCGCATCTGGCCGGTGGGGCGAAGAAGGTGATCATTTCCGCACCGGGTGGCAGCGATGTCGATGGCACCTATGTGTTCGGCGTCAACCACAGCACCATCAAGGCCACGGATCAGGTCGTTTCCAACGCCAGCTGCACCACCAACTGCCTGGCCCCGCTGGCCAAGGTGCTGCACGATGGCATCGGCATCGAGCACGGATTGATGACCACGATCCATGCCTACACCAATGATCAGGTGCTGACCGACGTATATCACTCCGACTTGCGTCGCGCACGGTCCGCCACGATGAGCCAGATTCCGACCAAGACCGGTGCGGCCGCGGCGGTGGGTCTGGTGCTGCCGGAACTGAACGGCAAGCTGGACGGTTTCGCGATGCGCGTGCCGACCATCAATGTGTCGGTCGTGGACCTCAGCTTCGTCGCCAAGCGCGCCACCAGCAAGGACGAAATCGACAGTCTGGTCAAGGCGGCAGTGGCCGGTCCGCTGAAGGGCATCCTCGACATCAACACCAAGCCGCTGGTGTCGGTCGACTTCAATCACAACCCACACAGCTCCGTCTATGACTCGACCCAGACGCGCGTCATGGGCGGCACGCTGGTCAAGGTGCTGTCCTGGTATGACAACGAGTGGGGCTTCTCCAACCGCATGCTGGACATGACCCTCGCGCTGATGGCGGCCAAGTAAGGCGCATCGCCCGGACTGCAAACCAAGGGCCGCTTTCGCGGCCCTTGGTCTGTCTGCACTCGGTGGTTGATCTGCGCTCGGTGGTTCAATCGCTGCCGTTGGGCAAGCCGCCGTTCTGACGCCGCAGTTCCTGGCTGAACAGGCTGCGTAACTGGCGTTTTTCGAAGCCGATGAGGTCGCGCTGCAGACGCTGTCGACCGGTGATCAGCAGTTGGCGATCGATATGCGGTGGCACCGATTGTGCTCCGGCTCCCAATGAATCCCGAATCTGCTCGAGTTCCTCGGTCGGCAATCCGGCCAGCACCAGTTGCACCGCTTCATGCAGCAAGGTCGACGGCGATTCGTTGCTCTCGGTCTCGTCGACGCTTTCGGTATCTTCCGCGCCGCGGTCATTGACGCTGATGAAGCGCGCCAGATCCTCGCCCTGGATGAACGAGGTGGTGTCGGCTTCCTGCAGCAACATCGAGCTTTGGTTGCGTTCGCCTTCCGGGTCGGGAATGCCGACCAGATGGACGCGCACGCCGTATTGCTGAGCCAGAACCACACCGACGCGGATGTCTTCATCGCCGGTCAGCAGCACCACATCGCTCATCGCGCGGTTCTGCGCCAGATTGGCCATGTCCATGATCAGCAGCGAATCGACGCCGCGCTGTTCACCGCTCAGGCTGACCATACCCAGACGCAGCTTGACGTTGGCCTGATAGGCCAGCTTGCGATGTGCGCCGGTCGGGCCGGTCGAGGTGCCGTCGTACCAGTAGACGCGCAACAGCTCGCGACCACTCAGTTGCTGGGCGCGTTCGATGATGAAGGGCAGGAAGTCCTCGTAGGCGAGGGTAATGGCGCTGCGTGATTGTTTGATGCCGGTGACGGCCTTGATGGAGGCGGCATACAGGTAACCCGCATCAATGAAAACAGCTACTCGATTCATGAAAAGTCCTGGTCAATGATTCAAAAAATAGACAGCGATCAGCGTGGTTTGCCGGGAAACGGAAACGGCGTCACCACGCGCTCGCCGGTTTGTGCATCGCGAATGCGCAGTTGTCCGCGTTGGTTGACCTCTTCGACCTTGACGATGGCATGCATGGGCAGATGCAAGACGCGTGTATCGCCGAACTCGTCACGCAGGCGCTCTTCCGTGGGGTCGATCAGCATGCCTTCACTGTTGTCGAAAACCAGTTCGGCAATTTCGGTGAAGCCCCACAAAGCACTGCTGCTGACTTTGCGGGCATACAGTTCGTAGAGCTTGCCAGCGACGTTGAAAGTGATCTTGTACAGGGTGGGCGGATTCATGGCGAGCAACCTAATGACGGGCGCGCAAGCGACGATTGACCCCGCGACGCATCAGGGCAGCCGACAGCACGCCAAGTGCCAGGCCGGACAGATGGGCCGCCCAGGCCACCGAACCCAGTTCCGGGCCGACATAGGCAAACACCAGTTGCAGGCCGGCCCAGATCGCAATCAGCCAGGCAGCCGGTGTGCGGACGAATTCCAGATAGAGGCCGAGTGGCAGGACGAGGCTGAGTTCGGCGCGCGGAAACAAGACCCAGAATGCGCCGATCAGGCCGGACACCGCGCCGCTGGAGCCGACCAGCACCGCGCCGGTGCCATCCAGAAACCAGGCGGCGGCGAGGTTGGCGGCGGCACCGGCAAGCAGGAACAACAGCGCGAACCGCAGAGCGCCGAGTGCGCGCTCGGAGGGCAGTCCGAAAATCATCAGGAACAGCATGTTGCCCAGCACATGCAGCCAGTTGGCGTGCACGAACAAGGCGGTGAACAGGCTCAGACCGCGACCATCCAGCAAGGTCTCGCGCCAGTGCGTGGGCAGGAACAGTGCTTCGGGTGCGGTGCCCCAGGTCAGCAGGGCGGCGAGACGCTGGTTTTCCGGCAACGTCGCCATCCAGACGAAGGTTCCCATGCTGAGGGCAACCAGCAGGGGCGTCACCCAGGTGGGCGAGGGTTTGCGGCGCGAGGGGACGTGGACAAACATGGTCAAGGACGTCCCAGCAGCACTTCGCGCCCGCGCACATCGAGCAGACTGCCGTCGCGGCGGATTTCCTTCAACAGAATGCCTTCCGCAATCCACTCACCTTCGTGATGGCGCTGGCCGTCGATCAATACCGCGCGCTTGGCGGGATCGGCGGAATACACGTGCATGCTGACCTTGAGCGGCGGCAGTGCGGCGCGCTCGGCGGTAGGCAGTTGATCGACGCGGATCCAGCGCGGCGGCGGGGGCGGCGACACGGTCGGTTGCACTGCTGGGTTGCTCTGTTCGACGGCGGGCACCGGCAGTCTTGCTGGCTCGGGTATGCGTACTGGAGGCGCGGTCGTCACGGTGCTGGCATCGGTCGGTGGTGGCGCATTCGGTTGACGCACGGGGGGACTATCCAGTGCCGCAGACTGCGTTGGCGTTCGAGCGGGTGGTGGCGTGTCCGGGCGCATCGGCGTGGTGTCTGTCGCTGGCGGCGCCGGGTCCGCGTTGGCGCTGGGTAGGTCGGCATGCGCCGCGTTGTCGGACGCGACCGCGCTGCGCGGCACGCTGGGCGCTGGCGTGATCAAAGGCCGGGATTGATGCCACCAGATGGCTGTGGCAACCGAGAAGACAACGAGGAGGCTCAGTGCGGCCCACATCCAGAGCCGTTGCCGACGCTCGGCGCGTTTCAGTGCGTGGCCGGGATAGGCGCTGATCGGGCTGAGCAAGGTCGGCGTCTCGCCCAGACGACGCTCCGCTTCCGATTTGCGCAGGGCTTCGAGGATCAGCGACATGGCGTCAGTCCAGTTTCCGCAGATGCGGACCCGCCTGCTCGCGACTCTGCGCCGCGAGCAGGGTTTCCGGTCCGGCGATGCCATCCGGTATCAGTCCGTGCGCCATCTGCAGGCGTCGCACAGCGGACTCCATGGCGGAGTCAAAAATCCACGGGCCGGTGTCGGTGTCGCGCAGCATGTTCTGCTGCCGCAGAAGGCGGGCCAGTGCGTCGACGCCCGCGCCCGTATCGCCCCGACGCAGCACACCGGAAAGCGCGACATCGCCCACCCACAGCACCTGGAACTCGCCCAGCCACAGGTCTTCCAGCGCGTTGCGAGCGACGTTGACGCGTTCGCCGCCTATCCAGAGCCGGACCTGCGTCTCACCGATGCCGAGCAGCACGGCCCAGGCGTCGCCTTCGGGCAGAGTGAGATGCAGCAGCACCGGGCGATCCAGCTTGGCCAGCTTGCCAAGCGAGCCCGATGAGCGCAGGCAGTAGATGCCCGGTGCCAGCAGCGGGGCGCAGCGTTGCGCGGTCGGTACATTGACGAGGTCCGAACTGAGCTTCCACAGCGCCAACAGACGTCGCCAGGCCAGCCGCGATTCGCGGCCGTTGGCGGCGGCGAGATCGTGCAGCGCGGCGCTGTCGAGTAGAACCGGATGGCTGCCCGAGGGCGATGAATCGGCGGGCGCATCCGCCACCGCGTCGACCGGCGTGGTGGCGGCGGTTGACGACGCGGGGTCGCCGCGTTGCCACCACCACAGGCTGAGCGCAAGCAGCGCCAGTGCGCCGACGGCGGCCAGCCACGGGAAGGCGCGACGCATCGGCGACGCCAGCGCTTCGCGTGCGGCGCGATCCACCGAGCGCTCGCCGATCTGCAGTTCCTCTTGCACATAGCCCGCCATCAGGGCGCGGTCGGCGATCACATTGATCAATCGTGGCACGCCCTGCGCGTGGTGATGGATGCGACGCACGGCCAGCCGCGTGAAGGGAAATCGCGCCGATCCGGCCACCGCCAGACGGTGGCGCAGATAGGCTTCGGTTTCCGCTTCGCTGAGCGGGGTGAGATGGAAACGCGCGGTGATGCGTTGCGCCAACTGGCGCAGGTCATCACGCGCCAGCATGTCGCGCAGTTCGGGCTGGCCCAGCAGGATGATCTGCAACAGCTTCTGCGTGGCGGTTTCCAGATTGGTCAGCAGGCGCACCTGTTCCAACGCCTCGAATGACAGGTTCTGCGCCTCATCGATGATCAGTACGACGCGCAAGCCTTGCGCGTAAGCGCTCAGCAGAAATGCGTTGAGCCGGTCCACCAAGGCTTTCAGGCTGCCGCGCGCACCGTCCAGGTCCAGATGCAGTTCCTCGCCGATGGCCTCCAGCAGTTCCACCGGCGACAGGCGCGGATTGAGGATCAGGGCGACACGGGTGTTTTCCGGCAACTGCTCCAGCAGCAGGCGGCACAGGGTGGTCTTGCCGGTGCCGACTTCGCCGGTCAACTGCACGAAGCCGCCGCTGCCGCCCTGGCCGATGCCGTACAGCAGATGCGCCAGCGCATCCCGATGGCGCTCCGACAGAAACACGAAGCGCGGATCAGGCGTGATGGCGAACGGCGCGGCGTTCAGTCCGTAGAACGGCAGATACATGGACTCAGCGGATTCCGGGCGGGAGAAGAACCTTACGCGTGCGATCCGCGCTTGGGGTTAGCTTGCGGTTAATGCAGCGCAAGCTTAGCAACACGGCCCCGGCATCGGCAGCCGTGCGGGCCATGCGCCCTTGTCCGTCTCAGTTCGTCAGTCCGAGCGCATCCCAAAGTTCGCTTTCGGCCAGATTGCGGCTTTCGCTCTCGCTGCGGCGGCGGTATTCGAAGGTCCCTGCGGCCAGGCCGCGCTCGGACACCACCACGCGGTGCGGGATGCCGATCAGCTCGATGTCCGAGAACATCACGCCCGGTCGCAGGCCACGGTCGTCCAGCACCGCTTCGATATCTTCCGCCAGCAGCTTGAGATACAGCGACTCGGCGGCCTCGGCGACCTTGGGGTCGTTCTTGGGATTGATGATGCACACCGCGACCTGGAAAGGTGCCATCGGCGCGGGCCAGAGGATGCCGTTGGCGTCGAAGTTCTGCTCGATGGCAGCAGCGACGATGCGGCTGACGCCGATGCCGTAGCAACCCATGTACATCACCCGCGATTTGCCTTGTTCGTCCAGCACGCTGGCTTTCATCGCTTCGGCGTACTTCTGGCCGAGCTGGAACACATGGCCAACCTCGATGCCGCGTGCCAGCGCCAGCGTGCCCTGACCATCCGGCGACGGATCACCGGCAACCACGCTGCGGATATCGGCAACGATGGCCGGTTCGGGCAGATCGCGACCGAAGTTCACGCCGCGCAGGTGGTAGCCGTTTTCGTTGGCACCGCAGACGAAGTCCGCCATCACGGCGACTTCGCGATCCACCACCAACGTGAAAGGCTGGCGCGCATTGATCGGTCCGAGGAAGCCGGGCTCGGCGCCCAGCACATCGAGGATTTCGGGCTCCGTTGCCATGCGGTGCTCGGCCAGACCATCGAGCTTGCTCAGCTTGATCTCGTTGACGTTGTGGTCGCCGCGCAGCAGTGCCAGCACGAAACCCTGGTCGCCCATCAGGGCGATGGATTTGACCGTGCGGGTCAGTGGCAGACCGAGCAGGGCGGCCACGTCTTCGCAGGTTTTCTGTGTCGGCGTGCTGACCTTCTGCATCGTCTCGCTCGCGCCCGGACGCGGTCCGGCAGGCGGCAGAGCTTCGGCCTTTTCCACGTTGGCGGCGTAGTCGCTGTCCACCGAGTACGCCAGCAGGTCTTCGCCGGAGTCGGCCAGCACATGGAACTCCTGCGAGGCATTGCCGCCGATTGCCCCGGAGTCGGCCATCACGGCGCGGAACTTCAGTCCCAGGCGGGTGAAGATGCGCTCGTAGGCACGGAACATGTTCCAGTATTCGTCGGCCAGACATTCCGCCGTGAGATGGAAACTGTAGGCGTCCTTCATCAGAAACTCGCGCGCCCGCATCACGCCGAAGCGCGGGCGGATTTCATCGCGGAACTTGGTCTGGATCTGGTAGTAGTTGCGCGGCAACTGGCGATAGCTGGACAGCTCGCTGCGCGCGTAATCGGTGATCACTTCTTCGTGGGTCGGGCCGTAGCAGTACTCGGCCTCCTTGCGATCCTTGATCTTCAGCAACTGGCCGCCGAACTTCTGCCAGCGGCCGGTTTCTTCCCACAGCTCGCGTGGTTGGATCGAGGGCATCAGCACTTCGATCGCGCCCGCGCGGTTCATTTCCTCGCGGACCACACCTTCGACCTTGCGCAACACCCGCAGACCGAGCGGTGTCCAGGTGTAGATGCCCGCCGCCAGTTTGCGGATCATGCCCGCGCGCAACATCAACTGGTGACTGACGATTTCAGCGTCGGCCGGGGTTTCCTTGGTGGTGGTCAACGGGAACTGCGACAGGCGCATGGCACATCCAGAGCAATCAAGCGGGGCCGCGATTGTAGCGGCACTGTCAGGTTGCGGGGATGTCTGTGCGCCGTGGCGCCAGAACCGGAACTACTCGGCGGCGGGATCGCAGTACTGCACCACCGCGCGTTGATTGGCGTCGACCTCCAACTGGCGGCGCTCGGCGCTCATCGGTTCGCTGCTGCCTTCGCTGCGGATGCTGACATTTTCGGCGTGGGTCAGCACTTCCAGATTGCGTCGTGCGCGTTCGCACAGCATCGCGCGCTCCTGCTTGCGCTTTTCGGCGGCGGCGGCGGGGTCTGCGGCGGGCGCGGTGCCTGCCTCGGGAACCGTGGTTGGCGATGCCGGTGGCGGCACGCGCACATCAACCCGTTCGACATTGGCGTCGTCCGGCTTGCGGTCGCCGTAATGGGTCACGCCCTGGGCATCTTTCCAGCGATAGATCTCACCGGCGCTGGCGGCACATGACAGGCTCAGCAGGCCGAGCCAGAGCAAGGGGATCACGATCTTGGAACGATGTGGGGACATGGTTTGGCTCCAGGGCAGATTCTGCTTCGCTGTCTATCATCGGCGTTTTGCGCTGACAAGTCGCCTGCCGCCGATGTGTGATCGGATCGATATCCATGGCTTCGCGTCGTGATTGGCACGCGCCGGGGTGCGACGCTGAACGGGCGGTGCCGTAAACTGCACGCCGTTGGCCGGTGGCGAACGTTTCGTCGCCGGTGTTTGCCTGTCTTGCGGGATGCCCATGAGTTCCGAACCGAATACGTCGCCCAGCCCGGATGCACCGCGTCGTCCGCGTGGCATTTATCTGTTGCCCAATCTGTTCACCACGGGCGGTCTGTTTGCCGGGTTCTACGCGATCATCGCCGCCGCCAGTGGCGATTTCACTTCGGCAGCCATTGCGGTGTTTGTCGCCGGTCTGCTGGACGGACTGGATGGTCGGGTGGCGCGGATGACCAACACCCAGAGCGAGTTCGGTGTGCAATACGACTCGCTGGCCGATCTGGTCAGCTTCGGCATGGCACCGGCGCTGGTGATGTATCACTGGTCGCTGTCGCATCTGAAGGTCTACGGTCCGTTCTGGGGCAAGCTGGGCTGGACCATCGCATTCCTGTACGCCGCGTGTGCGGCGCTGCGGCTGGCTCGCTTCAATACCCAGGTCGGCATCGTCGACAAGCGTTACTTCATCGGACTGGCCAGTCCCGCTGCCGCAGCAAGCCTGATGGCCTTTGTCTGGCTGTTCAACGAACTCGGTTTCAGTGGGGTTGATCTGGAGTACATCACCCCGGTGTTGACCGCGACGGCGGCGTTGCTGATGGTCAGTCGCATCCGCTACAACAGTTTCAAGACCTTGCCCTGGGGCGACCGGGTGCCCTTCGTGACGGTGATTGTCGCGCTGGGTGTGTTTGCCGCGCTGGCCGTCGCACCGTCGCGGGTCTTGCTGGCGATTGCCTGGTTGTATGCGGCCTCCGGCCCGGTGACGTGGCTATGGCAGCGCTTCAGGCCGCGTCCTGATGATGTGCCGCCTTCGGCACCCGCCGCCTGATGTCGAATCCGTCCGCCGAACCGCGTGAGCGCAGCTTGCTGTCGCGGCTGGCGGACCTCAGCCAACGGC
>Ga0209066_10006541_pt1 | contig 11840 bp, 9 predicted proteins | sample All_14_2_FD_187198 | JGI IMG/M metagenome (GOLD analysis project Ga0209066, IMG submission 187198) | Freshwater microbial communities in response to fracking from Pennsylvania, USA - Allegheny Zone_MetaG_DW_15 (SPAdes) (version 2) ...
ATCTCGGCCTCCAGGATCGTGGACACAGCCGCGTTGAGACGGGCCAGCGGCCAGGTCCGTAAGTGCCTCTCGAAACGTTGGCGCACCGGGCCGCCCCGGGGCAGTCCCCGCGCCTTGAACAGCGCGCCTTCGAGGTTCGCCCCCTTGGCCACGTGTCCGGAGACGAGATGAAGCTGGTCGGCGTGGCGCTGCAGTGAGCGCACGAGCTGCACTGGATTGCCACCTTCGGCGAAAACACGGTCGAGCGCCCGGTCGAGAGCCACCACCTCGCCATCGAACGTCGCCGCGATCACGTCGTCGATGCCGATGGACGCGGTGTCGCCAAGAACGGCCATGGCATCCTCCAGCGTGATGCTCTTGCCGGCGTCTGAACCCTTGTAGAGCAGCAGCTTGTCGATCTCGCCGCGGGTCTGACCGCGATCGCCGCCCAGCCGCTGCACGATCCAATCCAGGGCCTCGGGATCGACGCTCAGCCCCTGGGTACGGGCGGCGCTTTCGACCAGCCCTTCGAGCGCGGCCTCATTGTCCATGTAGCAGGGCAAGGCGGCCAGGCTGGCCTCGGTTTCGGCCAGGGTGCGCAGATTGGAGCGCGGCGTCAGGTTGCCCGCTTCGACGATGATCAGCGCATCGCCCGCAACGGCCTCGACGAGGTTCTCCAGCGCCGCAACGGACTCTTCGCCTGCGGGCCGGACGCGGATCACACGGCGCCCGCCCATCATCGACAGGGCGCCGAACTCGTCAGCCAGCCGCGCCGGATCCTGCTTCAGCACGTCTCCCGCGATGTCGACCACGCGGAACGGATCCTTGAGATCCTCGCAGACCGACCTGGCGAGCGCGACGGCGCGCTCGGCGACCAAGCCGTCGTCGTTGCCGTAGATCACCACGCCCCGGACCTTGGGATCCGGCTTCTTCAGGAAGGACTCGACCTGTCGTGCTTCGATCTTCACGGCCCGTCTATAGCATGGGCCAGGCTGCGGGAGACGTCAGTCCTTGTCGGTGGACGGTTCGCTCCCGCCCGCCGCGGCCTCTCCACCCTCTTCCAGCCTGGCGCGCTCGCGGGCGGCGCGCTTGGCTTCGGCCTTCTCGGCGACCTTGATGGCCTTGAGGCGTTCGCGCTCGCGACGCTCGAAATCGTAGTTCGGCTTGCGTGCCATGTTATTGGCCCTTCCTGGCTCTGCGGCCCTAGACTACGACGTTTACGATCCGGTTCGGCACGACGATCACCCGCTTCGGGGTCTTGCCGTCGAGGCCGCGCACGAGTTCGGGCAGCGCCAGCGCCGCGGCTTCCGCCGCGTCCTTCGACGCGTCCTTGGCGAGTGAAATGGTGCCGCGCAGCTTACCGTTCAACTGCACGGCAACGGTAACGGTGTCATCGACCAGGAGCTCGTCCTCGGCCGTCGGCCATGGCGCATCGGCAACCAGGCCGGTATGGCCCAGCGCATGCCACAGCTCCTCGGCGAGATGAGGAGTCATGGGACCGATCAGGCGCACGAAGATCTCGAGTGCCTCGCGCTGCGCCCATTTCGTGCTCTCGTCCTTCGCCTCGACCGAATCGATCGTGTTGGCGAATTCGTAGAGGCGCGCCACGGCCTTGTTGAAGTGGAAGGCCTCGATGTCGGCGGAGATGCCCGCGATCGCCTTGTGCGCGGCGCGGCGCAGGGCGACGGCCGCGTCCGAGAACGTTGCGGGCCTCGGGGTGCCGACCGCCGGCAGGGCCTCGATCGCCGAAGAGGCGATCCGGAACAGGCGCTGCTGGAAGCGCCAGGCGCCGGTGACGCCCGCCTCGGTCCATTCGAGGTCGCGTTCGGGCGGACTGTCGGACAGCATGAACCAGCGCGCGGTGTCGGCACCGTAGTCGCGGATGATCTCGTCCGGGTCGACGACGTTCTTCTTCGACTTGGACATCTTCTCCGAACGCCCGACCTCGACCGGGCTCCTGTCGGACGTGCGCACGACCTTGCCGCCGTCGCGCTCGGTCTCCTCGGGCGTCAGCCAGGCGCCGTCGCTCGCGCGATAGGTCTCGTGGCAGACCATGCCCTGGGTGAAGAGGCCGTCGAACGGCTCGTCACGGTCGGTCATCTGGACCTCGCGCATGGCGCGCGTCCAGAACCGCGAGTAGAGCAGGTGCAGGATCGCATGCTCGACGCCGCCGATATATTGATCGACGGGCATCCAGTACTGGTTCTCCTCGCGATCGAACGGCGCGGTCTCGAGGTGCGGCGACGTGAACCGGTCGAAATACCAGCTCGAATCGATGAACGTGTCGAACGTGTCGGTCTCGCGACGCGCCGGCTTGCCGCAACTCGGGCACGGGACATGTTTCCACGTCGGATGGCGGTCGAGCGGATTGCCGGGCCGGTCGAAGGTCACGTCTTCAGGCAGCTGTACCGGCAGGTCTTTGTCGGGCACCGGCACCACACCGCAGCTCTCGCAATGGATCGCCGGGATCGGACAGCCCCAGTAACGCTGGCGGGAGACCAGCCAGTCCCGCAGGCGATACTGAGTCGTCCCCTTGCCGACGCCCATCTCTTCGAGGCGCGCGATCACCCGCGCCTTTGCCTCCTCGACGCCGAGCCCGTCGAGGAACTCCGAATTCACGATGAGGCCGTCCTCGACGAACGGCGCAGCCGCGATATCGAGCTTCTTGCCGTCGGCCGGCGCCACGACCTGCAGGATCGGCAGGCCGTACTTGGTCGCGAACTCATGGTCGCGCTCGTCGTGGCCGGGGCAGCCGAAGATCGCGCCGGTGCCATATTCCATCAGCACGAAGTTGGCGGCATAGACGGGCACGGTCTTGCCCGGGATCAGCGGATGCCTGGCCAGCAACGGCAACTTGTAGCCCTGCTTCTCGGCGGTTTCGACCTCGGCCGCCGCCGTGCCGGTCTTGCGGCATTCGGCGATGAAGTGCTGCAGGCCGGGATCGCTCGCGGCGAGGCCCTGGACCAGCGGATGCTCGGCCGACAATGCCATGAACGAGGCGCCGAACAGCGTATCGGGACGCGTGGTGAAGATCTCGAGCTTGCCCCCATCCTTTTCAGGCAAGGCGGCACCCGAGGCATCGGTGAGCTGCCAGAAGACGCGCGCACCGCGGCTCTTGCCGATCCAGTTCGCCTGCATCAGGCGCACCTTCTCGGGCCAGCGGTCGAGCGTGTCGAGGCGGCTCAGCAGCTCGTCGGCGAAGTGCGTGATCTTGAGATTCCACTGGGTGAGCTTGCGGCGCTCGACGGGCGCGCCGGTGCGCCAGCCCTTGCCCTCGATCACCTGCTCGTTGGCCAGCACCGTGTTGTCGACGGGATCCCAGTTGACCCAGGCCTCCTTGCGGTAGGCCAGCCCCGCCTTCCAGAAGTCGAGGAACATCTTCTGCTGGTGGCGATAATAGCTCGGGTCGCAGGTCGCCAGCTCGCGGCTCCAGTCGAGGGACAGCCCCATCGACTTCAGCTGCTTCTTCATCGAGGCGATGTTCTCGTAGGTCCACTTCTTGGGATGGACCTTCTTCTCCATGGCGGCGTTCTCCGCCGGCAATCCGAACGCATCCCAGCCCATCGGATGCAGCACGTTGAAGCCTTTGGCGCGCTTGTAGCGCGCGATCACGTCGCCCTGCGTGTAGTTGCGCACGTGGCCCATGTGGATGCGCCCCGACGGATAGGGGAACATCTCGAGCACGTAGTATTTCGGTCGCGCCTTATCCATCGCGGCCCTGAAGGTCTGGCGCTCTTCCCAGACCTTCTGCCACTTGCTCTCGGTTTCGGTGAAATTGTAGCGCGCGGTGGGCGCTGCAGGCGTGGACGACACGGAGATGTTCCCGAAAAAGGGTGTTCCGAAAAAGACGGAGGCCGCAGCGGATGCCCGCTGCGGCCTCTCACGTCAAGCTCTTGACCGAGAGGAGCGCTGCCGTCTCAGGAGCCGCCGGCAATGCGAAGCTGCCGGGCGCGCGTCAGGATGGCGTTCTCGATGTCGATGTTGGTCCGCGGATCGACCTGGGCGTCGACCCAGTTGCCGCCCCGGGGGCTGGTCTGCTGCTTGAAGACCGAGACACGGACCCCGTCGGCGCGCAGCTCGCGGTCGAGGATGGTGACCTGGACCTTCATGCGCTCGTTGGGCGTCTCCGCGGGCGTGTACCAGTCGGTGATGATGACGCCGCCGAACGGATCGGCCGATACCAGCGGGATGAAGTTGATGGTGTCGAGCGACGCACGCCACAGATAGGCGTTCACCGCGACGCCTGTGCCGGTATCGTCCCTCTTCTCCGCCTTGGATCCCAGGAGGCCTCCGGGACCGAAGAGTGTGCCCTGCTCCTGGGTGCGACCGCCCAGACCTGACCGAACGTCATTTCTGCTGCGGTCGCCCGACGGACCGGTGTTTCTCTCTAATTTGTTGGAATCATCGGCACAGCCGGCCGCCCCGACGGCCAGGACGGCAACTGCGGCGATGCTCACGAACTTGGACAGTCCCGACATAGAATGGCGCCTTGATCTTCCCATGGGCCGCAATTCTGCGGCGGAGACAGTGGCGCGGACCATAGGCTCAACGAGCCCCGAACTGCAAGCGGCGGGGCGATATGACACAATGAGATGCTATCGAAAACTCATTGTTCCTGGCCATTGGTTGCAATATAGAACTTATTGTTCCTGAGGCATTGCCGAGGTCCGCCGGGCGCTCCAAATTGTGACAAAGACGCCACAGGTGCGGGCAGAATGAAGCCGTCGGGCGACCATTTCTTGACCCTCGTTTTGGCGAAGTGTTTTATAGCCTTGCCGCATTGGTGGATTCAGTGGCCTCGTGTTCAGGCTTCCAGTTCCCGCCGGTCGGACAGGCCTTTTGGTACGTACCAGTCTCTGATCAATGAGAGAGGGAGAATGATGAAGAAGCTTCTACTTGGCTCGACCGCCTTGGTCGTCGGCGGGTTGATGGCCGCCCCGGCCATGGCCGCCGATCCGATCAAGATCGGTGTGGGCGGTTATTACACCTTCTACGCTGTCGCCGGCGGCATCCAGTCGACCTACGCGACTGACGGCACGTGGGCGCAGTACAAGGGTCTCAATTTCCAGCAGGAAGGTGAAATCCACTTCATCGGCCAGACCAAGCTGGACAATGGCACCTCGGTCGGCGTGCACGTCGAGCTCGAAGGCTGGAACCAGAATTCTGGTACGGCGGCGGGCGCGTGGATCGACGAAGCGTTCCTGTTCGCCTTCGGTGACTGGGGCCGCGTCGAGTTCGGTGCGCGCGATCCGGCGACCTATCGTATGTACTACGGCACGCCGTCGGCCCTGATCGGCTTCGGCGCCGTTCAGCACAACACGAACTTCGCCTGGGCCAACCAGAGCGTCATGTCGAACAACAAGGCGTGGTTCCACGCCACGACGACGACGAATGCCGGTCAGTTCCAGGACGCGCAGGGCATCAACTACTTCACCCCGCGCTTCCAGGGCCTCCAGATCGGTGTCGGCTATCGTCCGAAGGTCAACGTCAACCCGCAGGGCGGCACTGGGTCGGGTCTCGGCGTCGGTCCTGGTGCTGGCGCGATGGGCGTTTGCGGATACTCCAACGCCACGAGTTCGCCGAACTGCCTGACGAACGACTACTCGTATCAGGACGTGTTCGACGTCGGCGCCAACTACCTGAACAAGTTCGGCGATGTCACGGTCGCTCTGTACGGCGCGTTCCTGTACGGCAGCTTCATCCCGGGCAACCAGCCGTTCGCCGGTGCCGCCAACCTGTCGACCGGTGCTAACGCGACCGCCTGGAAGCAGTGGGTCGTCGGCGCTCAGGTCGGCTTCAAGGGCTTCACCCTCGGTGGTGCGCTTGGCTGGGACAACCAGGGTCTTGGCTCGAACTACTACACCGGTCAGAACAACGACACGCGCTTCTACACTGCGGGTCTGATGTATGAGACCGGCCCGTGGCAGATGTCGTTCGGCTGGACCGGTTCGTACAACAACAACGGTAACGGCTCGGTCGGCTGCAACACCATCGCAGTCAACAGCGCCGTCTGCACCACGCCGGCCGCCACCGGCGTTGTCGGTGTGAACTCGACCGCGTTCGGCAACGGCAGCAATCCCGCCAACCTCTCGTTCGGCCAGGAGTCGGTCAACAAGTGGGAAATCGGCGTGAACTACGCGCTCGGGCCGGGAGTCAAGCTCACCGGCGGTGGTCTGCTGTACTCGGCTTCGGGCCCGTCTGCTGCCGTCTCGGGCAACAGCTGGGGTCTGCTCCTGGGTATGGACCTGCGCTTCTAGTCGCAGGACGATCCGAAAATTGGAAAGAGCGGGCGAAAGCCCGCTCTTTTCTTTTGTGCCCGTGTCTTTGTGCCCGTGACGGGCGACCCTAAGTCGAGAGGCGTCGTCCCACCAGATTGACGGACAGGCAGGGCAGATAGGTACGGGATACGGGCAGGCGCTCGGTCGCTTGACGTGCCAGAACGGCACGGTTGTCCTCATGGTCCAGGACGAGCTGGAACAACCCCTGTTCGACGGCGCCGGCGCCGGGATCGATTGCCGGCCGGCCGTCACGTTCGATCCGATAGGCGACGTCGAGCCCGACATCGCCCCCGCTGTAGAAAGACGAAGAGATCTCGAGTCTTTCGAAAAGCAGCATCAGTCCGCGGGTCGAGAAGCGCCAGTAGTCGTCCGGCGCGGCGTGGAAGGCATGCGACCAGGCACTGGAGACATAGGCGAGTGCGCCCGGCCCCAGCACACGCTCGATGTTCCGCGCCGCGCGCGCCGGGTGGCGGGTATGTTCCAGCACGTGGCAGCAGATCACGAGATCGAACGGCTCTTCTCCGAGCCGGCTCTTCAGCGTCCGCGGGTCGCTGCAGATGTCGGCGACGCAGTCGACATTGGCCCCTTCGAAGAGATCGAGGCCCACGAACCGGGCCTTCGCGCCGAAGCGTGCGAGAATCGCCTTGCGCCAATTGCGTACGTTGCGATCGGAAACGAGGGTGCGGGCGCCGACCTGCAGAACCCGCGGCCCGCGTTTGCCGACCGTTTCGGCCACCCGGTCCAGCAGGCGCTCCACTTCCCGCGTAACGCTCGTTCCGACGACGCGAAGCTCACCGGGGCGCAGCTCACCAGGAGTGGCGCCACCGCCCGCCATCAGTCGCGCACGACCAGGATATGCATGCGGCGCGGGCCGTGCGCGCCCAGTTCCATCGCCTGCTCGATGTCGCCGGTGCGCGACGGTCCAGTGATGGTGTTGACCGTGCGCGGCATCAGGTTCTTGCCGTAGCGTGCGCGAAGTCGTCCCCAGACATCCTCGTAGCCGCCGACGATGTCGGCTTCGCGCAGCACGACGACATGCGTGTCGGGCAGCAGGTTGAGCGACACCGGATGATCCGGACCGGAGGCCATCACGACGGTGCCGGTCTCGGCGATGCCGGCAAAGGCGCCGGTCACCGAGACCTGGTCGCTGCCCTCTCCGCGCCCACGCCGGATCGACAGCATCCTCTGGCTGGCCCAGTCGTAGCCTTCGAGCAGTGGAGAGGGCGCCATCGCGACGGTCGCGGGCAGGTTGTTGCGCGCGAGGTAGGCGCTCACTTCGCCCGGCACTTCGGCTGGGTCGACCCTCGCCACGGTGGCGTTGAGGGTCTCGGCCCACTGGCAGAACAGAGCAACCTTCCCGCCCTGAGGCAGCTGTCCGCGCGCGACCGCCGGCCCGCGCGGCGGTTCGGCCAGGCGTGTCTCGACCACCTTGCGGGCCTCGCCGGCGAGTTCGCCGCGCCGCAGCGAGCGGCGGATTCCCCCCAGGATCTGGGCGCGTGCGTCGTCCGCGGCGTCGCTCATGCCTTCCTCTTCGCCCAGCGTGCATGAAAGGTGCCGCCAGGCTGCGGCGCCGGAAAATCACGGAAGCGGGTCCAGCCCGAGGCCAGCGGCAGAGAGCCGTAGCGCCCGTCGGCGCGCCCGAACAGCGCCAGCACGCCATTGGCCATCGCCGTGAGCCGGCGATAGAGCGCGGGCCGGCGGGCGACGAAGCTCCACATCGCCAGTCCCTGGCGGACCGCCTTGGGCGTGAGGTGCTTCTCGAACTCGCGCTCGCGCCAATGGCGCATCAGCTTCGGCAGCGGGATGCGAACCGGACAGACGCTCTCGCAACGGCCACAGAAAGTCGACGCATTGGGAAGGTTGCTCGCCTCCTCGACGCCCACGAGTTGTGGCGTCAGCACCGCGCCCATCGGGCCGGGATAGACCCAGCCATAGGCATGGCCGCCCACGGCGCCGTAAACCGGGCAATGATTCATGCAGGCGCCGCAGCGGATGCAGCGCAGGATGTCCTGCATCTCCGTCCCGAGCACGCCCGACCGCCCGTTGTCGAGCAGCACCACGTGATACTGGTCCGGCCCATCGAGATCGCCCGGCTTCTTCGGTCCCGTGTTCAGGGTCGTGTAGGCCGACGATTCCTGGCCGGTCGCCGAGCGCGCCAGGACGCGCAGGAGCACCGCCGCATCCTCGAGCGTGGGAATCACCTTCTCGATGCTGGCCAGCACGATGTGCATCCTGGGCAGCGTGTTCGACAGGTCGGCATTGCCTTCGTTGGTCACCAGCATCGACGAGCCGGTTTCCGCCACCAGGAAGTTGGCGCCCGTCAGCCCGACATCGGCATCGAGGAACTTCTGGCGCAGGACGTAGCGCGCTTCCGCCACGAGATCGTTGCGCTCCGTCAGGCGCTTGTCGAAGCCCAGCTTGGCGTGATGTTCCAGGAACGTGTCGGCGACCTGGTCCTTGGTGAGATGGACGGCCGGCGCGATGATGTGGCTGGGCGGTTCGTTGCGCAGCTGGATGATGTACTCGCCGAGATCGGTCTCGATCGGCGCGATGCCCAGCGCCTCGAGATGCTCGTTGAGCGCGATCTCCTCGGCCACCATCGACTTCGACTTGGCGACGGTGCGGGCGTTCACGCTCTGGCAGAGCTCGGCGATGATGCGCCGCGCATCGGCGGCGGTCGGCGCCCAGTGGACGTGGCCGCCGAGGCCGATGACCTTGCGCTCGAACTCCTCCAGATAGAAATCGAGATGGGCCAGCGTGTGGTTCTTGATGTCGCGCGCCCGATCACGCAGCGCCTCGAACTCGGGCAGCCGCTCGGCCGCCTGGCGTCGCCGCTCGGAGAAGCCGACCTTCAGCTTGGCCAGCGAATCCTGCAGGTTGGGGTCGGCCAGCGCGTGATCGACATTCGCCTTGAAGGCATGGGCGGTGGATTCCATCAGCCGCGCTCCGGTTCGCCGATCGCCGGCAGGTCGCCCATGCCGGCCAGGACTTCCGCGACATGGCGCACGCGCACGGCGCTGCCCTCGCGCTGCAGCTTGCCGGCCATGTTCATCAGGCAGCCGAGATCGCCGGCCAGCAGCGTATCCGCTCCGGTCGCCGCGATATCGGCGGACTTCTCGCCGACCATGGCGTTGGAGATCTCGGGGTATTTCACGCAGAAGGTACCGCCGAAGCCGCAACAGACTTCGGGCGTCTTCATCTCCCGGAGCTCGAGTCCCTGCACCGATCCCAGCAGATTGCGCGGCTGGGCCTTCACGCCGAGCTCGCGCAGGCCGGAGCAGGAATCGTGATAGGTCACGGCGCCGGGGTAGCGTGCGGCGACGTTCCGGACGCCCAGCACGTCCACCAGAAACGAAATCAGTTCGTAGCTGCGGCCGGCCAGGTTTTCCGCGCGGGCCTTCATGGCCGGATCGTCGTCGAACAGGCCGGGATAGTGATGCGACAGCATTCCGCCGCACGAGCCGGAGGGCGCCACGACCGCGTCGTAACCTTCGAAGGCGTCGATCACCTGCGCGGCGATGGCGCGTGTCGTGGTGCGGTCACCGGTATTGTAGGCGGGTTGTCCGCAGCAGGTCTGGAGCGGCGGGACCTCGACGGAGCACCCGGCTTCCTCGAGCAGCTTCACCGCCGCGAAGCCCACCGACGGCCGGAACAGGTCGACGAGACAGGTGACGAAGAGCGCGACACGGCGCGGGCGGGTGGAGGGCATGGCGAGCGAGCTGGACACGCCCCGACCATGGCAGCGGCGAAATTGGCATGCAAGATGCCGGTGCAGGTTTGTCCTGGCCCGTTCCCGGAGGGGTTCAGTTCTTGTTGGGGACCAGGACGATGGCGCGACCATCGCTGTTCATGCGGCCGGCCCATTCGGCTGCCTGTGCGCCGGCGCCGTAGAAGACGTCGCCACGGGCCGGTCCCTTGATGGCGGCGCCCGCATCCTGGGCGATCATCAGGCGGCGATAGGGTTCGGTGGCGCCGGGCTTGCGATAGACCGGACGGCGCGTGTCGATCCACACCGGCGTGCCGTAGGGCGTGATCGTGGGATCCACCGCCATGCTGCGCTGGGCGGTGAGCACCACGCCCTCGGCGCCGATCGGTGCTGAAGTCCGGGTGTCCCTGAAGAAGATGTAGCGCTCGTTCTTGCGCATCACGTCGCGCGCCTGCTGCGGATTGCGCTTCAGCCAGTCACGAATCGCGGGCCAGGTCGCATCTTCCTTCTTCATCACGCCCATCTCGACCAGCACGGCGCCGATTGCCGTGTAGGGCCGATTGTTGGAACCGTCGAAGCCGAGGGTCATGGTGCCGCCCTCCGCAAGCTGGATGCGGCCGCTGCCCTGGACCTGGACCTCGAACAGGCCGACCGGATCCTGCACATAGGCAATCTCCAGCCCCTTGCCCTTCAGCGCCCCCGCCTCGATCTCCGCGCGCGTCAGATAGGGCTTGTCGGTAAGGTCGGGAGGCTTGCGATAGACCGGCACGGTGAAGAGCCGCGACGGCACCTTGCTGCCGCGCAGCTCCGGCTCGAAATATCCGGTGAACTTGCCGGGGGCCTGGACGATCAGTGGCCGGAAGTTCTCCTCGAAGAACAGTCGCGATCCCCGCCCGTCTCCGGTCTTCACGGCGGCCGCCGCCCCGCAGATGCGCGCCCATTCGGCCGGTGTGATCGCCTTTTCGCCGCCATCCGTGGCGATACGGACGTCGGGGCCGGCCGTCAGCTTCGGGCAGGAGCGGCGGAAAGCGACCAGCGCCTCGGCATGACGGTCCTGCGCCCACCCGGCAATCTCGTTGTAGGACGTCGGCTCCATCGCAATCTGCCGCTGCGGCGGAGCGCCGGGCGTTCCGGCACAGGCGGAGAGGAGGCCGGCAGCAGCGAGCATAGCCGCAACACCGGCAAGGAGACTCCTTCGCATTCCCGGAAAAGCCTCCTAGCCTTCGCTTTCGGTCTTCACGAGCAGCCAGTTGGGATCGCTCGACGTGGTGTCGCGACGGAACGTCCAGAGGTCGACGACCTTCTGCACTTCGTTCGGATTGCCGTCGACGATCTGGCTGTCGGCGTTGCGCACGACGTTGATCTGCTCGCTGACGAAGCGCACGGTGACGACGGCATTCGGACCCTGCATCTCGGCATCGGCGATATCCGACGCTTCGAAACCGATCAGGGTCGTTTCGGCCTTTTCGTTGCGCTCGATGCGACCGCGAATGGCGGATTCGAAGCTGGCATAGGTGGTGCTGTCGAGCAGGGGCTTCAGCGTGGCGGTGTCGCCGCGCGCGAACGCCTCGACGATGGCGGTGAAGGCTGCGCGCGCACCGCCCGTGAAACCGATCGGCTCGAAGGCCGGATCGGCGGCGCGGATGGCGGCGACGCCGGCGGTTGCGGTCGGCAGGACGGTGGCGCGAATGCCGCCGGGGCCGCTCGTGGCCGACGATTGACGCGGCGCGGGTGCATTCGCCGTCGGCAGCGGCACCACATTGTCATTGCCTTGCGACGCGTCGCCGACGCGCGGTGGCGGCGGTGCGGGCGGCGTGAACGGATCGCGGGCGGGCGGCTGTTCGTTGCCCGTGCGTTTCCCGAGCACGGACCGCAGT
>Ga0209066_10006542_pt1 | contig 11839 bp, 13 predicted proteins | sample All_14_2_FD_187198 | JGI IMG/M metagenome (GOLD analysis project Ga0209066, IMG submission 187198) | Freshwater microbial communities in response to fracking from Pennsylvania, USA - Allegheny Zone_MetaG_DW_15 (SPAdes) (version 2) ...
TCAACCTGCGCCGCGTCGCGGGACTGCCGGCGAGTTGACGGGCGAGGTGCGTCCAGATCGCCGCCAAATCCGCCGATAACGCCCCCAGGGGCGATCCCTATCGTCCGCTCTTTAGAACCTTGCCCCCCGACAACAACCTTCCTTGCCAAAGACCTCATTCCGCAGAGGTCTCCAGAGGGAGAAGGTACCAATCTTGCCCCCGCCAATCTTCGCGCCGAAGGGAGCCAGGCCGCTAGGGGCCCGGCGCCGTGACGCCGGCCTCCGTCTGAACGACAGGCTTGAGGGAGCCGTCGGCGTTGTAGTGCAAACGCTCGACCGTCACGGCCCGGCGCCCGATGGCCCCGTTCTGGTCGCCGATCGTCAGGGCCGCATTGTGCAGGAAGATGTACCACTGCCCCTTGAACTCAACGATGCCGGGATGAATCGTGAAGCTGTACTTGCCCGGTCCGGTAAGTTCGCCCCGGTAGGTCCATGGTCCGGTAATGGCCGGCGCAGTGGCGTAGGAGACGTGTTCGTCGCGCTGGGTGGTGCGGTCGAGCGAGGCGTAGGTGAGATAGTAGAGGTCGCCCCGCTTGTGCAGCCAGGGTCCCTCCTCGAAATGCGGCGGCGTGATCTCGGTGATCGGGCCGTCGATCTCAATCATGTTCGGCTTCAGCCTGGCGATATAGGCTTGGCGATTGCCCCAGGCGATCCACGTGACGCCGTCGTCATCGGTGAACACCGTGGGATCGATGTCCTCCCAGCTGTGCGTGCCCTTGGGCGTCATGGCGTTGGTGATCAGGGCCGAGCCGCGCGCATCGACGAACGGCCCGGTCGGCTGATCCGAAACCGCCACGCCGATCGCCTTGCCGGGCTGCGAGCTGTCATGCTCGACAGCGGCGTAGAAGTAGAACTTGCCGTTCTTCTGGATGGCCTGCGAAGCCCAGGCGTCCTTCTGGGCCCACTTGAAGTCCGTGACCTTCATGATCGGCGGGTGGGACGCCCAGGTCTTCATGTCCGTGGTGGAGTAGACCAGCCACTCACGCATGTTGAACATTTCGTCGCGTTGAGCCTGGTCGTGGCCCACATACAGGAACAGGCGATCCCCAACGACCAGGGGGGCCGGGTCTGCCGTGAACTTGTCGCGAATGAGCGGGTTTGACCCTGCCGCGAAGGCCTTGTTTTCACCTGCGGCGGCCGGCGACGCGACCGTCATGGCCGCCACCAACGCCAGCATGGCCCAAGCCGATTTCATCAGCGTTCTCCCCAACACGGTCAGGGACAATTACTCAGACAAATTACCCCGTCAATCGCGGCAGATCCAGCGGGCCCGCGCCTGCCGGGACTTTAGTGAAGCGCCCTCCTCGTCAGGTCGTGAAAACGTATATACGTTGTACGCATCCTCACCTGAGATCGCACCATGACCAAGGATGCCGTTTTTACCCTCAAGCTCGAAGCTCAACTCCGCGACGCCTTCGTCGCCGAGGCCGAGGCCACGCATCGCCCAGCGTCGCAAATCGTCCGCGACCTCATGCGTGATTTCGTCGAGCGTCAACGTGAGGCGCGGCTCCATGAGGACTTCCTGCGCCGCAAGGTGGAGATCGCCCGGGCCGAGCGGTTGTCCGGCCTCGCCGTCTCCGACGAAGAGATCGAAGCCGAGTTCGCCGCACGCCGGGCTGAGCTGCTGAGAAAGGCGGACGAGGCCGCCGCGTGAAGGTCAGGTGGACGTCGTCGGCGCGGCTCGACCGTCTCGACATCATGGACCATATCGCCACCGACAGCCCGCGAGCCGCCGCCCGGATGGATGCGCTATTCGCCGAGGCGGCGGAAACCTTGGCGGCCTTCCCCCTGAAGGGGCGTCTCGGAAAGATTGCCGGCACGAGAGAACTGATCCCTCACGAGAGCTATCGGCTTGTCTATGAGATCGCGGACGACATCGTGTGGGTCCTGGCTCTGGTCCATACTGCTCGCCAATGGCCGCCGGAACGCAAATAACGCTCAGCCCCCCGCCGCCTGCTCCACCGCCAGCGCCAGATCCAGCGCGCGCGCCGCCTCCTCGCCCGTCACCACCGGACGCGGGCTCTCGCCGCGCACCGCCGCCAGGAAGCCGGCCACGCTCTGCCCCAGCGGGTCCTTGCCAGCCGGGGTTTCGGTGAAGTCCTCGATCAGCAGGAACGGCGTGGTGTTGCGGAAGGTGCGGGCCAGGAAGTCGATCTCGACCTCGCCCGAGGGGTAGACGACCTTCATGGTCCGCTCGCGGGCCTCGGCCACGCGCGAGGCGTCGAACACGGCGGTGAAGCCATTGGCGAAGGTGGCTTCGACCTTGACCCAATCTAGCGAGGGAGAATGGGCAAGCGACTCCGAGCGGGTGATCGCCCCCTCGCCTTCCACGGCGATGGGGTCGGCGGCGCAGAGGGCCAGGGCCAGGTCGATGTCGTGGATCATCAGGTCCAGCACCACCGAGACGTCGAGATTGCGACGCACCGCTTCCAGGCGCAGCGGCTGCTCGGGAATGTCCAGCAGGCCCATGGCCTGGAACACCACCCGCTCCTGATGACCGCAGGCCAGGGGCACGCCGGCCTTCAGGGCGGCGGCGACCATGGCGTCGGCGTCCTGCGGCGTCACCGCCAGAGGCTTTTCCGAATAGACCGGCTTGCCCGCCTTCAGCGCCGCAAGCGCCGCCCCGGCGTGGTGAACAGCCGGAGTGGCGACGGTGACCACGTCGACGGCGGCCAGGAAGGCGGCCATGTCGTCATAGGCGGCGGCGCCCAGCGGCTCGGCCAGGGCCCTGGCCCGCGCCAGGTCGATGTCGAACACCGCGACCAGTTCGACGCCGGGCAGCTCGACATATTTCTTGGCGTGGTAGCCGCCGAATACGCCGGCGCCGACGACGCCTGCCTTGAGGAGGGGGGCCTTGGGGATCGCTTGGGTCATGGCCTGCTGTCTAAACCGCTTCGCCTTCGCCCGGAAGCACTGGAGCCCCACGCCGCAACGCGCTAAACAAGCGTTTAAATTAGAAACGCGCCCCAGGGGCGTGAATTAGGGAGAACACCCATGACCGTCTCGCGCGAAATCCGCCTCAAGAGCCGCCCCGTCGGCGTCCCCGTCCATTCCGACTTCGAACTGGCCTCGGTGGAGCTGGCGGCGCCCGGTCCGGGCGAAGTTCAGGTCAGGAACCTTTGGATGTCGGTCGATCCCTACATGCGCGGCCGCATGTATGACCGCCCCAGCTATGTGCCGCCGTTCGAACTGGGCAAGGCCCTGCAGGGCGGAGCGATCGGCGAGGTGGTCGCCTCCAATGATCCGGACTTCGCCGTGGGCGACATCGTCAACTCGATGTTCGGCTGGCGCGAAGCCTTCAACATCTCGCCCTCGGCGATGGCCGCCGCGGGCCCGATGGGCGCCCTGACCAAGATCGACACCCATGGCCTGCCGCCCCAGGCCTTCCTGGGCGTGCTGGGCATGCCCGGCATGACCGCCTATGCAGGCCTGCTGCGCGTGGCGGCCCTGAAGGACGGTGATGTGGTGTTCGTCTCGGCCGCCGCCGGCGCCGTCGGCTCGGTGGTCTGCCAGATCGCCAAGCTGAAGGGCCACACCGTGATCGGCTCGGCCGGCGGTCCCGAGAAGGTCGCGTTCCTGAAGTCGATCGGCGTCGACCACGTCATCGACTACAAGGCCACGCCAGACGTGGTGGCCGAACTGGCCAAGGTCGCGCCCAAGGGCATCGACGTCTATTTCGAGAACGTGGGCGGCGTGCACCTGGAGGCGGCCATCAATTCGGCCCGCCCCTTCGCCCGCATGGCGCTTTGCGGGATGATCTCGCAGTATAATGAAACCGGCAAGCCGACCGGCCCGGCCAACATCATCCTGGCGGTGGGCAAGAGCCTGCGGCTGGAGGGCTTCATCGTCTCCAACCACTACGACCTGTATCCGGCCTTCGCGCGGGACATGGCCGAGTGGATCAAGGCCGGGAAGATCACCTGGAAGGAGACCGTCGAAGAGGGTGTCGAGAACGCCCCCGAGGCCTTCATCAAGCTGTTCGCCGGCGAGAACCTGGGCAAGATGCTGGTCAAGCTGGCCTGATCCTACGGGCGATCGCCCCCTCCGGCCCCGTGCCGGAGGGGGCGCGTTCGGATCAGCGGGGCTTGAGTTCGACCAGCTGCAGGCCGGTGTCGGCCTTGCGGAACTTGAAGGCCACGCGCTCGCCCGGCGTCAGCGGCGCGTCGGCCACCACATCGGCATAGGTCTGGAAGTCATTGCGGCCGGCCGCAACGCCCGCAGCGCTCGCGCCGTCGTGATCGAGCGTGAGAGTCAGGCCGTTCACGGCGGAAATCACGCCCGTCGAATCGTAGGTCGGCAGGGCCGCAGTGGCCGTCGCGGACGCATTGCCGGGCTTTTCCGCCGTCGAAGTCTGGGGGCCGGGACCGCAAGCGGCCAGCGCCGACAGGACGAAAATCGAGATAATCAGCTTGGTTTTCATGATGTTACCCAAATTCTCCATTGGCGCGACCGCTACTCTCCCACGGCGTATGCCAAGTTTTTTGCCGCAAGTGCGAGATAAGCGTGATTTCTGGTAGCGATTTCGTGATCGAAGTTTTACTCTAGGCGTTGCCGACGGCTCTCCACGTCGGAAATCGACCGCCATGAACGCCCCAGGCCGTAACGACCGATCCCTAGCGGACGGTCGCCGCGACGTGAAGGGGCAAGCGCAGGCGGCGATGCGCCGGAGAGAGCCCGGCCCCGGCCGGACAGACCGAGACGATGACGACATGAGCGATCGCTCCTCCCTCTTCGACCTGCGCACCTCGACGAGCGTCTCCCTCGATCAGGTCGTGCAGCGCCGCGACACGGTAGAAATCCCCGCCGAGGCGCCGCTGGCCATGCCGGTGCAGCCGCTGTCGTTCTGGCAGGGCGGCGCGCGGCGCGCCACCGAAGTGGTCGGCGACGTCACCCTTCGCCGCACGATCGTGTTCCTGGCGACCATCGTGATGGGCGCGGCCGGCTGGAAGGCCACCTTCGACACCATCGCCCTGGGCGGCGTGACCCGTCTGGAATTCATCTGTCTGGCGCTGCTGGCGCCGCTGTTCCTGGCCCTGTCGCTGTGGTTCTGCACCGCCGTGGCCGGCTTCGTGATCCTGCTGGGCAAGCCCAGGGATCCGCTGGGCATCGACAGCGCCAAGCCCATGCCCAAGCTGCGGGCCCGCACCGCCATCCTGATGCCCGTGCACAACGAGGACGCCACCGCCGTCTTCGCCCGCCTGCGCGCCATGGACGCCTCGATCGCCGAGACGGGCAACAGCCGCACCTTCGACATCTTCATCCTCAGCGACACGCGCGATCCCGCCGTGGCCCTGGCCGAGCAGGCCTGCTTCGCCCGCTTCCGCCGCGAGGCCAACAGCGCCGTCTATTATCGCGTCCGCCAGGAAAACAAGGGCCGCAAGGCCGGCAACATCGCTGACTGGGTGGCCCGCTGGGGCAGCGCCTATGAGCACATGCTGGTCCTGGACGCCGACAGCCTGATGACCGGCGACGCCATGGTCCGTCTGGCCGACGCCATGGAACGTCACCCCGGCGCGGGTCTGATCCAGACCATGCCGATGCTGATCAACGGCCAGACGATCTTCGCCCGCACCCTGCAGTTCGCCACGCGCCTGTATGGCCGCGTCGCCTGGACGGGCCTGGCCTGGTGGTCGGGCAGCGAAAGCTCCTTCTGGGGCCACAACGCCATCGTCCGCACCCGCGCCTTCGCCGAGACCTGCGGTCTGCCCTCGCTGGACGGCCCCAAGCCCTTCGGCGGCGAAGTGATGAGCCACGACGCCCTGGAAAGCGCCCTGCTGCGCCGCGGCGGCTGGAGCGTCCACCTGGCCCCCTATCTGGAGGGCTCCTACGAAGAGAGCCCGTCCAACCTGCTCGACTTCGCCACCCGCGACCGCCGCTGGTGCCGGGGCAATGTGCAGCACATCCCGCTGGTCGCCCTGCCCGGCCTGCACTGGCTGAGCCGCATGCACCTGGTGATCGGCGTGCTGAGCTATGTGCTGTCGCCCCTGTGGTTCATGGCCCTGTCGGCCGGCGTCGTCTCGCGTCTGCTGATGCCGGAGCTGAAGAAGGCCGCCTTCACCATGGCCGACCTGCAGGCCGCCGCCCACGCCCTGATCGACTGGCGCGAGATCCAGGCCACCGCCTGGGCGATGATCATCACCTTCGTGCTGCTGTTTGGCCCCAAGATCCTGGGCGCCATCCTGGTCTTCTCGCGTCCCAATGAGCGCAAGGGCTTTGGCGGTCGCCGCCGCATCGCCGCCGGCCTCAGCGTCGAGATGCTGCTGTCGGCGCTGGTCGCCCCCATGCTGATGTTCACCCAGACCCGCGCCCTGGTCGAGATCCTGGCCGGCAAGGTCGGCGGCTGGGCCACCCAGCGCCGCGACGCCGACAAGGTCACCGGCCAGGAAGCCTTCCGCGCCATGGGCTGGATCAGCGTCACCGGCGTCACCCTGGCCACCCTGTTCTGGTTCACGCCGGACCTGCTGACCGGGACCGCGCCGATCCTGGCCGGCCTGATCCTGGCCGTGCCGCTGACCATGCTGGGCGCTCACAAGGCGGCCGGCCTGCGGCTGAAGGCCAATGGCCTGTTCATGACCCCGGAAGAGCGCCGCCCGCCGGCCATCGTCCGCGCGGCCCTGGGCCCGGTCTGCGAGCCCCCCGCCCGCTGGTTCGCCCGCGACGGCCGCATGGCCCCCCAGGCCGAGGTCGCCGAGCAAACCGCCGCCTAATACGCTTTAGACGCGAACGCCCGCTGGTCCTTGCGATCCGGGCGGAGTAGAAGCGCGGCTTCGTTCGCTACCGACGGAGCCTGCCGTGTCGCGCCTTTTCAGCGCCTATGTGATCGTCGACTGGAGCGCGGCCGCCAAGCCGACCACCGGTGCGGACTCCGTCTGGATCGGCGTGCTCAAACGCGACGTGCGCTTCCGCCTGACCTTCGAGAGCCACAACCCGGCCACCCGCCAGGAGGCCGAGACCAAGCTGGCGGCCATTCTCGACGACTTCAAGAAGCGCGGCGAGCGGGCCCTGGTGGGCTTTGACTTCCCGCTGGGCTTCCCGCGCGGCTTCGCCAACGCCCTGAGCCTGCCGGGCGAGCAGCCCTGGCGCGCGGTCTGGGACCAGTTGGCCAAGATGGTCAAGGACAAGGCCGACAACACCAATAACCGCTTCGGCGTCGGCTCCGAGATCAATCGCCGCCTGACCGGCGGGCCCTTCCCGTTCTGGGGCTGCCCGCCCAAGGATACGCTGACGACCCTGCAGCCCAAGCGCACGCGCGAGCATGGTCCCGAAGACCTGCCGGAGTTCCGCTACGCCGACGAGGCCGCCAAGGGCGCGCACTCGATCTGGAAGCTCTATTACAACGGCTCGGTGGGCGGTCAGGCGATCGTCGGCATTCCCGCCGCGCGCCGGCTGAAGGACGCCCGCGGCGACGCCGCCCGGGTGTGGCCGTTCGAGACGGGCTTCAAGGCCCTGACCGAAGCTGATCTGGAAGGCGTGCTGGTGGTGATCGCCGAGGTCTATCCCTCGCTGCTCAAGGCTGTCCCGGCCGCCGGCGAGGTCAAGGACCTGGCCCAGGTGCGCGCCCAGGCCGAACACTTCGCCAAGCTGGACGAGGCGGGAAAGCTGGCGGCGTTGTTTGCAGGGCCCAAGGCGGCCGACGAGGTGGTCGAGGCGGCGCAGAGCGAAGAAGGCTGGATACTGGGGGCTTAGCTGTAGCTGCTCCCCCTCTGGGGGAGCTGTCGCGGAGCGACTGAGGGGGCCATCTGGGCGAAGGCCGCGCGGCCCCCTCCGGCCCTCTGGGCCACCTCCCCCAGAGGGGGAGGAGCTAGAGGCTCCGGTCCTTCACATCCAGCATCCGAAACCGCCCCAGCAGGAACGCCGCTGACACAAAGCTGGTCACGATCACCGACCAGACGATGCCGTTGACGCCCAGCCCCATCGGAATGGCCAGCCACCAGGCCAGCGGGCCCATGATCACGCCATAGCTGATCAGATGGGTGATGGTCGGGATCCACACCTCACCCCGCGCCCGCAGGGCCTGGGCCGCCACCACCTGTACGGCGTCGGGGGCCAGGAACAGGCAGCTGAGGGCCAAAGCCGGCGCGATCAGGGCGATCGCGTTCTGGTCAGCGGTATAGGCCATGGCCACCCACTCGCGCAGGGGGAAAAGCAGCAGGGCCGCCACCAGACCGACCACCGCCGTGAAGGCGAAGGCCACCCAGCCGGCGCGGGTCATGCCGGCCGGATCGCGCGAGCCATAGGCCCGGCCCACCTGCACCGAGGTGGCCGTGGAAATGCCCAACGGCAGCATGAAGATCACGGCGGCCACATTGATCACCACCGCCCAGGCGGCGATCGACAGGCCGCCGATCCAGCCGGCCACCAGGCTCATGCCGGCAAAGGCCGCGACCTCGAAGAAGTTGGACGCGCCGGCGCCATAACCGATGCGACGCTGCTCGATCGAGGCGGGCAGATCGCGGGCCGGCTTGTCGAAGATCCCCAGCGTCCGGGCGTCCTTCAGACGCACCACATAGAGGGCCAGCATCACCAGCAGCGCCAGCCGCGCGATGAAGGTCGCCCAGGCGCCGCCCACCGCGCCCAGGGCCGGCAGGCCGAACGTGCCCGGCACCAGCAGCAGGTTGACCGCCAGGTTGACGCCGTTGGCCACCCACATGGCGATGGTCACCGGACCGGGCCGCGACAGCCCCTCCAGCCAGAAGCTGAGCACCACCGTCAGGGCGTACAGCGGCAGCGACAGCGAGAACACAATCAAAGGCGCGGTCGCCCCATCGGCCAGGGCCTTGGGCAGATGGACCATATGCAGCAGCGGCGGCCCCAGAATCGCCAGCGACACGGCCGAGGCCATACCGATCCAGAAGGCGTAGACCAGCCCCCGGCGCAGCACCGCGCCCGTCTCGTGCGGCTTTCCCGCCCCGATGGCCCGCGAGGTCATCACCTGGGCCCCGACCAGCAGGCCGACGGTCATGGTCACGAACACCGAGGACGGCGCCCAGGCCATGGCGTGGAAACCCAGCTGCTCGGCCGAAAACCGCCCGACGACGATGGCGTCGGTCAGGCCCATCACCATGATGCCCAGGCGCGACAGCACCACCGGCCCCGACAGGCGCATCAGTTCGATCAGGTCGGAGACTATGGCGCCGCGGGGCGCCGAAGCAGCCGCGTCGCGGGGCATTGGCAGGAGCCTTTCAAAAGGGCCGGCAAAGTCGCTCAAGGGCCCGTTCGGGGCAAGGCTGCTTGTGAACCGTCAGGAACATCCCCCGCCGCCCGTGGTTTTCGGGTCGCAGCCTCCAGATCTGCTGGAAAAGTCCTAATGCGGCCAGGTCTCGGCCAGCACCTTGGCGACGCCGTCCTTGAAGCTGACTTCCAGGGCCGGGGTCTTGGGCTGGCCCGGGGCGAACAGCTCATAGATCACCATGCCGTCGTTCTGGGTGCTCTCGATCACCCGCACCGGCTGAGCCTTGCCGGCCGCCGTCCGCACCACCGCCGGCGCATCGGCCCAGGCGATGTCGCGCTGGGTTTCCACGATCTCCCAGACACCGTCCTTCTCCAGCAGGTCGAACTCGATCTCGGCGCCGCCGGGCAGCATGCCCTCGACGTCGAAATAGCGGCGGTTCTCCCGCTCCTTCAGTTCGGCCTCGACCACCTTGAGGCCGGGCGCGGCCTTGGTGACGACCGCCAGCACGGCCGGCGGCAGGTCGGCGGCGGCCACCGGCGTGATCCTGGTTTCGGGCGCGCCGGCGACGGCGGCTGAACCGGCCATGGCCAGCGAAAGAGCCAGAACAAGACGGATCGACATGGCGGATATCCTCGAACAGGGCGTGGGTGGTAACCGGTATCATGCAGCGTCGCGCCTTTCATCAACGATGCGAAGGCCAGATCGCTGATGCTATCAAAGCGGCCCGCAAAAGGAGTCGCCATGGCCCGCCACCTCGCCCTCATCTCCCTGCTCGTCAGCGACTATGACGAGGCGATTGGCTTCTATGTCGGCAAGCTGGGCTTCGACCTGATCGAGGACAACGACATGGGCGCCGGCAAGCGCTGGGTGGTGGTCTCGCCCGGGGCCGGCGGCTCGCGCTTCCTGCTGGCCAAGGCGTCCGACCCGCATCAGGCGGCGCGGATCGGCGACCAGGGCGGCGGCCGGGTCTGGCTGTTCCTGCACACCGACGACTTCGCCGGCGATCACGCACGCATGACCGCCGCCGGCGTCCGCTTTCTGGAAGCGCCCCGCCACGAACCCTATGGCAGCGTCGCGGTGTTCGAAGACCTCTACGGCAACCGCTGGGACCTGCTTCAGCCTCGCGGCTCGACCTGAACCGAAGCGTCGTCCGCGCCGAAGGCCTCAGCCGCATAGGCGCGCAGCTGGGCGGCGATGTCGCCGGGCCAGTCCACGATGCGCGCCTCGAACATTGCGTCATCGCCCGCGAACAGGGCGCGCATCGCCGCCTCGAAGCCCTCGCGGTCCCCGGCCATGGCGGTCGCGAAGCGATAGGCCGCCTCGCGTGATCGACGGATGCGGTCGGGTCCCTCGCCCTGCCGCCGGGCCGCCTCGACCAGCTTGCGCAGCGCCACGGAGGCGCCGCCGGGCTGGCTCGCCAGCCAGTCCCAATGCCGGGGCAGCAGGGTGATCTCGCGCGGCACGACGCCCAGCTTTGGCCTGCCGCGACCGCGCGGCGCAGCAACATCCTCCGCCGGGGCCAGCCGCGCGGCAAGGTCGGCGGGGCCGCCGCTGAGGTCGAAATCCACCTGCCGGCCCTCGGGATCAAAGATCAGCACCAAGCCGGCAGACGGGTCGTCCGCCAGGCGCTGAGCGGCCAGGGCCGCATCAAGGCTGGATCCCGTCGCGACACGCTCTGCGCCCTTGAAAACGGCGTAGCTCATCGGTTCAGCCCCTTGGCGCCCAGGCTCTCGATCCAGGCGGCGCGGCGTTCCTTGAGCAACGAGGATTTGCCGATCGGGCCCAGGGCCTCATCGTCTATGGCTTCCAGCGGCTCATAGCTGAAGGCGGCCTCGCCATGGGCGGTCCAGGCGGCCTGCAGGCTCTTTTCAGGATGTGATCCCTGTCTCAGCCCGAACCAAAGGCCGTTCTGACGGATCGACAGGTCCGGCGTCGCCCCGACCCAGGCCTCGCCGCTCACGGCGCAGCGCACCGCATAGATCCCGGCCTCGACCTTGCGGTCACGATAGTCGCGCACCAGCGCCTTGCGTCCGTTCATGGGACCCTCCTGCGGCGCCATTTCTACCCGGATAAATAGGAGAGTCAATATTACCCGGATATATAACTTGACGGCCTAGAGCCCTTTCCGACCTGATGGCTTCATCAGGGTCGGGCGAAAAGGGCTCTAGATCAAAAGTTTAGAGCATTTTTCGATCCGATAACCGTTTCACACTTATCGGAAAATGCTCTAGCCAAGCGTTGGCGTGGGGCGGAACATCACATAGCCCCGCTCGACCATCCGCCGCATGGCCTCATAGGCTTGGGCCAGTTCCTCATAGGCGATGCGCATCTGGGCCAGCCTGGTGATCTGATCAGGCGCGGGCGTGTGGGCAGTTTCGGTCATGGCGACGGCGGCGGCCACCCACTGGGCGCGAGCCTGGGCGGCGGCGACCGCCATGTGCTGGAAATGGGTCGCATCGACATGGCCCAGGGCCTGGCCGATCAGCGCCTTGTTGGAGGCGAAAGCCGTGTAGTCGATCTGCTCCAGCGTGCCGCGCAAACGGCGCTGGACCTGCGGATCGACATCCTCGGGCTCGAAATGATCCAGGCCGCGACGGCGGGAACTGGAGGTGACGGTCGACGACATGG
>Ga0209066_10006543_pt1 | contig 11838 bp, 10 predicted proteins | sample All_14_2_FD_187198 | JGI IMG/M metagenome (GOLD analysis project Ga0209066, IMG submission 187198) | Freshwater microbial communities in response to fracking from Pennsylvania, USA - Allegheny Zone_MetaG_DW_15 (SPAdes) (version 2) ...
TTGGACTCCGCTGGGGCCGGTCACTCTCAATCCAGAACGTGATGCCGTCGTCACGGCCAACTCGCCAGCAGTGGATATATCGCTACTGGCTGCATGAATGAAGCGACAACTACCTTGACGCGCGCCGGCAAGGCGCTGCGCTACTACATCAACGTGCCGGGATGGGGGCACGGGGTGGTACGGGCCGCTGCTGCTGAGCGGTGAACATGGCGCGGCGGTCAGGCGAGATAGGGTGCAATGGGCCGATGGCGTCGTGAACCTTGTACAGGCGACTGGCCCAGTTGGCGGGGCGATTTGGTGTGATGCACAAGCCTTTTTTCAAAGCTGAACTCGCCGTTGCTGCCATTTCCCCGGTCAGACAGTGCGATGCGGACAGGTTAAAAGTCTGGCGAGTGCGCTACTACACGACAGGGTACTTGGCTACTTCGTACGGTCTACTTTTTTCGAGCCCAAATCACACACTCGAGCCCCCAGAATGCCTGCGTCTCGGTGTCGACATGTTTTGATGCGACCGATTTCGGCTCATGGTAAAGGCCAATTAGCCAACGGTTGGCCGGTTGGTAGCGGGATGCAGCATAAACAATATCGTAGTTCATGCCGGAAATGATGGATATGGTTTTTCCGAAGTCTGGGGGAAGGTGTTTATGCGTTTTGTCGTCAAAATAGTTAAGCGTGCCGCCTCTGCTGGGAAAGTTAAGGCTATCAATGCTTGGGAATGCCAAGTATAAAATGCCGCCCGTTTTAAGGGCTTTCAGCATATTGATCAATACGCCATCACGGTCATCGCAGTGCTCTAGGTTATGTGCTGAAATAACGGCATCAAATTCTTCGCTGTACTCGCCTATTTTGTTTGAGAATTGGGATGAGGAAGTAATGATGTACTCATCTGCCAATCCTTGGTGGCTTTGGTTGTAGTCCCCCACATCAAGCCCAACGTAATAACAGGAGGGTAGGATGTTTTTGGTGAATTGAGGAGACTCGTTGCCGCATCCGACGTCCAGGATACGGGCGTTGCTTGGCAGTTGCTTCAGGAAGCTTTCTTTGCCCCAGTCTGGATAATGCGATCGATTGGGGATCTTGTGATCAATGGCTCGGAGCAAGAGATTAAGCTCTTCCTGATCCGTAACGCTGATCCCCAGTTTGCGCGCCAGCCTGGGGCGCCAGTACTTCAAGAATATTTTCCACATGAGCGATGCGATTTCTGTTGTGCTTGTTTCAACGTGCCGCTACGTCAGGTTGGAATGCTTGAACTAACTCGCTGCGTATTTCTTTGGAATTTAAAGAGGAGTTGATACTCATGGTGCAGAATTGTGAAGCATGGATCATTGGCAGTCGCCTGTAGCACGAGTGCACCTTTGCCTGGTAAATATCCATAGAGCCTGACATGTTCGTCCACTGCAGACATGAACTTCGCATCATTCATTTTGTCAAAAATGGCCCTGGTTCGTGGGCTGTCATCAATCAGCAAATAAGCAGTATCTGAGAGTTTGTCGACAATGCCCTTGAACTCTGAGAGGCCATGCTGCTCGCTCTCCTTGAAAATTCCTGGGTACAAGTCGTAGGAATCTAAGTAGACCACATCGTACGGACCATTTGTGCTCTGTATGAATTCGACGCTGTCACCATTGTGGCAACGCACCTTGTCCTTGAGGTGTGGAAAGCCTTGCTCAAGCAATGACTGCACTCGCTGGGTTGCCTCTGGATTCAGGTCGACGGTGTCGAATTCGCCACCCATCAAATCAATGATCTCAAAGAACAGTTTTGAACTGTTTGTTCCGTGGGCAGAGGAGCCTGTCTCGAGTATTTTCGGGGCCTTTTTCAGGTCGGCGACTTCTGAAAGCAGTCGTTCAAACGAGTAATGACACACATGTCGCCACCTGCTGTGCCCATTTTTTCTTGATTTTCTAATGAAACGTTCAAGCAGTCGGTGGAAACGCTTTGGGACGGATTTGCGTGGGTTAAGGAAGTGTAAGCCTAAGCTACTCAACTCAAGTATGTGCTCATCGGGTAGCGCGCCAAAGTGGTTGTCAAAAACCCGTTTAAGAGCTGATTTTTGTCCGCCTTCTCCCATGAAACTCTTCCTTTCCCAGTTCTTCTTTAGATGAAACTTCGAGCCCCTGCCAACGTTGTGGTAAACAAGTTTTTTTGCCTGCGTTGGAATGCGGTCAACCAGGTGAATGAATGAGCTGTCAATGCAATGAATCTCTTGGGCGTTGGAAATTACCAAAGCCCAATCAAGAAGGTTGCTAGAGTGCTCAGGGGTTAATTGGTATATCGGTAAACTGGTGTTGATGTCAATGTCAAAAGTCCCAACACTGCCAGTGTTGGCAACCAAGCAGTAGTCTTGATGCTTGACCACCTTGTCATAAAGCGACCGGCTTGCCAGTGTGTCTAGGGGAGCGGAGAAATTGGACCAGCTTAATTCAGGGTCTAACCCAAGTTGCCGATAAAAGCTGATATCAAAAGCAATCGTTTTGCTGCCATTGAATGATATCTTGAGAATGGGTATCTCAAGTAACTTTGACTGGGCAACAATGTAAGCGTCTTCTTCGTGGTATGCCCCTGGTGGTACGGGCATCAGCTCAATGCCACCTTGGTCGGCATAAAGTGCCGAGACGGTTGCCAGGTTGTGCTCCTTGACAGGAAGGATCAGCAGATCCAAAGTCAGGGTCTCCTTCAGCTTTCGCACAAGGCCATTGCAAATGAAGTGATCACCTAATCCTAGGTGATGGTGAAGGATGATTTTTTGCACGGTTAATTATCGGTTGGATAATTGGGCATGGGTGCTCGGGTGTAGGGGCAAGCGGGGAGTAGCTGGTTTAGCTAGCATCAACGCTCTGTTGCTCAGCATCAAATGCACCAGCGCCATCCATGCTTGATGCGCTGGATGCCATGATACTTGCGGTATAGCTTGCGCAGAATGCGCTGGTGTTGCCAAGACTCAGGTAGCAGTGTCACGGGGGGAGTGCGACGCCGAATGCCTTCATACTCTTCGTGTTCCTCGTTTGTGAGGAAGGCATATGCTCCGATGAAGTGGTCGCCTGGCTGATCAGGAGGAAGCGGTCGGGTGAGCTCTGGATAAAAGCGCACGCAGTTGGTATGGACCATGACGGTTTTAATGACCTTAGGATAAAAATCTTTAGTCAGAAATACCTGGTCATCGCCGTATTCGGTGAGCCTGTGAGACAGCATCCGTGCTCGCACCAGTTCAGCCAGTAGCTCGCGTGCGCGGCCACGAACACCGAAGAGTCCACCCATCACGGGTGAGCGGTGGTAAGGGTGATCGCGGATGATGTGGGTGTCTTTCCGAGATGCGAGCCACTCCGTTACAGCTGCGGTCTCTCGGGGCGTGAAGATGGAGTCGGCATCTCGAAAAATCACAGCGTCGGCATCATCGCGAAGAGCGGCCAAGAAGCGCCAACTCATACCCTCTACGCCCTGACTTTCAGCCTTTTGCAGAATGCACTCTGTCCCAGGCCCCAATTCTTGCTGGACGAGCGCGTCATGGTTCAGCTTATCGCAGTAGATGATGAGTTTCCACCCAGGGTAAAAGCGCGAAGCCGCCCGCACATTGGCCATCATGCCGGTTCGATACTTCGGGTCTTCGCCGAACAGCGCAAATGAGATCAATTTGTGTTTCATGGCATCGGCGCGCTAGGGCTTTACTGAAATTCAAGCCGCCTGGGGACTAAGGCGTGCGCTATCGTCCGCTATGACAAAATCGTAGAAATCGTTGGCGACGGTTTGCCAGTCGCGCAGTGGTGCTTCGCGAATGCTTTTTTCTTTCTGTTGAACGATCGCGGGGTTCAGTACCAATTGCTTGACTTTGTCGGCAATTCCCTGGATGTCGTTTGGATCGACATAGTCAACCAATTCTCCACAAACCTCAGGCAGCGACGTGGTCGATGAGGCAAGAGATAAGCGCCCGAACCAGGCCGCCTCACCCACCGGAAGCCCCCATCCCTCATAAAAGCTGGGATAGATGTTGAGGGCGCAATGCTCGTAGAGATAGGCTAAGTCTTTGTCGCTGGGGCCAGGGATGACCGTCACGTAGCGCGCCAGTGTCGCGTCACGCTTGAGTAGTTCTTTGAACTCATCAATCCGCCAGCCATACTTGCCACCAAACACGAGTTGTGGCACCCGTTCACCGAGATCAGCGATCAGGCGTTGCCAAGCATGCAGCAGTGCCATGCCGTTTTTGCGGATCTCTACAGTCCCCACGCACAGAACGAAGGGGCCATTTTTCACCAAGTCGATCATCGATTCGTTGGTGGGTTGGATCCCAGTCTGATTGCGCTTGAAGCCCATGAATTCATGTGCCAGCGGAACGGTGCGGATGGCGGGGGTGTACCCAGGTACGCGACTCACAAACTCGCGTAGATCTGATGCCGTCCAGTCCGATATGCAGGTGAAGCTACTGACGTATTGAGGCGTACTTTCCAGGAACTGGTTGAACGCGTCGACCAGTCCCGGGGTGAAGTATTGCGGCGCCGTGTGAGGAATGATGTCGTAGATCATCTGCACAACCTGACCGCCGGCTTGCCTATGACGTTTGCCAACTTCCAGCAATTCAGGGGTGTTCCAGTTCGACCCCAGAAACACCAGGGCATCACTGGTCGGGATATCAGCGAGAGGTTTGATATCCAGTGGGCGGATGTGACTGAAAGATTGCTTGCGTTTGATGCCAAAGCGTTTTAGGCCTGCAGGCCAGAGTAACGCCGTGAGGTAAAGCTCCGCCTTTTTGAGTGCCCGGTACTGTTTCCGGTCGTTGTACTTGCTGAGCGCGTTTTTTACGTCGGCCTTGTCGAGCAGCCAATGCGGTGTGTCGGCGCGCAGCCTCACAAGAAACTCTTTCGAATTGAACTCACTGTCCGCGAAAACGCCTTCGCCGCTCACCTGGCAATAGGTGCCCGTAACGCGATTCCAAAATGAACAAACTATTTGCTCGCCGCCGTGTCTTCTTGCCAGTGCTGCAATGAGCCGTATCTGGACGCGCTGTATGCCTGAGACATGATTAAACACGCGTGCGTATTCAACGATGTCCGTGATGTCGAAATAGAGTCGCTTCATACTTACACTTACTCGTGGTAGTCGTAAGCTTGGAAGCCAGCTTGCTTGACCATGTGGTCACGCTTGGCTGAGGTGTAGTCGCTCATCACCATTTCTTTGACCAGCTCGGCCAGGGTTGTCTTGGGTGTCCAGCCCAGCTTGGCCTTGGCCTTGCTCGGGTCGCCAAGCAGTGTTTCAACCTCGGTAGGGCGGTAGTAACGTGGGTCCACCTTGACAATCACGTCGCCTACCTTGCATTGGGCAAGCAACTCGCTCGCACCACTGGCGTTGATCACGGGCTCGACCTTCAGTACGCGGCCTACTTCGGCCTCACCTTCACCATCAAAAGCGACCGTGATGCCCAGCTCGCGGGCTGAGAACTCGACGAACTGGCGCACGCTGTACTGCACCCCAGTGGCGATGACGAAGTCTTCGGCATGGTCTTGTTGCAGCATCAACCACTGCATCTCAACGTAGTCACGCGCGTGGCCCCAGTCCCGCAGTGCGCTCATGTTGCCCAGATGCAGGCAGTCCTGCAGGCCCAGTGCAATGCGGCTGATGGCGCGGGTGATTTTGCGTGTCACGAAGGTTTCGCCACGCACCGGGCTTTCATGGTTGAACAGGATGCCATTGCAGGCGTACATGCCATAGGCCTCCCGGTAGTTCACGGTTATCCAGTAAGCGTACATCTTGGCCACGGCGTAGGGGCTGCGTGGGTAGAAGGGGGTGGTCTCCTTCTGGGGGATTTCTTGCACCAGGCCGTAGAGCTCTGAGGTTGACGCTTGATAGAAGCGCGTTTTCTTCTCCAGCCCCAGGATGCGAATGGCTTCCAGCAAACGCAGTGCGCCAATACCGTCTGCGTTGGCGGTGTATTCGGGCTCTTCGAAGCTCACGCCGACGTGCGACTGCGCAGCCAGGTTGTAAATCTCGTCGGGCTGAACTGCCTGGACGATGCGTACCAGCGAGGTGGAGTCCGTCAGGTCCCCGTAGTGCAGCACGAAGTTGCGGTTGTTGACGTGGGGATCCTGGTAGAGGTGGTCAATGCGATCTGTGTTGAACAGACTGGATCGACGTTTGATGCCATGGACTTCGTAGCCCTTGCCCAAAAGGAACTCAGCCAGGTAAGCGCCGTCCTGCCCCGTCACGCCCGTTATCAGTGCTTTTTTCATGTTCTCAAGTGTTGTGCGACAGGTCAAACCGGACCATGTCCTGAATCAGTTCTGTCAAGGAATGTTGAGGCGTCCAGTTGAGAAGGCGGCGAGCCTTGCCTATGTCCGCGAGAGGCTGTGCCGGGTCGTAGGGACGGTAGTACTCGGGGTTGACCTGAACGATGGTGCGCCCCGTCTGGATGTCGATGCCTCGCTCGCTGGTGCCTTCACCCTCCCAAGCCAATGACATGTCCAGAGCCTGGGCTGTCAGGCTTACAAACTCGCGCACCGACGTCAGTTGACCACTCGCCAGAACAAAATTGTTCGGTTGATCGAGTTGAAGCATGCGCCAGATGGCATCAACAAAGTCTTTGGCATGTGACCAGTCACGCCGTGCGTCCAGGTTACCCAGCGAGAAGGACGAAAGGCGCCCTTGCTTGATGGCGACCATGCTCTGCGTGATCTTCTTCGTCACGAAGTTGCTTCCCCTCAGGGGACTTTCGTGGTTGAAAAGGATGCCAGTGGAAACGTGTGTGCCGTAGCTGGCACGGTAGGCTTCCGCCATGATGTGCGCGAACAACTTGGTCGCGCCGTACGGCGTCTTGGGATTGAAGACACTGTCCTCGGAGTGGCGAGCGTCTGTGATGTCTCCGAAGATTTCTGACGATGAGGCCTGGAACACCCGACAAGCATGGTCGGCGTTGCGTGCGTACTCAAAGATGTGGAGCGCACCCATGCCGCCGGTCTCGGCAGTCTGCACCGGCATCTTGAACGAGTCCCCGACCGAGCTTTGCGCGGCAAAATTGAATATGAGGTCTGGCCGGCACTCACGCAGTGCCGTTTGGATGGATTTGGCGTCGCCCAGGTCGAAGGGAATGTAAGAGACCTGGTCTTCAATGCCGAGGTAACGCAAGCGCCAGGTGCGATCGGGCGTTTGCGTTCCACGAATGCCGCCCAACACCCTGCATCCAAGACTCAGCGCGTAGTTCGCGAGATAGCTGCCATCCTGCCCCAGGATGCCGGTGATCAATACGGTTGAGGGTGTCGCCATTCCACTGATCTTGATTAATGTCGCGGGATTGTAAGCTTATTCATAGGGGCAACCGCGCTAGGACACAGGCCGTGCCAGGCGCGCAGATGTGCGTTCGAAGGCGATTCGGCGGACGGTATCATTGAGGGCCTTAAAGGCGTTCCTGATCAGTCGTGGCCACTTCATCGCGCCTCGTTGATGCGGCACCCAACCTGAATTCGCAGGCGATCCAACGTCATGACGCAAGTTGTTCAACCCCCATGGCTGACGGTCATGCATCCGGACCTGCGGGTGGTTTATCAGCGGGGGGTCTACCTTTACGCAAAATCACTCATGGCGGCCTTGGCTGGTATCGACCCGCACTACAGGTTGATGACCGATGCTGTACCGACGGGTGATGCGAGTGCTGACATGCTCGGGCTCGTCAGAGACATTGAGCATCCGCGCAAGTTGAAGGTGCGCGCGTTGCAGATGTTGCCGCGATATCTTGCCATGAGGTGGAATGGCTCTCCCCCTGCCGACCTTTGGCAGGTGCCTGAGTCAGTAGAACTTGGGGAGCGAAGCGCCTTCTTGCGTACGACTGGAGGCGTGGTCAACGTCGAGATGATCTATGAGGTTTGCCGCCTCGCTAGCAGCAAGCCTTTTGTACCGCCGCTTCAGGTTGATTTTCTGAGCGCCATTGGTTCAGATGTTGTCCTGACGACAGCGCCATGTGCGATCCAGTCCCGACAGGGCACGGTGCGCATCATGCAGACCATTCACGACTTGTTTCTGTACGACCTTCCGCCTTCAAGTTCCAATGGCCGCAAGTTCCGAAGCAAGGTCCAGGCTTGCGTGGCGCATGCGGACATGCTGCTGGCCATGTCGGACTACACCCGCCAGGTGATCTTGAAGCATCACCCTGAAGCCGAGTCTCGCATCCGTGTGCTTTATCAGCCGATTCCAGCAGATGAGGTGACCATCGCGCAAAGTGCCAAGGAAGCTGTTCAAGCCGATGTGCTCAAGCAGTGGGGCCTGTTGCCTCAGCAATATATTCTCTATGTCGGCGCGGTCGAAGAGCGTAAAAACGTTGCGCGTTTGATCCGGGCGCACCAGCAGTCAAGCCACGCCAGCCGGATGCCATTGGTTGTGGCGGGTATGGTGGAGCCGGGTTACCTGGCCAAACATGGCTTGGTGTCGGTGAAGGATGCGGCGGGGCGGGAGCGCATTTCGGCGGTGAGTGGAGGGGCGTGTGACACCTTGCTGCTTGGGCGCATCTCCGAGGTGGAAAAACTCGTTTTGCTGCGCTCGGCAGCCTTGTTCGCGTTTCCCACGCTGGTCGAGGGTTTTGGCATCCCAGTGTTGGAGGCGCAGTCCTTTGCTTGCCCTGTGCTGGCGTCGTCCGGGTCGACCATGCCGGAGGTGCTGGGCGACTCTGCTGCTTTGATCGATCACATAGAGGACGTTCATGCGCTGGGCGCCGCGTTGGACAGCATTGTGAGTCAGCCTGCCCTTGCTCAGCGGCTCTCGTCAGCGGGGCTGCAGAACAGCCAGCGCTTCAGCAAATCTACCTTCACCGCCAGCTTGGGCTCACTGGTAGAAGAGTGTCGTGCTCGTCCCGTGTTGCGGCGAAACCATTGAATCGGCTAACCGACGCGACAGTTCAACGCATCAGCACGGATGTCGCGTGTCGTCGCCGTTGCCTATTCGTACCTGTACTTGTCCCGGGGCCAGCGATATGAGCGTTTGCTTTGCATCGGCGTTTTCAGGACTGACATCAATGTGTGGCCACTTTGTCGCGTCCATTGCCAGCGTCGGGGCGACTTTGAATCGCCACCCGCACATGCGGTGTAAGACATACGTGATCCAAAGGGTGCAGATGTCTGTCGAGGTTATGCGCAGGAACTCGGGTTGCCCGCCAAGTTGTTTGATCGATAGATATAGCCAGGGCACCGCGTGATCGCATAGCTGGACGGACAGCGCCCACACACTGTGTCTGCTTACGCGTGCATGAAGCGCTGCCTGCGTACTGTCTTGGTTCGATGATCCTTGCTTGATCCAGCGGCGCAATCGTTTTCGAACCTTACCCTTCAGACGCAGCCATCCGGTCTCTGTCGATGAGTTCTGTCGGGCGTCACCTGAGGGGGCGTGTTGGGGAAGGTCAATCAGTTGCAAATCGACAAATGTCTGCAAGCTTGGCGCTTGGGTCATCAAGGCGGTGAGCTCTCGTTCTCGATACCAGATATCTTCAAGAGCCATTTCGATATCGCTTTGCAGGCGCTGAAGACGCGAGTACAGGGCTTGGACAGGGTCAACACCCCGCTGACTCATTTCTGACAGTAGCCGATGATAGGTGTCGAGAAAGGACCGATTGATTTCCATTGCGCCACCATGGGACTCAGTTCGGCTGCTGTCGTGCAGACGGTAGTCCATGATTGCGTCTGGAATGTAAACAAACTGGCTAAGCGGCCAAGCGCGCAAACAAAAGACCACATCGTCTGCAACATCCCGTTGGTTGAATCCACCCAGGGCACGAGCAAGGCAGGTGGTAGCCGAGAAGGGCACGCCCAGGGGGGATAGGCTGAACAGTCTGGCGAGGTCAAATGTTCCCCGACGGAATACGCCTGTGAGTTGGCCCTGAGCGTTCAGGGTACGCATGTCGCAGTATGCAATGCAGTTTTCGGCGACGGAGAGTGCGCTTCGCATCGACCGGATGTAGTCGGCCCGCAGCAGGTTGTCAGTGTGGATGTAGGAGAAGTCGCGGTGCCGGTGGCCCTCTCTTTCGAGGACCCAGTTTAGGCATGTGCCCGGGTCCATTCGCTGCGAAATGTGCACGAAGTGGACCCTCGAATCGATGAACTGCTTCATGACCTCTGGTGTGGTGTCGCTCGAATTGTCGACAATCCACAAAACCCAGTTGGGGTCATCTTGCGTGAGAACGCTTTCAACCGCCGACGCAATGTAGTGCGCCTGGTTGTAGGACGGCATGATCAACAGGAAGGTGGCGTCAGACTGCATGGGGGCGTTCGTCGGAGCGAGGTCCGGGTTAGCGGTAAATGTCCAGCCGCGTCAGATGGGCATCCAGGTAGTCGGCGACGCCACGCTCCAGCGAATGGAAAGGCAGATCGCAGCCTGCCGCCTTCAACTTGTCCATTCGGGCTTCGGTGAAGTATTGGTAGTTGGGGCGGATGCTCTCAGGCATGTCCACAAACTCGATGTTCACCGGCTTGCCCAACGCTGTGCCAATGGCTTGCATCAAGTCAACAAAGGAGCGAGCCTGACCTGTGCCCAGATTGAACAAGCCGCTGACCGAGGGGTGGTCCATCAGCCAGGTCATGACTGCGGTGCAGTCCTTGACGTACACAAAATCACGCAGTTGCGCGCCGTCGGCAAAACCGGCTTTGTGTGATTTGAACAGCCGGATTGTTTCGCCGCATCGGATGAGCTCGGTGTTCTTGGCCACCAGGCTGCGCATGTCACCCTTGTGGTACTCGTTGGGCCCATAGACGTTGAAGAACTTCAGGCCAGCCCATTGCGGTGGGGCGGAGCCCTCTGCGGCCCGCTCGATGGCCCATTTGTCGAACTGGTGCTTGGACCAGCCATACAGGTTCAGCGGCGCCAGCTTGTCCAGTTCCGTCAAGGCCTGGTTGTCGTCAAACCCGAGTTGACCATCGCCATAGGTCGCGGCCGAAGAGGCGTAGATGAGCGGTGCCGACACCTGCGTGCACCACTTCCACCAGGTCATGGAGGCCTGCAGGTTGATGCGCAGGATCTCATCGCCGTCCGTGGATGTGGTGGACGAGTTGGCCCCCATGTGGAAGACGGCATCAGCCGCCTTCAGGGTGGGCAGCAGCTTGTCCAGATCGCGGTAGTCGACGACATCCAGGAAGCGGCGCTTGGCGATGTTCTTCCACTTGCCTTGCGTGCCCAGGTCGTCAACCAGCAGCAGGTCGGTGCGGCCCCGCGCATTGAGGTCGGCCACGATGTTGCTGCCAATGAAGCCGGTGGCGCCGGTGACGATGATCATGTCGTGACCTTTGAAATGTGTTGCGTCAGTTCGCAGACTGGATGCGGACCATGCCGGCGTACAAGCCGCTCGCAGCGATCAGTTCCGCATGGGTGCCCTTTTCCACTATTTTGCCTTCCGACATGACGCAGATGACATCGGCGTTGCGGATGGTGCTCAGGCGGTGGGCGATGAGGATGAGCGTCTTGGCGTGACGCAGGTCTTCGATGGAGCGCTGCACCACGGCTTCGGACTCGGAGTCCAGGGCCGAGGTGGCTTCGTCGAAGATCCAGATGGCGGCGTCGCGGTAGAGCGCGCGTGCGATGGCCAGGCGCTGGCGCTGGCCCCCGGAGAGCATGCTGCCGTTTGTGCCCACGCCCGTGTCCATGCCGTCGGACATGGTCGAAACGTGCGACCAGAGGTTGGCGGCACGCAAGCATCGCTCGATCTTGTCCCGGTCGATGCCTTGCGGGCTGGCGTAGGCCACGTTGGCCGCCACGCTGCCGTCAAACAAGACGATGTCCTGGGACACCACGGCAAAGTGGCGGCGCAGGCTGGCCAGTTTGAGTTCGTCAATGGGCTCACCATCCAGCCGGATGCTGCCGCTGGTTGGGTTGGCAAAGCGC
>Ga0209066_10006544_pt1 | contig 11837 bp, 10 predicted proteins | sample All_14_2_FD_187198 | JGI IMG/M metagenome (GOLD analysis project Ga0209066, IMG submission 187198) | Freshwater microbial communities in response to fracking from Pennsylvania, USA - Allegheny Zone_MetaG_DW_15 (SPAdes) (version 2) ...
GATATCCCCCCTTCTGCCGCCCACCGAGTGGACCCTGGCTGATGGCGAACTGACCGAGCGACGCGGCGCACGCATGCGGCGCTTTCCCCTGCAGGACCTTCGGCGGCTGTCTGTCACAGACGGGCTGGCGCGGGCAGATTTCGCTGGCGGCCGGGTGCGGATACCCGCCCGCAGCTTCGGCCGCGCGGGGCGGCTTGAGGATCACAGCGAGAGCTTCGCCAGACTGGCCGAGGCGTTGGCGGCCGACAGCGCCGTCTTCACCCCTCAGCTTCGTCTTGGCCAGCCCCGGCGCCAAGCCGCCGAGATGGTCGTCTGGACCATCGCCCTGTGCGGCGCCGGCGCCCTGGCGGTGATGGCGGCGGCCGCCATGATTGGGGCCTGGGCCCTGGGTCTTGCCCTCGCCGCTCGCCTGCTCTTCGTCCTGATCCTGGCCGCCGCGACCCTGCCCTGGCTGGGGCGAGAACAGATAACGCCGAATTAAGGTGCTCCTCAGGTCCAGGCGCCCCAAGATCATGGCCAACGAACTGAAGGACCCGCCATGACTGACGCCATGCCCAACCCTGCGCCGACGGCCTCCCAGACCGAAGACCGGACCATGCCTGCGGTGGTCTATGGCCTCTATCTGCTGGGCCTGGCCAATGTGATCACCATCTTCATCGGCCTGTTCATCGCCTACGCCAATCGCGGGGGCGCAGGCCCGGTCATGGCGAGCCACTACACGTTCCTGATCCGCACCTTCTGGCTGTCCATCGGCTGGTTCGTCATCGGCGGCCTGCTATTGCTGTTCGGCATTCCGCTGTCCTTCGTCCTGATCGGGATCCCGGCGGTCATGCTGGGGATCTTCATCATGGGCGCGGTGTGGATCTGGTTCGCCGTGCGCTGCGTGGTGGGCGTCATCTACCTGGCCCGCGGGGAGGCCTATCCCCGCCCGCTTAACTGGCTGATTTAGCGGCGCCCTGCCTAAATCGGGGGCGGCGGCGCCGAAGCCGCGCCCCCTAGCGGTTGCAGCCCCTTGAGAGACCTGACGCCAGCCCACCTAGGTTGAGGCGACAGGTCAGGCGATGGGGGACTGGGCATGATCGGACGTATTTTTGGACTTCTGCTAGGGGCGGGGCTAGGCGGTCTCGCCTATGTCATTCTCTATCCCGGCGGGCTTGAGGGTCAGGTTCCGGTCATCGATCTCGGCGCCTTCGAAAGCGTCCGGCTTGGGGTGGCCCTGGCCGCAGGCCTGCTCGGCGCAGCGCTGGTGATCGCCGCCCTGATGCGGGGGCCCACCCGCCGCAAGAGTCGTGACGACCTGCCGGCGACGGCGGTCTTCAAGTTCGACGACGAAGTTCTGGACGCAAAGGAGGCGGCGCTCCCGGAAGAGCCCCGTCCCTTTCAAGATCTGACTTCGCTGGAGACCTTGGAGGCCACGCCGGTTCCGGCGCCGGAACCCATCCCAGAGACCGAGCCGGAGCCCGAGCCCTTTGCGACGCCCTCCGTCGGCGAGGATGACGCCTTTGACGCCGCCCGGGCTGAACTGCGCGCCCATGCCAGGGCCGAGGACTGGGCCGCAGCCGCGCGGGCTCTGCAGAGGGCCACGACCCTGGCGGTGAGCGATCGTCAGCACATGCTGGCCGCCCAGGACGCCGGCGACTTCGCCCGGGCCCAGGGCCGGATGGATGACGCCATAGAGGCCTATGACCTGGCCCTGGCCCACGCCCGCCTGACCCAGGCGCCGGATCTGATCGCCGACTCCCTGCTGAATGTGGGGGACATGGCCTATGAAGAGCACCGGCTCGACGCCGCCGTCGACGCCTATGAAGCCGCCCTGAGCCTGCGGCGACAACAGGTCCAGGAGGGCGGCGGGGTCGAGGCGCGCCACGCCCTGTCCATCGCCCTGGAGCGCTTGGCTGACGTGCGGGAGGACCGGGGTCACCGGACCCGCGCGCTCGATCTTTACCGCGAGAGCGAGGCAATCGCCGCGGAACTGGCGCGGGCAGACGAGGCCCGCTTCGGCGGCGATCTGGCCACCACCCGCCAGCGGCTGGCGGAGCTGGAATCGCGGCTGTTGGCCTGAACGAAAACACCCCCTCCGCCAGTGGCGAAGGGGGCGAGGATTTCAAAGCCAGGTCTGAACGCGGATCAGGCCGGCTGAAGCTGACGGCGGACCATCTTGGCGTAGTCATCCATCAGGCTGAGCGAGATATTGCCCGGGATGAAGTTGTACTCGCCGATCTGCGAGACCGGGGTCACCTCGGCGGCGGTCCCCACCACGAAGCACTCGGTGAAGCCAGCCAGTTCTTCCGGCTTGATGTGGCGCTCCACCACCTCAAAGCCCTTGGCCTTGGCCAGCGCGATCACCGACTGACGGGTGATCCCGTTCAGGAAGCAATCAGGGGTGGGCGTGTGCAGGGCGCCGTCCTTGACGAAGAACACGTTGGACCCCGTGCTCTCGGCCACATAGCCGCGGTAGTCGAGCATCATGGCGTCGGTGAAGCCCGCCTTCTCCGCCGCATGCTTGGAGATGGTGCAAATCATGTAGAGGCCGGTGGCCTTGGCATGGACCGGCTCGGTCTCCGGCGAGGGCCGCTTGTACTTGGCCCAGCACATGCGGATGCCCTTGGCCTTTTCCTCCGGTGAGAAGTAGCTCGGCCACTCCCACACCGCGATGGCCACATGGATCTTGGTGTCCTGGGCCGAGACCCCGATCATCTCCGAACCGCGCCAGGCGATGGGCCGGACATAGGCGTCGGTCAGACCGTTCTTGGCGCAGGTGTCCTTGCAGGCCTGATCGATCTCGGCCACCGTGAAGGGGATCTCGAAGTCGAGGATCTCCGCCGATTTGAACAGGCGCTCGGTATGTTCGGTAAGCTTGTAGATCTCACCGCCATACATCCGCTCGCCTTCGAACACCGCCGAGGCGTAGTGGAGGCCGTGCGTCAATACGTGCACCTTCGCCTCGCGCCAGGCCACGAACTGACCATCCAGCCAGATCCATCCGTCGCGATCGTCAAAGGGAACGAGAGCCATCGGCGTAAAGCCTCCTTTCAATGCGCTCCCCTTACAGCGCCGCAAACCGCGCGCGTCAAACGAAATGGCCATGCCAACGCATGGTCGCCGAGGCCTGAGCGGCCTATCCTGTCCGCCTGCGCCAAGGGGAGCCGCCAGACGCATGAGCCTTGCTGAAGCCTCCGGGCCGCTGGTCCGCCACCTGCTGGTGGTCGACGACGATGATCGTATCCGCGAGCTGCTGAAGGCCTTCCTCAGTCGGGAGGGGTTTCGCGTCACCACGGCGTCCGGCGGGGCCGCGGCGCGACGACTACTCGACAGCCTGGACTTCGACCTGGCCGTCTTCGACGTGATGATGCCGGGCGAGGATGGGGTCTCGCTGACCCGCTGGCTGCGCAGCCAGGCCGGCGGGACGGGCCGGACGCCGGTCTTGATGCTGACCGCCAAGAGTGAGGCCGAACACCGGATCGAAGGCCTGCAGGTGGGCGCCGACGACTATCTGGGCAAACCTTTTGAGCCACAGGAACTGCTGTTGCGCATCGAGGCGATCCTGCGTCGGACGAGCCAGCGGGCCCCCACTGCTGGATCAATGACCCTGGGCGCCTGCGTCTTTGATCTGGCCCGTGGGGAGCTGTCCCACGACGGCGCGCCGGTGCGGCTGACCGAGGGCGAGGCGGTGCTGCTGCGCAGGCTGGCGCAAACCCCGCACGAACCCGTGGACCGGCTCGAGCTGGCCCGCGACACGGTCGATCCCTCCGGCCGGGCGGTGGATGTGCAGGTCACGCGCCTGCGCCGCAAGATCGAGACTGACCCCAAGGCGCCGCGCTACCTGCAGACGGTTCGGGGGGTCGGCTACATGCTGGCGCCCGACTGATGCGGGTCAGGCTGCCCCCGCGCTATCTGGGCCGGCTGATCAAGCGCCGGCTGCCGACCAGCCTGTTCGGCCGTTCCCTGCTGATCATCGTCCTGCCTGTGGCCCTGATGCAGGTGGCGGTCACCTGGATCTTCTTTGACGCCCACTGGGACACTGTCACCAGCCGCCTGTCCGACGGCCTGGCCGGCGAGGTGGCCTGGGCCGTGGCGGGCTACGAGGACGACCGCAGTCCAGAGGCCTTCGCTGTTCTGGCTGATCGGGCCGAGGAGTCGCTCAGCCTGTCCATCGCCCTGCAGGAGGGGCGGGAGCTGCCCCTCAATCGCCGCTACTCCTTCTTCGCGCCCGTCGACCGGTCGCTGAAGCGCGCCCTGTCAGAGCGGCTCGACGCGCCCTTCTGGTTCGATACCACCCGCTACCCTGCCTATGTGGATATCCGCGTACAGGTGGATGAGGGCGTGTTGCGCATCCTGGCGCCCCGGGACCGGGCCTTCGCCACTCAGGGCCACATCTTCATTCTCTGGATGACCGTCGCCACCCTGCTGCTGACCGCCATCGCCATCCTGTTCATCCGCAACCAAACCCGCGCGATTGAGCGTCTGGCTAACGCCGCAGACGCTTTCGGCCGTGGCGAGGACGACCAGGGGTTCAAGCCCCACGGCGCCCGGGAGGTCCGTCAGGCTGCACACGCCTTCCTGGCCATGAAGTCGCGGATTCAGCGGCATATCGAACAGCGGACGGCCCTTTTGGCCTCGGTCAGTCACGACCTGCGCACCCCGCTCACCCGCCTGAAGCTTGAGCTGGCGCTCGCCCCGTCCTCCTCGCGCACAGACGACATGAAGCGCGACCTGGCCGAGATGGAGCACATGATCGACGAGTACCTCGCCTTCGCCCGCGGCGAGGGGGGTGAGAGCGTCGAGGATACGCTTCTGCGTCCCCTGCTGGACGAGGTGGGCGAAGGCGCGGTGCGGGCCGGCGCGCAGGTCTCGGTGGAGGCGCCCGAAGGGCTGACGGCCCGGGTCCGGCCAACCGCCCTGCGCCGGGCGGTGTCCAACCTGGTGATGAACGCCGCCGTGCATGGTGAGACGATCGAGGTGGTCGCGCGGCGCCTGCCCTCAGGCGGTGTGGAGATCGCCGTGGATGACGATGGGCCAGGCATCCCCGCAGCCCAGTACGAGAACGCCTTCAAGGCCTTCAATCGGCTGGACGAAGCCCGCAATCAGAACATCAAGGGCGTAGGCCTGGGGCTGGCCATCGCCCGGGATGTGGCCCGGGGGCACGGGGGCGAGGTTCTGCTGGACCGCTCGCCCCTCGGCGGCTTGCGGGCGGTGATCCGGCTGCCGGCCTGAGCCTCGAGGCGATCGCCCCGAGGCTCGAGCAGGTTCAGATCAGGCCGCCCGGCGCGCGGCGATGTGATTGTCGATCACCGCCTCCAGCACGGTCAGCGGGACGGCGCCCGACAGCAACCCCGCATCATGGAAGGCGCGCAGGTCGAAGCGGTCGCCAAGCTGCGTCCGGGCCTTTTCCCGCAGGCGCAGCCAGACGAGCTTGCCCACCATGTAGCTGCAGGCCTGGCCCGGCCACACTGCGTAGCGCTCGATCTCCGTAGTCGACGACGAGATGGGCGATCCGTCGATCGAGGACATGGTCTCGATCGCCTGTTCCCGGCTCCAGCGCTTGGCATGGATGCCCGTGTCCACCACCAGGCGGGCGGCCCGGAACAGGGCGGCCTGCAGGTAGCCGACTTCGGCCAGGGGATTGTCCTCATAGACCCCCATCTCCTTGGCCAGCTCCTCGGCATAGAGGGCCCAGCCCTCGCCATAGGCCGAGAGGAAGGTCGCCCGCCGGATCATCGGCAGGTCGGCCTCCTGCTGCAGGGCCAGCTGCATGTGATGGCCCGGCGCGGCCTCGTGATAGGTCAGCGTCGGCAGGGTCCAGGTGGGGTTTTCTGCGGAGTCCCGCAGGTTGATCCAGAAGATGCCGGGCCGCGATCCGTCCAGGGTCGGCTGGTTGTAGTAGCCGCCCGGCGCGCCGGCCTCGATGAACTTAGGCACCCGGCGGACCTCCACCGGCGCCTTGGGCAGAGTCCCGAAATACTCGGGCAGCCGCTTGTACATGGCCTCGGTCATGGCGTTGAGGGACTCGATCAGCTCCTCCTTGCCGGCGTCGGTATTGGGGAAGTGATACTTGGGCTCCTTGAACAGAGCCGCGATCCGCTCGCCCACGGAGCCTTGGGTATAGCCCTCGGCCTTGAGGATCACGTCCGCCCGAGCCGACAGCTGCCGCGCCTGCTCCAGGCCCATCTGATGGACCTCCTCGGCGGTGAGGGAGGTGGTGGTGGAGGCGCGCAGGGCGTGCTCGTAGTAGGCCTCCCCATCCGGCAGGCGCCAGACGCCGGCGTCGTGCACGGCGCGGGGAGCCAGCTCTCCCATCAGGGCGATCTGTCGTTCCAGGGCCGGCCGCACCTTGTCCACATAGATGGCTGAGGCCTGGCTCGCATAGTCGCCGGCGATCCCCTTGGCCGCGGCGCGCTCGGCCACTGACGTCACCAGGGGCGAGGCGGCCGGATCGGTCAGCAGGCCGCTCATCTGCGTCAGGGTGCGTTCAATGACGAAGTCCGGCGGGATGACGCCCAGATCCACGTCGCGGCGCACCCGCTCGATCTCCTGGTCCATCACCGTAGCGAAGGCTTCGAGGCGCGAGAGATAGGCGTCTGCGTCGCCCTTGTTCTCGATGACGTGCTGGGACCCCAGGAAGTCCGGTACCGCCTGATAGGCGCCCGACAGTTGGGAGATCACATAGGGCTGGCCAGCGCCCTCCTCGCCATAGACGAACTGGCGGTTGGCGGCGTGATCGGTCTCCAGGGAGAATTTCACCGCGTCATAGTTGACGGCGTCCATGCCCGACAGCTCGGCCCGGGGCAGGGCCAGCAGGCGGGCCAGCTGGTCGGCGGTCTTGGCCCGCTCAGCGTCCAGGGCGGCGATGGAGGCCGAACTCAGCTGGCTCTTGGCGCCGGCCCGCGGGCCGGAGTCCAGGCCCAGCCGGGTGACCAGCTCAGGAACATCGTCCAGGGCCGACTGGTAGAAGGTCTCCAACAGGACGTCGAGGCGGTCGCTGGCCGAGGCGGCGCCCTGGGCCAGGGCGGTGGGGACGCGGGCGCCGCTGGCCACGGCCAGGGCGCCAGCGGCGGTGAAGAGCATCTGACGGCGGGTCTGCAAGAGCGGACTCCTCTCTCGGAACTGTTACCTGTGTTACCGGCCACGCTAGAGCGCGTTCAGCAAAAGTGGAATCCGGTTTTGCGGCGGAACGCGCGCAGACCCTGGAATCCAGCGCCCCACACCACGATCAGGCGTTCTCGCCGGATCGTGGGGTGGGGCTTGCGCGTGGCCGGTCAGGAAAACCCGAAAAGGCGCGATCGCCCCCGCAAAATCGCCGTCAGTCGTGATCCTTGCCAGCCTTCTTGTCGCCACGGGCCAGCTTGAAGACCACGCCGGACAACAGGGCCAGGGCGATCAGGTTCGGCAAGGCCATGCTGGCGTTGGCGATATCGCCCATCCGCCAGACAAAGGTGATTTCCTGGAAGGAGCCGACGAAAATCATCAGCACCCACAAGAGGCGGAACGGGATGGCCAGCTTGTCCCCGAACAGGTGGGTGATGGCCCGCTCGCCGTAATAGCTCCAGGTGAGCAGGGTGGTGAAGACGAACAGGATCAGCGCCAGGGAGGCGATAAGCGCGCCGATGGAGAAGCCCATGACCTCCAGCGGGAAGGCCGCCGCATAGGCCGCCTCGGTCATGGCGAAGCCATTGAGGTCCGAGGACCATACGTGCTCCTGCATCACCGTCACCCCATCAGCCCCCGTAGCCGGGAAGGCGCCCTGCACGGTCAGCAGGACGAGGCCCGTGGCGGTGCAAATGATGATGGTGTCGATGAAGGTGCCCATCATGGCGAACCGACCCTGGCGGGCGGGATCGTCGGTCTGGGCCACAGCGTGGGCGATGGCGGTGGAGCCCTGGCCAGCCTCGTTGGAGAACAGGCCGCGGGCGACCCCGGCGCGAATGGCGACGATCATGCCGGCGCCGACGAAGCCACCCATAGCCGCGTGACCGGTGAAGGCGCTCTCGAAGATGGTGGCGAAGGCGCCCGGCAGATCCTCAAAATTCAGCGCCAGGGCGATGATGGCCATGGTGATGTAAGCCAGCGCCATGGCCGGAACGATCTTTTCGGCAAGGGCGCCGATCGACTTGATGCCGCCGATGATCACCGCAAACACGGCTGCCGCCACGATCAGTCCGGCCACCCACTCGGGCATGCCAGTTAGGCCATGGATGGAGTCGGCCACCGAATTGGCCTGGATCATGTTGCCCGTGGTCACCGACGAGAACAGGGTGCCGATGCAGAACAGGACCGCCAGCCAGCCCCACTTTTTGCCGAGGCCCCGGCGGATATAGGTCATGGGACCGCCGCGATAGGCGCCGTCAGGTCCCTGTTCTCGGAAGCGGATGGCCAGCGAGCCCTCGGCGAAGGCCAGGGCCATGCCGATAAGCGCCGTGATCCACATCCAGAACAGCGCCCCAGGCCCCCCCAGGGTGATGGCGGTGGCCACGCCGGCCAGATTGCCGGTGCCGACCTGACCCGACAGGGCGGTTGAGAGGGCGGCGAAGGGCGAGATCTCCCCCTTCTTGCCGTCGCCCTCGGCGTCGGCGGTCTTCTCGCTCTTGAACAGTCCGACAAAGGCCGGGCCGAGATTGAGGATCGGGTAGAACCTCAGGCCGATCATCATCCACAGGCCGACCCCCAGAAGGGCGATGACCATGGGCGGGAAGGGAATGACTGAGACCCCGTTCCAGGTCCCCCCCCAGATGAAATCGCTGACGTTCGTCACCTGGTCATAGAAGGCCTGAATGGCGCTGGTCTCTTCCGGCATGAATGTCCCCCCTAGACAGGCGCCCGACGCGCGAAGCCGCGAACCTAGACCCGGCGGCGCAGATTTGACCAGAGGCGACGAAACGGCGAGCCTTGCCTACCCCCATGACGAAACGCCCGTGCGCGCCTTGGACGTTCAGCGCATCATCGCGTCAGAATCGCTGCCGCAAGCCTGCAAAGAAAGCTTCCGCATGACCCTTCGCACTGCGCTCCGCCCCGCCCTCGCCGGTCTCTCGGCGGCCTGTCTTCTGATCACAGGCGGCGGGGCGATGGCGCAGGAGTCTCCTGTGGAGACCATTGCGGCCTCCCAGGCCTTCACCCACGCCAAGGCCCAGATGGCCAGGGACTTTGACCGAACCGTCGCCGACATCATCACCCTGACGGAGATTCCTGCGCCGCCCTTTCAGGAGACGGAACGGGCCAAGGCCTATCTGGCCATGCTTCAGGCCCACGGCCTGACCGAGACGACCACTGACGCCGAGGGCAACGTGATGGGCCTGCGCCGGGGCTCAGGGGCGCCGGGAGGCCCGGTCGTGGTGGTGTCAGCCCACCTGGACACAGTCTTTCCGGCCGACACCGACGTGACGGTCCGGCGGGAAGGCACGCGGCTGATGGCGCCAGGGGTGGGCGACGACACCCGCTCGCTCGCCGTACTGCTGGCCTATATCCGAGCCATGGACGCAGCCCAGATGGTCACGGAACGGGACATCCTGTTCGTCGGCACAGTGGGCGAGGAAGGTCAGGGCGACCTGCGGGGCGTACGCCACCTGTTCACCAAGGGCGCCTACAAGGATCGGGTCGCGGCCTTCTTTTCCTTCGACGGCTCAGACCCATCACGGGTGGTGACCCGTGCGGTGGGCTCCAAGCGCTACCGCGCCATCTTCCGGGGGCCAGGCGGGCACTCCTATGGCGCCTTTGGCATCGTCAATCCCATGGCCGCCATGGCCCAGGCGACAGCAGCCCTCTATCAGATCGAGGTCCCGCAGACCCCGCGCACCACCTATTCGGCCAGCGTCACCGGCGGCGGCGTCTCGGTGAACTCTATCCCGGCCGAGGTCTTCACCGAATATGACATGCGCTCGGAAAGTCCCGAGGAACTGGCCAGGCTGGAGGCCCAGCTGCTGGCGATCCTTGATGGGGCGGTGGCGGCCGAGAACGCCGCGCGCTCGACCATCGAGGGCGAGATCACCGTCGAGCCCAAGGTGATCGGCGACCGTCCGGCCGGCGCGACCAACCCTGAGAGCCTGCTGGTGCGCAGTGTGGTGGCCGCCAACCGGCTCCAGGGCTTTGAGCCCACGCTCTCAGCCTCATCCACCGACTCCAACATCCCCATGAGCCTCGGCGTCCCCGCCATCACCATGGGGGCTGGCGGATCCGGCGGGCGGGCGCACGCCCTGGATGAATGGATCGATGTCGAACCGCAGGAGAGCCTGCGCGGCATGGCCGTCGGCCTGCTGTCCATCCTGGCTGTGGCTGGCCTCCAGTGAGGCGCCAGGGACGCATTAACGACAATCCGAACGCGAGCAGCCCCCTGGGTCTAGGCGCCCTGCGTTGAGGAGGGGTAGAAGCTTTGTCTAGAGATGAACACCGCCCCTGCCCTGACTGCGAAGCCACCCCGCCACTATCCGACGCCCTCGGCCAAGTGCGCGGACCTGTGCGTTCATATCATTGGCCTGACAGCGGCCTTGATCGGCGGGGGCATCCTGATCGGGTTGTCCGTCTGGCGCGGCTCGCCGCTGCTGACCACGGCGGTGGGGATCTATTCAGCAGGCCTGCTGCTCATGCTGGCCTGCTCTACCGCCTATAATTTCGCCCCCGCCCGCCATCGGCCCCTGCTTCGGCGTCTGGACCATGCGGGCATCTTCATCATGATCGCCGGGTCCTACACCCCGTTCACGGTGGCGGGGCTGAGCGGCGCCTGGGCCGTGGCCATGACGGCCGCCATCTGGGGCGTCGCAGCCCTCGGGGTGGCCGGAAAGCTGTTCCTGAGCGGCCTGGACCGCAAGCTCTGGGTGGTCATCTATCTGGCCCTGGGCTGGGCGGTGGTGGTAGCCCTGCAGCCCTTGATGGCGGCCCTGCCCCCGTCGGCCATGCTGCTGCTGGCCATTGGCGGGGCGGTCTACAGCATTGGGGTGATCTTCTACATGATGCGACGCCTGCCGTTCCGACGGGCCATCTGGCATGGTCATGTGATCGGTGGCGCCGGCGTCCACTACGCAGCCGTCCTGGTGGGCGTGGTGCTGACCCAGCACGCCGCCGCCTGATCCGGCGCCATAGGCGTCGTGGACCCCAGGCCACAAGGCCAGTTATTTCGACCAGAACCCACCGTTCAGGGGGTGCAATTCGCGCCGGGCGCGTCCATCTGAACGCCGCAGCCTAAACCTCCAGCCTCCAGGACCGACAGTGGTCGACGACGTCCACCGATTCTCCGATATTCTCGCCGGTCTCGCCGCCCGCCCTCACCCCAAGGTGACGGTGGCCGACGTGCTCGACGCCTTTGGAGACCGGGCGTTCGGCGCCCTGCTGGCGGTGTTCGCAGCCCCCCTGGCCCTGCCCATGCCCCCAGGGGTCTCGGCCATCCTCGGCGCGCCGCTGATCTTCATCGCCTTTCAGCTGATGATCGGCCGGCCGACGCTGTGGCTGCCCAACGCCCTGATGAAGCGCTCTATGCAGCGGGCGGAGTTCCAGACCATGGCCGTTCGGCTGGCCCCGCACCTGCAGCGGCTGGAGCGCCACCTGCGGCCCCGCTGGGGCTTTCTGTACGGCCGGGTGGCCGACCGACTGATCGGCGCCCTGTGCCTGATGCTCTCGGTGATCGTCTTCCTGCCCATCCCGTTCGGCAACATGCTGCCGTCCTTCGCCATCGCCGCCTTTGGCTTTGGCCTGCTGGAGCGTGATGGGGTGGCTGGCCTGGTCGGCGCGGTGGCGGCCGCCTTGAGCGTGATCATCCTGGCCCTGATCTGGAACGCCCTGATCCTGGCCGCAGTGACGTTTGTCGGCGCCCTGGGCGATTCCTTCGAGCGGCTGATCAGCCTGCTTTGATCGCG
>Ga0209066_10006546_pt1 | contig 11835 bp, 3 predicted proteins | sample All_14_2_FD_187198 | JGI IMG/M metagenome (GOLD analysis project Ga0209066, IMG submission 187198) | Freshwater microbial communities in response to fracking from Pennsylvania, USA - Allegheny Zone_MetaG_DW_15 (SPAdes) (version 2) ...
CCGCCCAGCTTGCCGATCGGGATCAGCCCTTCGACGCCGGGAATGATCTGGGCGAACGCGCCGAATTTCTCGAGCTTGGTGATCTTGCCCATGAACGTCGTGCCCTGAGGGAAGCGGGCGGCCGCGTCGTCCCACGGGTCGCCCTGCGCGCCGCGCAGGCTGAGCGAGATCCGGTTGCGCGCCCAGTCGAGGTCTTTGATCTGCACGTCCACCTTGTCGCCGGCTTTGACAACGTCCTCGGGTTTCACATCGCGGGCCCAAGCGATCTCCTTGAGCGGGATCAGCCCCTCGACGCCGCCGAGGTCAACGAACACGCCGAACTCCACGAGGCGCGTGACCGTGCCCGTGGCGACCATGCCGACGTGCAGGTCGGCGACCAGCTCCTCACGCTGCGCTTCGCGCTCTTTCTCCAACAGCGTGCGGCGGCTGACGATCACGTTCGTGCCGCGGTCGTCCTCGCCGTATTCTGAAATGAGGAAGTTAAAGGTGTGGCCGATATACTCCGCGCCCTCCTGACGGAACAGGCTGATCTGCGAGAAGGGGCAGAAAGCGCGCTTGCCGCCAACGGTCACCTCGTAGCCGCCGTTGATCTCCTTCTCCACGCGACCTTCCACCGGCATTTGGCGGGCATACGCGTCGGCCAGCGTGCGGTCGATCACCTGTTTGGCGCCGATGCTGCCCGAGAAAAGGAAAGCTCCGTTCTGCATGCCCGCGAAAATCACCTCGACGGTGTCGCCGATCTTGCAGCGCAGCGTCCCGTCTTCAAGGGTCATGTCCGCCAAGGGCACCAGCCCTTCACGCTTTGCGTTCACGTCTAGCGTCACATACTGGTTGGTGATGTTGCTGACGGTGCCGCGCACCCGGTCACCGGGGTTGAACCCCTTGCGGTAACTGCTCAGTTGCGCGCTCAGCAACGACTCGAAATCCGCCATCGACACTTTTTTATCGCTCATTATTATGCTCCGAAAGGCGAATAGGATAAGCTATCCGGCCCCTCTCATGCAATCTGTAACCGCCGACAAATCAAGGCTAGAGCCCTCTTTCATCAGATGTTATTTTATTTTTTACATTTCTTGTTGTCTTTTTGCGTGTTGCGCCAGCTCTTTTGTGGTGTGGTTTTTCATTAACCGTGAGGGCGCCATACGCTCTTGCCGAACCGGTCCGGAGGTCATCCATGGAGATGAAAAAGGGTGTGCGTCTGTGTGTCGCAGGGCTGTGCGTTTCAGCCTTTCAAGTGTGTGCCTTTGACACGGTCAACTGGCTTTCCTCTGTCGCGGACGGGTATTACAACGACCCGGCCAACTGGACGGGCGGGATCCTGCCCACCAACGGCAACATCGGCAACTTCACCGGCAACCAAGACTACGTGATCCGCTTTCCCCCAGGCGGCCTGAGCGAGAACAGCACGACCAAAGTCGCCGGTCTCTCCAACGGAAGGTCCATCACGTTCGACTCGCGCGGCACGTGGTGGCTGAAGTCCGGCCCGAACGGCTGGCCGAACGATTGGACCGGCTTCCAGATGTGCGGCGACAATCCCCATTTCTTTAACTTGGAAGGGTTGGCCATAAGCAGCGCGAACGCCTATCCGATCATGGAGCTTTCGAACGCGCTCTTCCGCGTTCAGTACAACAGCACCGGCATGACCAACGTGCTGGAAGAGGGGTTGCTAAACCTCTACAACCCGGGCGGGATAACACGTTCCAGCCATTCGCTGATCACAGGATCGTACGCGCCGCCCAACAGCCTGATCCTGTTCAAAACGAACTCGATGCTGAGAGCAAACACCCTTTATATGCGCGGCAATTCGTATGGGCATCTCATCCGTTTCGAGGGCGGGTCGCACGAGGTCTATAATTCTTTGTGGATCACCGAGAACGCCACTCCGTCAGGGTCGACCTGTACGGTACACCTCGCCGGAGGCGAGCTCGCGGTGCGCGGAGGCTGGACGCAGGTCGGGTCGAAGTCCGGAGCGCTAGGACTGCTTGTGGTGGATGGTTCCGGAAGGATGTATGCGAAAGATACCGTCGCCGTAGCCTGCAACTCGACCAACGCGAGCGGCACCCTCCTTATCAGCGACAATGGCCAGCTTGCCTTGGACGGCGAACTCATCATCGCACAGGTCAGCAAAACAATCGGAGAAGTTCGCCTCACCAACGCGGCCTCTCTCCGTGTCGCAACCACGTTGAAAGCGGGTTATGCGACGGCCTCGACCGCCACCGTTTCCGTTGCGGGCAACGCCTCCCTGTCGGTCACCGGACAGGTCACGGTCGCTTGCGCCAGCGCCGCCTATGCCGACATGGCGCTCCGGAATAACGCGGCCGCGTATCTGGGCGGACTCCTCGTGGTCGGCGATGCCGGCGGCAACGGCGTGCTCACGCTAGGGGAGGCCGCTGCACTCACCGTGAAGGGCGCGACCGTCACCGTGGCCGGAAGCAGCGGCACCGCCAGCAGGGGAAGACTCGCCCTGACGGGCGGCACGCTGGAGGCCAATGCCGTGCGCGGCGGCGTGGGTTCGCAGTGCCGGGGCGGCACGGGCTGGTCGACGTTGTCGGCGGACGGCGCCACGCTCCGGGCCGGGTCCCTCTCCGGTTCCGCCACGTTCTTGGAAACCTTCGATCAGGCCGAGCTGGGAACAGGGGGCTTGACCATCAATTCGGCGGGGGCCGATCTTGCCATCAGCCAAAGCTTCACAGATGCGGCTGGCGCGGACGGCCTGCTCATCAAGACAGGGGCGGGGACACTCTCCGTTTCGAACAGCGTCCACGCGCGGACACTCATCGCGCAGGGCGGCGTGTTGCTCCGAAGCGCCGCCGCCACCTTCGGCCGCGCCCTCGCCGTAACCAATGCGGCCACCCTCTCCCTGGCAGGCACCGCCGTGACGCTCACAGCCGGCGACCTGACGCTTGGCACGACCAGCGGGGATGCATTTTTGATCCTGGACGCCGGCGACAGTCTGCGGGCCACCAACAACAACGGGCTGGCCATCAACGGGTGCGGCATCTTCTTTGGCGGCGCAGCCGCCAACGGGACCTACACGCTCTTCCGCAGCGCCAGCGCTCTCGATACGGCCATTCTGGACAACCTGAGCATCCTCAATCCGTTCGCCGGAAAAGAGTATGTCTTCGCCGTGGTGCCAGACGGACCCGAGTCCACGATCCAACTGACCGTGGGCAACTATACGATGAGCGACGCGGTGTGGAACGGTTCGCAAAGCACCGACTGGAACACGGCTGACAATTGGACGCCGGCTTCCGTCCCGACCCCTGGGACCCGCGCCTTCTTTACTGGAGCGGGGCTGGTGAAAACCGTGAACCTTTCTTCACCGGGCACCTGCACCTACCTGGTCTTCGACTCGTCTTCCCCGTATCTCTTGCAGGGCTCGCCGTTGTCGATCATTGCGGGCGGCATCTCCAACGCCCTGGGCTCGCACACGGTTGCGGCGCCGTTGGGGTTGGCCGGCAATTGTTCCGTGCAAACTGCTCTCGCCAGCACAACGACGGTCAGCGGGGCGGTCACCGCCAACCTGGCCACCCTGGTCCAAAAGAGCGGCCCCGGCACCGTGACTTTCGCGGGTGACAATTCCGCTTTCGCCGGGAAATGGACCACGTCCAGTGGCCGCTTGGACTTCGCTTCCGCTTCGGCGATGGGTAGCGCGAACAGCGCGGCAGACGCCATCACGGTCGGAGCAGGCACGCTGACCTACAGAGGGGCTCCGACGACGGTGAGCAAGGGGATTAAGCTGGATGCGGGAGGCAGCCTGATCTCTGCGATTCTGGATGTGGCGTCGGACCTCACCGTGAACGGGGTGCTCACCAACAGTTCCGGCATTCTGTGCAAACGTGGCGTCGGCACGCTGACCTTAGAGGTGGGGAGCGTTCTCTCGACTCTTTCCTCGGGGACCGGCAGTTCGATCAACAATTCGGACATTTCGGGAAGCATCACGTTTCCTTCGAACGGTGACTCGCCCGCCACAGCGACAGGTTTGGGCGGATTCAATCTGCTGGAAGGGACCCTGCGTTTGAAAGGCTTGGGCTCCTCCGTCTCCATCGTGGACCAGAGGCATTTCGGTATTGTCGGCGGGGCGGTCAGCTCCTGTCTCGCTAATCCGACTCTCGAGCTCGATGCCGTTCGACTGAACCAAGGCGGAAGCGGGCAGCACTTCATCATCGGCAACCAGATCCAGTCGGGGAGCGTGGCGCGTGCGCCGACCTTGCGCCTGGTGAACGGCGCTTACCTCAATCTCAACCACCTGCGGATAGGTAAAAGTTCGCCGGTCGCGATAACGCCCACACTGATCATGAGCAACGCCACGGTGTACGCCGATTGGCAGGTGTCGTTCGGTTCGGACAACACGGTGACGCCGATCGCCCGCATCATGCAGGGCAGCGCCATAACGGCTGTCAACGGCAATCGGTTCGGCGGCGGTTTCTTTCTGTACCGCAATGTGGACGTGGTTGTGGCCGAAGGGAGCGTGCTCACCCAGATGGCAACGGGCGGTGACTTCCGTTTCCACGACGACGTCGCGAACGGAACCGTCCGCTGGGAGAGCGGCGGCACGATGCGCTTCGCGAAGTTCGCAGGCCGCAATTACCTGACGACGTCCGGTTTGAACATGATCTTCAACGGCGGCGTCATGGAGCCGACCGCTTCCGGTTACTCGTACTCCACAAAGGCGGACAAGCAGAGCTTCATCATCGAGGCTGGCGGCCTGACGGTCAAGATCTCCGGCAGTACCAAGCACGCCTTCCACTTCCCGTTTACCGGAATAGGAGCGCTCACTAAAACCGGCACGGGGGAACTCGTCTTCGGAGAAGGGCTCAACTACACGCCTGGAGCAACCAACTCCGTGGGCATGTTGACCAACGCCACTGGCCTTGCGACTGGCAACTACACGGGCGGAACCGTCATCCAGCAGGGAACCCTCTCGGTCAGCAACGGCACGATCCGCACCGACGCGGCTGTTTCCATTGCAGCCGGGGCAAAACTCAACCTCAGCAACGGTTCGGTTACCCTCGGCGAGATCTCGGGTTCTGGGACCGTCTCGAACGGTGTCTTGTCGGCGGGTTACCGTTGCCACGTCTCGAGCACGAGCAACGACTGCATCGCCCTCGCGAATGTGGCGTTACCGGCAGGGCTGACGGTCACCTTCGACCCTGCCAACGGCTTCGCGCTGACCAACCGGCAGGTGCTGGCCGTGGCGACCCGTTCCGGTTCGACGGCGCTGAACCTCCCGCAGTGGAAAGCCCTCAATGTGGGCGACTCGATGACGGCCACCTTCACACTTGTGAACGACACGGTGTACGCCAACGTGCTGTTCAACGGCGGAACGACGCTCCTGTTGAAATAAATAGCGCCCGGCGGGCGTCACGAGCCCGCCGGTCAGCGCGGCAGGTTTCGGACGCACATTTTTTGCCGTCTTTCAGATCTGTCCGCGCGGTGGAGAAGCGCGCTTCTCCACCGCGCGCCCTTTATCGGCTTGATCAGAAGGGCTGCCGGGCTTTATGATGCCCTCGACAATCAGGTCAAGGCGTTGCGGAGCCTGGCGGCACGAGGTTGTCCGCCAGCGATCCGGAAGGGCTCGGCCGAAGGGAGGCATTATGATCTGCAGGCGAGCGTTCATACAAGCAGCCGGATCTTTACCGGCCATGGGGTTGCTTTCCGCCGTCTCTCCCGTCTCCTCGCAAGCCGGCGCGCCGGCAGCGCCGCCGGCTCCGGTTCTGGCACCGCGCTTCGGGGACGGCCGCGACTGGTGGTTCGAGCGCCGCTTCGGGCTGTTCCTGCACTGGGGGCTCTACGCCATCAACGGCTGGCACGAGCAAGACCAGTGGAGGCGGCGCATTCCGCGCGCGGACTATGTCAAGCTGGCGCGCCAGTGGAATCCCGTGAACTTCAATCCCGACGCGTGGCTCGACCTTGCCGAGGCGACCGGCATGGGGTACATCTGCCTGACCACCAAGCACCACGACGGCTTCTGCCTGTTCGAATCCAAACAGACCGATTACCACACCGTCAACACTCCCTACGGCAAAGACATCGTCCGCCTCCTCGCGGACGCCTGCCACCGCCGCAACTTCCCGCTCTGCCTCTATTACTCCATCGCGGACTGGCACCACCCGAACTACCCGAACCAAGGCAGGCACCACGAGCTTCCCGCACAGCCTGGCGACCGGCCGGACCTCAAGGCATACACCGAGTTTGTCCGCGCCCAGATCCGCGAGCTCTGCACGCAGTATGGCGAGATCCACGGCATCTGGTGGGACATGAACGTGGACAAGCTTCACGACCCTTCCATGAACGCCATGATCCGCACGCTTCAGCCCAAGGCCGTGATCAACGACCGCGGCTACGACGCGGGCGATTTCGGCACGCCGGAGCGCGACTACAACAAAGAGGGCGGAGCGCTGCTCTCTTTCACGAAGCGCACGGAGGCGTGTCAGGCCGTCGGCACGGAGAGCTGGGGCTACCGGACGGAAGAGGACTACTACACCGACCGGCACCTGATCCGCAGCATCGACAAATATCGCGCGCGCGACGCGAACTATCTGCTGAACGTGGGGCCGAAGCCCGACGGCACGATTCCGGAAGAGTCGGCGGCCATCCTCAAGCGCATCGGCGTGTGGTACCGCGCCGTGCGGGAGTCGTTCGACCACACGCTGCCCGCTTCCGACCTGACCAAAAACCGCGAGGTCCTGCTGACCCGGAAGGGAAACACGCTGTACGTGCACCTCTCTGTTGATCCGATCGCCGATTCGGTGCGGCTGCCGCCGTTCGAGGTGCTGCCGCGCCGGGCGACCCTCCTCAACACGGGCAAGCCCCTCCTCTGCTCGACCGACTTGGTTCCCCGCGACCATGTGGAGCAGAAGAGCTGCCTGCGGCTGCGCGGGTTTCCGGTGAACGAGTTGGCCAACACGGTGCTGGTGGCCAAACTCGAGTTCGACCGGCTGCCGGTCTCCGCGGCCGAAAACACCGTCGACCCGGACGACATCAAGCGCCGGTAGAGACGTTTATGAAAAAGAGACTTTTCTGTCTGGCTGTTTTGTTCAGCGCGCCGGCGGGCCGCGCGGCGGACCCGGCGTGGCACCTGTGGTACCGTCAACCGGCCGCAACGTGGAACGAAGCGCTGCCCGTGGGGAACGGGCATTTGGGCGCGATGGTGTTCGGCGGGGTGCCGGAATGCCGGATCCAGTTCAACGAGGCCACCGTTTGGACGGGCTTCCCGCGCTCCTACGCCCACACCAACGCGGTGGCAGCGTTGGCCGAAATCAGGAACCTTCTTTTTGACGGCAAGCAGGAAGAGGCCGAAACGTTGGCCATGCGCGCCTTCATGAGCAACCCGCTGAGGCAAGAGAAGTATCAGCCTTGCGGCGACCTGTTCGTGTCGCTGACGGGCGTTACGGCGGTCACGAATTATACGCGCCGGCTGGACCTCGCGGAAGGCATCCACCGCGTCACCTTCAGTGCGGGCGGGGTCGCCTACACGCAAGAGACGTTCGCCTCCCATCCCGACCGGATGCTGGTTCACCGCGTGTCCGTGGACCGGCCCGGTGCGCTGGCCTGTACCCTCCGCATGGCCTCGCCGCACTCGCAGTCGCAGAGCCGGGCTTTGCCGGATGGACGTCTCGTCCTGCGGGGACAGGTACAGACCAACGGAGTTCAATTTGAAGCGCAGGCCGTGGTAACGGGCGGAGGACGTGATGTCCGGCAGACCGTTGCCGGCGACACGGTCATGCTGACACATGCCGACACGCTTGAAATCCGCTGGACCGCGGCAACCAACGTCAAGTCGTGGAATGCGCTGGGTGCCGATCCCTCGACCAGATGCGGACAGGCATTGGAGAGCGCCGCACGCAAATCCTATGCGTCCCTCCAGGCCGCGCATGCTGCCGATCACCGCGCGCTCTTCGGCCGTGCAGAGCTCTGCCTGCCGCGCACGGCGGCTTCGGACAAACCCACGGATGAGCGGCTCCGGGCGTTCCGCGGCGCCGACGATCCCGCCTTTGCCGCGCTGGTGTTCCAGTACGGGCGCTACCTGTTGATCGCGTGCAGCCGCGAGGACGGCCAGCCCGCCAGTCTGCAAGGACTCTGGAACGAGTCGCTGACACCGCCGTGGGACAGCAAATACACCTGCAACATCAACACGGAGATGAACTACTGGCCGGCGGAGGTGACGGGGCTTACGGAGTGCCACGAGGCGCTGTTCAAAGCCTTGGATGAGCTGATGCTTTCCGGACGCATCACGGCCCGCGAGCATTACGGCTGCGGCGGCTGGGTGCTGCACCACAACTTCGATCTGTGGCGCGGAACGGCGCCGATCAATCACGCCAACCACGGCATCTGGGTAACGGGCAGCGGGTGGCTTTCGCTGCATCTGTGGGAACATTATCTCTTCACCCACGACAAGGCCTTCTTACGCGACCGCGCGTGGCCCGTCATGAAAGAGGCGGCCCTTTTTTACAGCGCTTTTCTGGTGGAGGACCCCGTGACCAAAGGCCTGATCAGCACGCCTTCGAACTCGCCGGAGCAGGGCGGCCTGGTGGCGGGGCCGACCATGGATCACCAGATCATCCGCTCGCTCTTCCGCGCCTGCATCGAGGCGGCGGAACTCTTGGGCGAAGACAACGAGCTCGCCGCGCGGCTGCGCGGGCAGGTGGGGCGCATAGCGCCGAACCGGATCGGGAAGCACGGACAATTGCAGGAGTGGATGGAGGACAAAGACGACCCGCTGAACCAGCACCGCCACGTGTCGCACCTGTGGGGCGTGTACCCCGGAAGCGAGATCACCTGGAAAGAGACGCCCGAGCTGTTCGCGGCGGCGCGGCAGTCGCTGCTTTACCGGGGCGACGCGGCCACCGGCTGGTCGATGGGCTGGAAGGTGAATCTCTGGGCGCGTTTCCTGGACGGAGATCACGCCTACGCCATTCTTTCCAACCTGCTGGTCCCTATCGGAACCGTGAAAGGCGCGGGCGGTCTTTATCCCAACCTCTTCGACGCTCACCCGCCGTTCCAGATCGACGGGAACTTCGGCGCGGCCGCAGGTATGGCCGAACTGTTGCTGCAGTCACACCTGCGTGACGCTCAGGGTGCCCATGTGATCCATCTGTTGCCAGCGCTTCCGGCGGCATGGCCCGATGGCTCATTCAGGGGATTGCGCGCACGCGGCGGGTTTGTGGTCGATGCCGGGTGGAAAGAGGGAAAGCTGGCCTGGTACAACATCACTTCGCTTGCGGGTTCTCCCGCGCGTCTTAAGACCGGGCCAGTCGAGCGTGTTCTAGACCTGAAGAGAGGCGGCTCTTGCTGCTGGCCTCAAACGGAAGCGCAAAAGTGAAGGCTGGCGGAAAGATCAAGATTGACTGTTTGCGCCCTCCCGGCATAATAACGTCTTGTGATGGGTTTTGAAACGCTCCGTAGCGATACTGTGGGGGATATACGGTACCGTTCCGGTTTATTTTTTGGGGGCAATACGTAACGGCATCCCGTTTACCAGAGATGCCCAAAGGAGGATGAGATGCGCAGGTTCTTTCAGATTCGATCGGGGGTCGTTTCCGGCATGGCGCTCCTTGCAACCGGCTGTCTGGCGACCACGTTAGTCGTGGCGCCGAACGGAAACGACACGAATCCAGGAACAAAAGAACAACCTTTGGCCACCTTGGTGGCCGCACGTGACGCGGCGCGCAAAGCGGGCGCAGGCCCACACACGATCACGGTGATGCCCGGCGAGTATTTTCTGGAACAGGGACTGGAGCTTGACGCCCGCGACAACGGACTCACCATCGAAGCGCCCTCAACGAACCGCACCGCACTCTACGGCGGCAAGCTCGTGACGGGCTGGAAACGCGAGAGCGATACGTTCTGGAGCGCCGATCTGCCCGGCGTGAAAGAAGGCGCGTGGGATTTCCGCGCGCTGGTCGTCAATGGCCGCCTGGCCGGCCGCGCCATCTATCCGGGCACAAACACCTTCGACAATCTGGGCAAATGGGATCAGCCGCTGTTGCCGTGCGTGGCGGGTTTCTGGGAGCGCAAGCCGACACACGAAGAGCTCACGACCATGCCGTACAAGCCCGAGGACCTTCCCGCCACGCTCGATGTGCGGAACGCCGAGGTCCGCCTGTACCACATGTGGGCCGAATCGCTCGTGGGCGTATCCAGCAACGACCTTCAACGCCATGCGCTGATCCTCTCTTCCGAGCCCTCTTGGCCACCGGGCGCCTGCAACCGCCGCAAATACGTGGTCTTCAACACGCGCGAAGGCATGACCCGTCCCGGCTTATGGTACCTCGACCGCACCGCCGGAAAGCTGGTGTACTGGCCGCTGCCGGATGAGGACATGACGAAAATCAAGGTCATCGCGCCCACCACCGAGCGGATCGTCCTCATCGCCGGCAACGCCAAACAGCCCGCAGAACACATCACGCTCCGCGGCCTCACGCTCCAGGCCACAACCGCGCCGCTCCGGTCGGCCAGCTTCGGCGCAACCGCCTTCGACGGGGCCGTGCACATGCTCTCTGCCAAGGACTGCGCGCTGGAGAACCTCGAGATCTGCAACGTGGGCGGGGTCGGCCTCAAGGCCGAGAAACTAAACGGCTGCCGCATCACGGACTGCCGGATCCATGATACCGGCGCGTGCGGCGTGAAAATCGGCGGCGACAACACGCTCGTCGCGCGCAACCACATCCATCACCTCGGCATTTATTATCCCAGCGCCTGCGCGTCCATGCTCAGCGGTTACAAAATGCACGTATACCGGAACGAGATTCACGACGCGCCTTACTCCGGCATCATCGGAGGCGGCAGGGAATCCCTCTACGAGGAGAACCTGATCTACCGCGTGATGCGCGAGCTGCACGACGGCGCGGCGATTTACGGCAACATGGACACCTGCACGATCCGCGGCAACGTGGTGCGCGATGTGGTGGAAGTGGGTTCCGGGTTCGGCGCTTCCGCCTATTATCTCGACGAAGGCGCCAAGGACTGCATCGTCGAGAAGAACGTCGCGATCGGCGTGCCGATGCCGACGCACAACCACATCACCCGCAACACCACGGTGCGCGACAACGTCTTCATCGCGGACGGAGACATGACCGTCTCGTTCCAGCGCTCGGTCGGCTGTTCGTTTGAAAACAACACGCTCTTCGTGCCGGGCAGGCTCAACCTGCGCCAGCAGAACGGCATCAAGTCGTGGCAGGGCAACGTGATCTACCGCGGCGGCCTCGGCAAGGACGGCAAACCGCAGGCCTTCACCATCGCCGACACCGTGCCGGCGGAACCCCCGCCGGACCGCAAAGCCTACGCCATCGCCGTCGAGCGCGCGACCGCCGTACCCGTGATCGACGGCGACATCAAAACCGGCGAGTGGCCGGGAAAACTTCTGACGCTCGACCGCGAGCCGGCGCGCTACTCGGTCGGCGGCTCACCCACGCTCGTGAAATTCGCTTATGACGAGGCCTGCCTCTATGTCTCGGCCAATGTGACGATGTTCGGCCCCGCCAAGGTCAGCACCAACTCGGTCTGGGGCAAAGACGACGGCGTGGAAATCTGCATCGCCGGCAAGACGCCCGAAGGCCAGCCCGCAACCTTTGTCGTCCGCGGTTTTGCGGGCGGCGCGCTCTTGAGCGCAACCGATGCGGGCGCTCCTGCCGAGGCCGCAGCACGGCTGGGCAAGGAGACCCGTTTCAGCTCCAAACCCGTCGGCTCGGGCAACGCCCTCTTCGGGCGCGGCTGGCGCGGCGAGTGGGCCCTTCCGCTCGCGGCGCTAGGGCTGAAGCCTGAGCCCGGCCTGAAGGTCGCCTTCAACATGGCCGCCTTCTACAGCGAGTTCGGCGAGTGGCACTGCTGGGA
>Ga0209066_10006549_pt1 | contig 11834 bp, 10 predicted proteins | sample All_14_2_FD_187198 | JGI IMG/M metagenome (GOLD analysis project Ga0209066, IMG submission 187198) | Freshwater microbial communities in response to fracking from Pennsylvania, USA - Allegheny Zone_MetaG_DW_15 (SPAdes) (version 2) ...
ATTCTGTTTTTGGATTTTTAAAGATCAGTTCGACTTCTTCATCCTGGATCCTCAGGGACTTTCGGGCGCCGGTGTAGGTGGCGAACTTGAACAATTTGCCCTCCAGCCACATTCCACTGATGAACCCAATAAAGTGACTTCCCAACCAGGGAATATGGGCCGCTGAAGCCATCACGGAAGCCCGGTCGCAGGTGTCAAAATGGTTGCTCTGCATCCAGACATACGCACGTGGAAAGGAACGTCCCCAGTCTTTTTCAATATAACCCTTGCCGTCGGTGAATCGGACCGGCTGATTTGGAAGAGAGGAAGTTTTGAGCTGAAGTTCACCCTCCAATTCGTGGTGGAGACTGACAATTCCGTGATTACATTCCATGAACGGAACAAAGGAGTACCAGCCCATGATCCCGGGAGCCCCCAACATTTTGGGCCAGGGGTTAGGGTTTTTGAAACGGATCTCTCCGGAAATTTCGGGGAGATCAAGTATTATCTTTTCGGCTGAGAAGTAGTTGTTCCCGATCCATATTTCAAACGAATGCGCTGAAGGACGAAATTCCCGGATATCAAACCGGTGGTATTCCGCCTTGCATGCTTTGCCATCCATGACCTGAATAAAAGCATGTTGTTGGCCGTCTTCACCCATCGAAATGCCCGGGATAAAGGCCATGGCGTGTTGTTCGTCAGGGGAAACAACCTTGAAATACCAGCCCTCAAAGTAACGGTGGGTACGGCCCCATCCTTGATAATGGTCGGGATTCCAAACAGCGCGGAGTTTTTTCAGGAACATAAATTGGATCTAATGTCCTGCAAACTTCCGAAAATACTTTACGTTTGATTCAGGAGTTTTCCCGAAACTTTGGCAGCCTTACTTTTTAACTGTTTTTGCATGAAATATTTGCTACCTCAATGTTTTGTTTTCCTGGCTTTGCTCTCCTTGCAGGGCCTGCAAGCCCAAACCAACATCTTGTCCACCTCTCCGCTGGCGGAGCAGATCCTTCTGGGTAATTATGACCCAAACAACTACCTTCCTGCCACGGTTACACCCAGTTTGCCCGCCGAATTAGCCCTTGAACTTCAATCAAATATCTCTGCAGACAGCCTTAAAGCATACATCTTGCGCCTCAGTGAATTCGGAACCCGAAATTCGGGTAGCGATACCTTGTCTGCATCCATGGGCATCGGGGCTGCACGGCGCTGGACGCATCAAAAGTTTGTTGAATTCGGGGTAGCCCGGGAGGGGCGGTTCATCCCTTCCTACCTTCAATTCGACCTGCCCATTTGCGGGGTCAACCAGCACCGCAATATTTTCGCGGTCTTGCCGGGCAGCAATCCGGGCAGCGGGGTGGTCCTGGTGGAAGGCCATATTGATTCCCGTTGCAGTGTGCTTTGCGACACAGCCTGCCTTGCAGAAGGCGTGGAGGACAATGCGACCGGCACCGCCCTGGTGCTCGAACTGGCTCGGGTGATGTCGCAGTATCAGTTTCCCAATACGATCGTTTTTTTGGTGACCATTGCAGAGGAGCAGGGTTTGCTGGGTGCGGAAGCGTTCGCGGATTACGTTCAACAGAAAAACATCCCCCTTCGGGCTGTCCTGAACAATGACGTGATCGGAGGGATCCTCTGCGGAGAAACCTCTTCGCCCCCTTCTTGTCCGGGACTAAACGATGTGGACTCCACAAGTGTGCGGCTTTTTTCTGCCGGGAGTTTTAATTCCAGGAGCAAACAGCTCGCCCGATTTATCAAGCTACAATACCAGGAAAATCTGCTTCCAACGGCGCCAGTACCCATGGAACTGCGGATCATGAGTCCGGAGGATCGTACCGGGCGTGGCGGCGACCACATCCCATTCCGCGAACATGGGTACCCTGCCATGCGATTCACCTCCGCCAATGAACACGGAGATGCCAGCAACGGTCCCGGCTACGAGGATCGCCAGCATACTTCCGACGATGTGCTTGGGGTGGATACGGACGGTGACGGTGCGGTGGACTCCTTTTTTGTCGATTTCAATTACCTCGCCCGGAATGCCCTGATCAATGGAAATGCCTTGGCGGTCGCGGCCCGGAGTGTGGCCCTGCCGCCCAATTTTACGGCCAAACGCTCGGGTGCTCAGTTGACCCTTACGTTCGATTCCCCCATAGATACCCATACGATTCGGGTCGGTGTGCGCAGCCTCTTGAATGATTGGGATACTGTTTTCACCATTTCTCCGGCCTTCTCCGACGAATTGTCCTGCAAACCCACCGGACCGGTATATGTCAGTGTCGCCGGGGTGGATGCCTGGGGCGCAGAGAGCCTTTTCTCCGTAGAAAAAATTGCCACCCTTTCCTCTACCGAAATCCCCGGGAGTGCGAAGCCGGAAGCCAACATCCGTTTGTTCCAAAATCGCCCCAATCCGTTTGATGAAGCGACCTGGATCTCTTTTTGGGTCAATGAACTGCCCGCCAATGCAGGATCCGCCTTGATTCAAATTGTGGACCTTCAGGGGAAATTGATCCAAAACATCCCGGTATCGTTGAAACAAGGCATGAATGAGGTGCTTTATACCCACGGCTACGGGGTGCGGGGTACCTTTGCCTACACGCTGGTAGTTGGTGGAACGACCGTGGAGACCAGACAAATGATCTTTGCCAATTAGCCTCCTTTCGTACCACTTCAGCACCAATAACCTCTCGCACCAAAATCATTTGCCTTGCAGCCAAGCGTTTTTTTAATCACACCGCCGTTCACTCAGCTCAATACGCCGTACCCTGCCACGGCATATCTGAAGGGTTTTCTGAATACCAAGCAGATCCCTGCCCAACAGGCGGATCTTGGGATCGAGGTTATTTTGGCCTTGTTTTCCAGGAAAGGCCTGGCGCAGTTGTTTGAACATCTCGACACTTTGAACGGGGAAGGATTTTCGGAGAATGCCAGGCGGATCATTGCTTTGCAAGACCGCTATGTCCAACGTATAGAGGCCGTGATCTTATTCCTGCAGGGCAAAAATCCAACCGTTTCCCACCTGATCTGTCAGGATGGATTTTTGCCGGAAGCCTCCCGCTTTGCACAACTGGACGACCTGGATTGGGCGTTTGGTTCTATGGGTACTCAGGATAAAGCCAAACACCTGGCCACGCTGTTTCTGGAAGACCTCTCGGACCTGATCAAGGAATGTGTGGACCCGCATTTTGGGTTCAGTCGTTATGCCGAACGGCTTGGGCGCTCGGCCAATCAGTTTGACGAATTATACGAGGCGCTGCAGCAGGACTTCACCTATATTGATCACTTATTGATCGAGATCCTGGCGGAACGTATGGCGACCCTTCAACCCGATCTGGTGCTGATCTCGGTTCCTTTTCCGGGTAATTTATATGCTGCGTTCCGAACGGCTCAGTGGATCAAAGCCCATTCCCCGAGGGTGAAAGTGGCGATGGGGGGTGGTTTTGCGAATACGGAACTGCGCTCGCTTTCCGAACCCAGGGTATTTGAGTTTTTCGATTTTATCACCCTGGATGATGGGGAAGCCCCTGTGGAGCACCTGATCGAGCATGTCGCAGGAAAGCGCCCCCTGGAATTGTTGAAACGAACCTTTGCGCTGGTGGAGGGGAAAGTGGAGTACCTCAACCTCAGTTTGGGCAGGGATTACAAGCAGGCAGATACCGGAACCCCGGATTACAGCGATCTTTTACTGGACCAGTATATCTCGGTGCTGGAGATCGTGAATCCCATGCACCGGATGTGGAGCGATGGTCGCTGGAATAAACTCACGATGGCTCATGGTTGCTACTGGGGCAAGTGTACATTTTGTGATATTTCACTGGATTACATTAAGGTGTATGAACCCCTTACGGCACAATTACTTTGCGACCGGATGGAGGAAATGATCGAAAAGACCGGCCAGAATGGTTTTCATTTTGTGGACGAAGCGGCACCGCCGGCCTTGATGCGCGCCTTGGCGCTGGAAATTATCCGGCGAAAACTGGTGGTTTCCTGGTGGACCAATATCCGGTTTGAAAAAAGTTTTAGTCGCGACCTGTGTCGCTTGCTGCAGGCCTCCGGCTGTATTGCGGTATCGGGTGGCCTGGAGGTCGCCTCGGATCGCTTGCTGGCCTTGATCCAGAAAGGCGTGACCGTAGCTCAGGTGGCCAAGGTGACCCGCAATTTTACAGAGGCGGGAATCATGGTGCATGCCTATCTCATGTACGGATTCCCAACTCAAACGGCCCAGGAAACGATCGATTCTCTGGAAATGGTGCGACAATTGTTTGAGGCAGGGGTCTTGCAATCAGGTTTCTGGCATCAGTTTGCGATGACTGCACACAGTCCGGTGGGCATGTACCCCGAGCAGTTTGGGGTAAAAAAGGAAACGGACCAAATCGGCAGTTTCGCCAACAACGACCTGGTGCATATCGATCCTTCCGGGACGGATCACGAGGCGTTCAGTTACGGGCTCAAAAAGTCGCTGCTCAATTATATGCACGGCATCGGTCTGGAGCTCCCCCTGCAGGATTGGTTTGATCATAAGGTGCCGCGTACCAGTATTTCAAAGACATTTATCGCCGAGGCCCTGGAACAGGAGCCGGTGTTTTCCCTGAAGCCTGGCGCGAAACTGGTTTGGTTGGGCACAACACCCACCCTGACCTCGTTTACCAAAAGCAAAAAAGGCATGCAGTGGGAAATGGTTGCCCTTACCTTTCAGAGCAGCAAAGAAACCCTTCGGGTCAATCTGGACAAGGCGGAAGGGGAATGGCTCATCGGTTTGCTGAAAAAACTATCGGTGGCCAATAAGGATTTGTGCACCTTTCAAGAGATCAAGGCGGATTATGAAGCAGCTGGGCTGGACGATTTTGAGTTGTTTTGGTACAGTAAGCCGGTACAAAAATTGAGTGGGATCGGATTGTTGGTGTTGTAGGCAGCTTTTCGGGCTGATCTTACTCCATAAGTCTTTATAATGCCCCTAAATTCTGAACTTCGAATTTTAAAATCAGGTACTTATGCGCCACTCCAGGTTGCTTTCGAGACGATTTCCAGTACTCACTTTGCTGGCTTTGTTATGGACCAATGCCTGCCAAAATGAGGCCCCTAAAACCGTAACCACCCCGCAGGAAATTCCGGATCGGACCTGGTGGAAAGAGGCCGTGGTTTACCAGATCTATCCCCGTAGTTTCAAGGATTCTGACGGAGACGGGCTGGGCGATCTCAAAGGAATCACCGAAAAACTGGACTACATCAAAAGTCTCGGGGTGGATGTCATCTGGTTGAATCCGATTTTTAGTTCCCCCAATGATGACAACGGTTATGATATCTCTGATTATCAGGGTATTATGAAGGAGTTTGGCACGATGGAAGATTTCGATGCCCTGCTGAAAGGCATGCACGACCGGGGCCTGAAAGTGATCCTGGACCTGGTGGTAAACCATTGCAGCGATGAGCATGAGTGGTTCAAACAGTCCCGCAGCAGCCGGGACAATCCCTACCGCAATTATTTTCACTGGTGGCCTGCAGAAAAGGGCAAACCGGCTCCCCGTTTCAGCTTTTTTGATATCAACAATGATGGCTGGGAATACGACAAAAAGACCAACGCTTATTACCTCCATTACTTTTCCGACAAGCAGCCGGATCTGAACTGGGAAAACCCTAAAGTGCGGGAGGAGATCTTTAGCATGATGCGGTTCTGGTTCGACAAAGGGGTGGACGGTTTTCGGATGGACGTGATTCCCTTTATTTCAAAAGACACGACTTACCCACCACTTCCTGCCGAATATAAAGGGGATATGGTAAAATATTATGCCAATGGTCCGCATTTGCATGAATACCTGCAAGCCATGCACCGCGAAGTCTTGAGCAAGTATGATATCATGACCGTCGCGGAAGGTATCGGGACCAGCACCGACGATATCCTGAATTTCGTGGATCCTGACCGCAAGGAGTTGAATATGGCCTATCATTTTGAAGGGGTCAGCTACGGTTATGTGCCCGGTAAGTTCAAGACCCCGGAACCGGATGGGTATAAACTGGTCGGTTTTAAAGAAATTTACAGTCGCTGGGATGCTGTTTTTGCGGAAAAAGGCTGGGGTACCATCTACCTCGGCAATCACGATCAGCCACGGATGGTCACCCGATGGGGGAATGACCGCCCGGAATGGCGCGAACTTTCCTCCAAGATGCTCACCACCTTTTTGATGACCATGCGGGCCACACCTTATTATTATTATGGGGATGAATTGGGCATGAACAACATCAAATTCGACCGGATCGAGGACTATCGCGACATTGAGACCCTGAATATGTATCAAAAGATCCAGCAGGAGGGGGGCGACCTGAACGCATTCCTGGAGAGCCAAAAGAATGGCGGCGCCCGCGACAACGGCCGAACACCCTTCCAATGGGACGCCACAGCTCAGGCCGGATTTACAACCGGCAGCCCCTGGCTAAAGGTGAATCCTAACTATGTAAACATCAATGCAGCCGCGCAGGAAACAGACCCTAATTCGGTCTTGAATTATTTCAGGAAGATGGTAAAGCTGCGGAAAGGGGACCCGGTACTCATTTATGGCCAATACACCCTGCTCGATAAGGACAATCCGGATGTGTATGCCTACACCCGCACCTTGAACGGGAAAACCCTGCTGGTACTACTCAATTTCAGGGACAAGCCGGCTACCGCAAAGGTCAACACCGATATTTCAAAAGCGAAATTGAGGATCGACAACTACGGAGACGGGCCGAAAAACGACGCAAACCAGGGAGTAGAACTGCGCCCGTATGAGGCCGCAGTATTGGAACTGTGATTGGGATCAAGTGAGGGAGTGGGGTTGCTTTCTAGATAAAAGCCTGCAAATCAGCGCCTCACTTAAAGGTAAAGAAGTAATTCGCTCCGAAGTTCCAGAGCATGACCACACCGGTAGCGATGAGTTTGGAGGTGTAAAATTTGACGCCATGCCGTTCGGTGAGGAAGTAGATAATGGCATTGTTCATCCCCAGACCAAGGAGGGCCACCACCGAAAACTTGGCGAACTGAACCCCTACATCCGGGTCGGCACTGTGGAAGGTCCACCAACGGTTCAAAAGATAATTGCTGACCACCGCACAGGCAAAACCCAGGCTATTTGCAACGTATTTATTTAAACGTAACTGTTCTTTTAACAGCCAGGTTACGCCGAAATCCACCACGACCCCCGACGCGCCAACGATTCCGAATTTGAGGAATTTAAGAAAAAGGTCTTCCATGTACTAGGGTCAATGTGCCAGGTGTAATGCTTGGTTTTGGGCAATAGAAAAGCTTTTGAAACACCTGATAGAGGCTAATTCCGCGCGGTTTGAACTTGTTTGTTGGGTTCCACACTGATCACGGTATTCATGTCTTTAAGCAGTCCAATGAACTGCTGCTCCGTCACCTCGGATGGATTATAGCCAATGATCCAGGTATTGTCTTCTGAAACGTGACTGATCGGACGGACTTTAAGGTCGGTGAACTGCGAGCAGAAATCGCGGGCATTTACATCTGCGGCAAACCGTACAATGGCCTGTCCCTTCAGATCAGGACTGACATGGCCTTTTCTAACCACGATATCATGCGACTCTGCAATATCCTGCAGCAATGTTTCGAGGGCCAGGATTGGGGCCGGAATGTCGGCACTTCCGGTTACGGTATGCGATTTATCAGCCTCAAAAACGGTGAACGTATGCACGTTTGGATCCGTTTTGGTAGCCGGTAGCACCGTTGGATATTGCCAGAGGTCCACCTTGCGGACTTCCTTGATCAAATGAGCATACTCTTCGGAATTGAGCCGCACCGTATGGGTTCCTTTCTTTTCTACCTGGCGAATCCCTACAAATTCAAGGGTGCCATCTTGTCTGACTGTAAACTTGTACTGAGCACAGTTGCCACGACACCCACTGGATTCAAATCGGATCAGGTTCGCAACCGTACTTGCGGAAGGCTGCTGCGCGCTCAGATTGTTCAGCGACGAACCGGCGAGGAAGAGAATGAGGGCAAGGTTTGTAACAAGAAAGTGCTTCATAAACAATGAGTTGTGGCTGCTTGGGGTGGTTTGAAATAGCTGGAAGTGATTTAAGCAAGCTTGAGTGGGTTGACTTTCAGGGTCTGATTTCAAATGCTCTGATTCGAACCGGAGCAAATTACATCCATCCATCACCCAATGGCCTGTTCCAAATCGGCCACAATATCGGATACATTTTCGATTCCAACGGATACACGTATCAAACCATCTGTTATTCCATTTTGAAGGCGAATTTCCTTTGGCACAGCCAGGTGTGAGGAAGACGCGGGGTGCAAGATAAGGGTATCTACATCGCCGAGGGTAGGGGCGAGGGAACAAAATTGAATCCGGTTCATACAGGCAATGCCCGCTTCGAGACCGCCGCGAAGTTCAAAGCTAAGCATGCCGCCGAAGCCCCCCTGCATTTGTCGGGCCGCAAGGGCATGGTCTGGATGCGAAGCAAGTCCCGGATAATTCACGCGCTCCACGGCCGGGTGTTTTTCCAGATACTGCGCCACCGCGAGGGCATTGGTGCAATGCCGTTCCATGCGCAGGGAGAGTGTTTTCAGGCCGTTGTTGGTCAGCCAGGCCTCAAAAGGGGAGCAGTTGGTGCCCACCAGTTTCATGGCCTTCCAGACGCCTTTGCGCATGGTTTCGTGGTCGCGGCCAATCACCACCCCGGCTATAGAGTTGCCATGTCCGTTCAGGTATTTGGTCGTGGAGTGGATCACATAATCTACCCCCAGCGCAAAGGGCTGCTGCAACATGGGGGTTGCGAACGTATTGTCGATGGCACAAAGGGCTCCGTGCTGATGGGCCAGTCTGGACAATTCGGCGATATCCACACAGGCCAGGGTCGGATTGGCCGGGGTCTCGCAATAAAGCATTTTGATCGCCTTGTCTGCCCGTAGGGATTGCTCCACCAGGTCCAGGTTCTTCAGATCGGTAAACACCGTTTCGATGCCAAACTGACCAAAAATACTTTTCAAAAGCTCCGTCGTGCCGCCGTACAAATTGCCCTGACTCAGCACTTTATCCCCACTTTTCAGGGTGCCCAGCAACAAAGTTGCGATTGCCGACATCCCGCTGGAGGTCATCACCGCAGAGGCTTCAAAGCCCAGCCCATAAGCTTCCAGGGCTGCGATCTTGGCCGCCACCGTATCCACCGTAGGGTTGGCATACCGGCTGTATGCATGCCCGCTTTCGATGTTTTTGAAGATCTCAATGCCCTGATCAATGTTCTCAAAATCAAAGGACGAAGTCGCATACAGCGGCAACACATGGGGCGCCGTAGTTCGGTTTTCGGGATGCTCTTTTACCGTAAGGGAATCGAATTTCATGGCTGTTTTTAACGATGAACGATGAACTATGAACTATGAACTATGAACGATGAACGGGGTGGATTGGCCGGGGATGGTTTAAAGGATGAAAAGTGTAATCGGGGTTATTGCCAGGATTAGTAAGGAGGCTTTGGTAGCAAGATTTTTTTTCTTGGTCAGGATAGAACTGCGAATGAGCTTCATGAGTTCTTCGGAATCCTTAAAAAGGGAGCAAAATTCACTTTCGCTTAAATATTTGGAGGCATAAAGTAACTCCAGCCAATACTGGGTTTCACTGGTTTCTTTTTGGGCAATCCCCAATTTGTGGACAAAATCAAGGCTGCTTTCCGCATTTAATGCTTCACGGATCATGGATCCCGGATTTGTACCAGACCTTAGGATCTGTTTGCTTAAAACATATTCCTTCTTCTCTTCGATCAGATATTTGTGAAGTCGAACCATTCGGACTGCAAATTGAAAGGTTTTATCCCGGAGTGCGTGCGGAGTTCGATGAATGGGTGAATGGATGGTTTTCATTTTTAAAAACGATGAAGTTGATTGACTATGATTGATATGATTTACTATTTATGAACACCTACTAAAGTTACTACATTTAGTTCATAGTTCATAGTTCATAGTTCATAGTTCATAGTTCATAGTTCATAGTTCATAGTTCATAGTTCATCGTTCCCCGTTCAATTCCCCGGCCAATAATACTCACAAGCCTTTCTCAGATACTCGTTGGACTTTGCTTTGGACGAAAGGAAGAGGGATGCCCGACATCCAATTTCGTAGGGACAATCCTGAATAATCACGTCTGGCTTATTATCGCGGTCGAGATCGCCGAACCAGATCAGTTCCACCGTGGGGTTGGTTTCAGGGAATTCAGTGCGAACCCACTCTGTGAGGTCCTGGGTATTTATGGGGTCTGTGGCGTAGTCGATCAGGGTGAGTTTAAAGTCAGTAATCCGGACATAACTGCTTTCCAGACTGGCACAACCGGTGGCTGCCAGTCCAAAGCTGGGTTTTATGATCGTGTCATTCATATCATTGCCAGGATAAATGGATAATTGACTTCCAGGAGCGAGTAATCTGGAGTAAAAAAGATCGTTTGGATTGTATATTCCAAGTGGTCCACAATATCCGGTGGATAATGGCTGGTGACTGGTAATCAGAAACTTACTGGTGTCTTTCTGATTGGTTTTCAACGACTTGACCTTGCCGCCATAGAATTCGTTGTCTTCCTCCACCAGCCGCACCTGGACTTTACGCAGTTCATCCGCAAAGGTGTCGCGGGCATAAACTCCGTACCAATAAAGTGGTGAAACCTCTCTTGCATCGAACTGTGGGGTGTTTTCAAAGAACAATTCTGTGGTACCACTGACATAAAGATCAAAAACCCATCCTGTTCCGCTTTTACTGCGCACTTTCAGCCAGCGTCCATAAGGAGAGTTCTCATCCGTAGTGTCGGCCTGGGTGTATTGGCCGTCGTTCCAGGTATCCAGATACTGAAGTAAGGTGCCCTGTGGCAGGCCCGTTATTTTTTTCGCACTCAGGCCCGGTTCAGCACGCAGGTTGAGGGAGTTGGCGGTCACTACGAATTCTTCGGGGAAAAATGCAGCAGGGCTTTGAGCCTGCAGCAGGCCACTGAGTAATGAAGCGAGGATGAAAATGCTGGGTTTCATGGTAAAGGAAAAGCTGTGATGAATGATTTATAAGGTATTAGTTAAGAACGGGTCCTCTTCGGGTCATTGAATGGTAACCACCCTGGCCCCGAAAATTCCTTTTCTGACAGGCAGCAGAATTTGATCTCCGGGCTTGGTCAGTGGGTAATAGGCCTGACGCTTGTATTTCAGCGTTCGAATTTTTTTGCCTTCCCGCACCGTGAGTCGCCAGCCGGTGGGTTTCAACCTTTCTCCTTTAAGAATGCCATACCCGGAGGAAAAGTAGGCGGTTTCGGCCATGAACTCAAAGGACTGAGTTTCGTCTTTCCCAAAACTCCGGTTCAGCAAACTTCCGAACAAGGGGGCGAATAAAACACTGAATATCAGGATCATCATCACCTCCGGAAGATGCCTTTCCATGGGGGTGAAACGATCCCGTCTGTACCAGAGTGCCCCTCCCACGAGCAACGCAACCACCAGCATGGAGCCAAACACAATATACCTGGCCTCCAGGGTATTCGACAACACATTGAATTCACGGACATACAGCCACATGAGGATGGCCAAAAGGGCGACAGCAGCAGCTGCGGTTTTTAAAGGATTGGCCATGATCAACAGTTTTTAATGGTAAAAAGGAATGGGCGCTGGTTAAAATCTTTCCAGCGCTTGCAACAGTCGTTCCGGCAATTCCTCCCTGCAGGCAGATTGATAATCCTGATAGGAGCAGGGCACCAAACGATGTCGCTCATGTTTGCGTTTGGTCGCCACAGGGACTTGCATCCACCAGCGACCACTTTTGATACTTTTCCAGAAGGTAAGCTGGTGGTTTAGTTTTCTAAAATCCACCACATATTCGGTCAGTCCGGAGG
>Ga0209066_10006550_pt1 | contig 11831 bp, 8 predicted proteins | sample All_14_2_FD_187198 | JGI IMG/M metagenome (GOLD analysis project Ga0209066, IMG submission 187198) | Freshwater microbial communities in response to fracking from Pennsylvania, USA - Allegheny Zone_MetaG_DW_15 (SPAdes) (version 2) ...
GTCGTCGATGTACATGCACGCCTGGAAACGTGGCCTCAAAACCACCTACTACCTGCGCTCACGACCGGCAACCCGAATCGCCAAGACCACCGTGAACGCCTACACGCCATCGGAAGCGGTGAGCTGCTCGCTGGAAAACCCCGAGAGCTGCGAGGCCTGCCAATGAATGGCATCACCATGAGAAGGCACGCAGGGATGACGCAACCCATCGCACATCGCACCGGCGACAACGCCCCATGCTCCCGCTCGTCATACCCGCGAAGGCGGGTATCCAGCCGTTCGCCACTCACCACGCCCGCAACCACTGGATTCCGGATCAACTCCGGAATGACGGCATGAGGCAATCACATGAGGCCACCTCACCCTCGACGCGTCATACGCACGATGACGCCCCAACCCCCGCGCGTCATACCCGCGAAAGCGGGTATCCAGCCTCTCGCTGCTCACCACGCCCGCAACCACTGGATTCCGGATCAAGTCCGGAATGACGGCATGAGGCAATCACATGAGGTCACCTCACCCTCGACGCGTCATACGCACGATGACGCGCCAAACCCCGCTCGTCATACCCGTGAGCGTGCGAAGCGGCCTCAAACCCTGCTCGTCATACCCGCGAAGGCGGGTATCCAGCCGTTCGCCACTCACCAACCCCACAAACGCTGGATTCCGGATCAAGTCCGGAATGACGGCATCACGCAACGCATTACCGGAGCTCAACCATGCACACCGCCACACCCTCGCGTTCCCCGCATCTGCTCGATCCGGGTTTCGAACTGACCCTGCGCCCGATGCGCTATCCGCAGTTCTACGAGATGTATCGCGACGCCATCCGCAACACCTGGACGGTGGAAGAGATCAACTTCCAGATCGACATCAGCGATCTGCACGACAAAATGACACCCGCCGACCGGCATGTCATCCATCGCCTGGTGGCTTTCTTCGCCACCGGCGATTCCATCGTGTCGAACAATCTGGTGCTGAACCTGTATCAGCATCTGAATGCGCCCGAAGCGCGCATGTACCTGTCGCGGCAGTTGTACGAGGAAGCGCTGCACGTGCAGTTCTATCTGACCTTGCTCGACAACTATCTGCCTGATCCCGACGACCGCTTCAAGGCCTTCGCCGCCGTCGAAAACATCCCCTCGGTCAAGCAGAAAGCCGACTTCTGCTTCAAATGGATCGACAGCCTCCAGGACCTCCGACGCATCGAAACCCGCGCGCAACGGCGTCAGTTCCTGCTCAATCAAATCTGTTTTGCGGCCTGCATCGAGGGTTTTTTTTTCTTCGCCGCGTTTGCCTACGTTTATTACTTCCGCTCACGCGGGCTGTTGCCGGGATTGGCCTCCGGCACCAATTGGGTGTTCCGCGACGAAAGCTGCCATATGGCCTTCGCCTTCGAAAGCGTCCGCACCATCCGCCAGGAAGAACCTGATTTATTCGATGCGGAACTGCAGGCGCAAGTGGTCGACATGTTGAGCGAAGCCATCGAGTGCGAAATGCAGTTCGCCGAGGATGTGCTGTCTGGCGGCGTCGCCGGTATCTCGACCCGCGACATGCGCCAATACCTGCAGCACTGCGCCGATCAGCACTTCCTCAAACTGGGCATGCCGAAGCGCTACCACGTCCGCAATCCGCTGCCCTTCATGGAACTGCAGGACGTACAGGAGTTGACCAACTTCTTCGAACGTCGCGTGTCGGCCTATCAGCTCGGCGTGCAGGGCGAAGTGGCATTCGACGCAGCGTTCTGATCCAAACCGCCGCTCTCCGTAACGAAGGCGCCGACGCGACAATGCGCGGCGCCTTGTCGACGCCGCATCAGCAAACGTGGATCGCGCTCAACGCGCTCGCGTTCACGACTTCAAACGATTCAACGCGGCCAGCAGTTCCACTTCATCCAGCCGATTCAGCGCCTGCAACCCGGCGCGCAGCAACTCACTCTTCTTGGCAGCGCGGCCCTGAGATTGGGCGCGCTGCTTCAGTTTGTCGATCAGGGCGAAATCGTGTTCCGGCATCGAGAAGCGGTCCTTGACCTTGCGAACCTTTTCCTTTCGAACCTTCGCGACCGGCTTGCTGGCCGCTTTCTTCTTGATGTCGACCGGCGTGACGACGGGTGCCTTGGCGGTATTGCTGGCCACCCTTTTCCTTGCGGCGGGTTTCTTGGGGTTCTCGGCAACAGGCGCTTTCGACACAACGGACCTCGGCATGACATTCGGATCGCACACTGTAGGCGTCCGCGCATCGTCATGGATCACAGGAAGATGACCGTTTGATGACACTTACTTCGGGATACGGCCATGTCATCGTGCCCCGGAGCACGCAGCGCAGCGCATTCTGCGGCGCTTCGCCCAAAGTGGACTGGAATTGGACTTGTCTGATCGCCACTGAGCCGCTAGTGTCTGCGGCCCCCAACGATGTCGTCTGACGCCCCCGTTGCAGCCATGGGCGCTGCACGTCGGTCGACCGGAGAAGTGGATGTCCAGCCAGCTTGCCGCACTCAACCAGTGGGTTGAAGAAGTCGCCCGTTTGACCCAAGCCGATACGATTCACTGGTGCGATGGCAGTGCCGCTGAATATGACCAACTCGTTTCGCGGATGCTCGCCAGCGGCGAATTGCATGCGCTGAACGCGGAAACACACCCGAACTGCTACCTGCATCGCTCGCATCCTTCGGACGTGGCGCGCGTCGAGCATCTCACCTTTGTCTGCACCTCGGATCGCGGTGATGCCGGTCCGAACAATCACTGGATGTCGCCCGCTGACGCGCACGCGAAAATGAATGCGCTGTTCGACGGTTGCATGAAGGGTCGCACGCTCTACGTGGTGCCGTATTGCATGGGACCGCTGGATTCGCCGCTGTCGCGCTGTGGCGTGGAGATCACCGACAGCGCCTACGTGGTCGCCAACATGCGCATCATGACTCGCATGGGCGCGGGCGCGCTGGCACGGATCGAGCGCGAAGGCGTGGAACACGCGGCAGCGGGTCGAACCGGACCGTCGTTCGTGAAGGGGCTGCACTCCATCGGCGAACTCGATCCCGAGCGCCGCTTCATCATGCATTTCCCGGAAGAACTCAGCATCCAGTCCTACGGCTCGGGCTACGGCGGCAATGCGCTGCTGGGCAAGAAATGCCATGCCCTGCGCATCGCCAGTTATCAGGCCATGCGCGAAGGCTGGCTGGCCGAGCACATGCTGATTCTCGGCGTGCAGAACCCGCAGGGCGAGACGCGCTATCTGGCCGCTGCCTTTCCGTCGGCGTGTGGCAAGACCAACCTGGCCATGCTGATCCCGCCAGAAACCTATCTCGCCGAAGGCTGGAAGGTCTGGACGGTGGGCGATGACATCTGCTGGATGCAGCCCGGTGCGGACGGTCGCCTGTATGCGATCAATCCCGAAGCCGGATTTTTTGGCGTGGCGCCCGGCACCAGTGCCAAGACCAATCCGAATGCGCTGGCAATGCTCGACCACGACGCCATCTTTACCAATGTCGCCGTGGATGCCCAGCAGCGTCCGTGGTGGGAAGGTTTGCCGGGCGAACCGGTCACCGACTGGCAGGGCCGCGAATATGACCCCGCAAACGGCCCTGCCGCGCATCCCAATTCGCGCTTCACCGTCAGCGCCGCGCAATGCGCCTCGGCCTCGCCCGCGATGAATGACCCGCAAGGCGTACCCATCGACGCAATCATTTTTGGCGGACGCCGCGCCACCCTCGTCCCGCTGGTACTGGAAACCGAAAGCTGGACCCACGGCGTACTGGCCGGAGCCGCGATGGCCTCGGAAACCACCGCCGCCGCCACCGGCGCGGTGGGCGTGGTGCGTCGCGATCCAATGGCGATGAAACCCTTCTGCGGCTACCACTTCGGCGACTACTTCGCGCATTGGCTGAGCTTCGAAAAACCCGGCGTGAAGCTACCGAAGGTGTTCCACGTCAACTGGTTCCGCAAAGGCGACGACGGCAAATTCCTGTGGCCAGGCTTTGGCGACAACATGCGCGTGCTGGAGTGGATTCTTGGCCGTTGTGACGGCAGCGCCGCCGCCGTCGAAACACCGATCGGCCGCATCCCCGCAAAGGGCGCACTGCGACAGGACGACCTCGCCATCAACGAAACGCAACTGCGCGCCCTGCTGCACATCGACGGCGAGGCCTGGCGCGACGAATTCCACGACATCGGCGCCTTCCTGCAGGAACTCGGCGACCGCGTCCCGGTGGCACTGGAAGTGGAACGGCAGCGGGTGTTGGAGCGATTGAAGCAGTGAATACCCAACCCTTTGCGCTATCGGAATGTAACGCCCGCTCCATGGTGATCGTCGCCTAACGACCAGTCGGATCGGCAGAACGAATGTTCGCGCAGCACGAAAGCTGCGCTAACTGGCAATGGGGCTGACATCGACGCGTCTACACCACGGCGGTGTCGAGCCCATAGCGCCTCGTCGCGCCAAATGACGTATGTTCTTGCTCCGACCTTTCCGAAAAACCGCAGGAAATTCCCATGAAAAATCACCTCGTCGTCGATATGACTGCCGTGGCCGACGCCATCGACCGCCTTCGCGCCGCGAATAAGACGGAGGCCTACACCGCCGACATCATCCGGGAATACATGGGCGGGTTCTTCAGCAACCGTGGCGTGCCTGCGCACATCTCGTGGAATGCCCAGTTCGGGCGCGTCCTTTCTCAGCACGCTGAAACGCTGGGTATCGAAGAACGACAGGCCAACTGCCCAATCGAAGATGATCAGAAGCATCCGACAACCAGCTCGCTGTGGAGCATCTAAGCGCGCAGAACGCGGATTCAGCAATCCCTGCACAAGACAGGCCGCCCCGCGCGGCCTGCGTTGTTTGCGGCGGCAACAATGGCATCGCGTTGCCGCCGGAAGAGGAACGGCAACGGCTATTCGGCGCGCTTAAAACGGGGAGGAAGTCGACCCTCGGCACCATCAAACGTTCTCATCAGCAACGCCTTGCGCGCTTCCCAGTAAGCAAGGAACACGGCACTCAACCACGAAAGGTGTCAAGAAGCCTCAAGGTCGCTCTCCCATCCTTCGCGATGAACCCGCTTGCCAAAATCACGGGTGCGCCGTTTCATCCAATGGGTGTAAGCTCGGTCTGTACTCAGGCCATCTGCACAGCACGCGCTTCACTATGTGCATCGAATCAAACGGCCGAAGCGACTGTGGGATGGCGGCATTCATGAGGAGGGAGAAGCCATGCTTCAAGACAAGATCAACTGTTCTGCCGCACTGGCGGCGCAGTCGAATTTACCCCAGTCCAGTTATGGCATCTGACCATGCTCGTATATGCCAATAGCTTTTTGTTTGAACCTGCACAAGGTCCGGACCAGATCATCCAACTCATCGCCAAATGGGTGGGGCAACGCGCAAAGAGTTATGTCGATGCCAATCGACTTGCCGAGGGTATCCGCGAATTGAAACTCAAGGACGGTAGCACATTAACCTCGCGAGCGACTTTGACTGAAGATAAAAGAAGGATATATCCCTTCTGGTTCTGTGCTCAGCTAAGCCATCGGGACGAGAGAATTTCCGGTAGGCGCTGGATAACCGAAGTCGGTCTGCACCAAGAATCCAATGGAACACCTATCGAGTGTTCGTTACTTCTAAAGACTGACGAAATCAGCGCAAGAGTTACCGCCTCTATTCACGTCACTCGCCCCAAACTGGTCGAACAACTCATTCAGTCATGCAACCCCCTTGGCCAAACACCTGGTTTGAAGGTCAAAAAACTCACGTTAGAAAGTGCATCAGCGTTTCTTCTTGAGGTGGAGCGCAACGAGCGGGATTACCCGATTGTGGTACTGAGCACCAATCGCGACAACGAATATCCAGTTACCCCAGAACGCTTGCGCTCAATCTTGGCAGGATTAGCTGATGTCGTTTGCATTCCGCCAGAAGAAGATACATTTGCCATTGAAGAATGTGTCGGACGCCGCTTCATGGCTTTTGGTGGGGCTATTAATATTGTTTTTTCTGGCCGTCAAGGTGATCGCAGGCTACTATATGAAACAGTACTGCTGCTCCCCGATAAGATTGCCGACCTCGTAGAGAACGGTAATTCGATAGAAGCAGAGATCTTATCCACAATAACGCATCGCACCAATTTGCCATTCTCGTGGCGGCATATTTCACCAGAGAAAGTAGGTCAGGCCGCTCTTCGAGCACAGTTAGCACAGATGATCGAGCGGGTCAAAGCTGGCGATCAAGCAAAGGAACTTACGGAATACATTGATCTATTGGAGTCTGCCGACCAAGAACTTCAATCCAAGGACAAAGAACTCGCATGCATTCGTTCCAGCTACAAAGAAAAGGAACAAGAGGTTCGATCGCTTCATGCGGATATCGCCAATCTCAAACATGCATTAAGTGGAAGGCAGTCAAGCGATGACGGCGAGGATAGCGTTGTTGAAATATTGTCCCCATTGCGCGACTCTCTTTCAGAGATTCTCAGGGGGAGCCCAAGTCTCCTGCAGACGGTAGAATTGATCGCCAGACTCTATCCAGACCGGATTGTTTTCCTTGAATCCGCCAAGGCCTCAGCGAAAGAATCTGATCGTGGAGGGTTCCATCAGGGCGCAAAGGCCGTCGATCTGTTGCTTAAGCTCGCAACCGAGTATTGGCAGCAACTTGCCGATGGCAAGAGCGACCAACAGGCTAAAGCCGTATTTGGTCAAAACACATATGCCGCCAATGAGGCAAGCGCCATGAGTAACGACGGCAAACGTCGCCGCACTTTTATCTATCGTGGGCGTGAATTCTTGATGGAGAAGCATCTGAAGCACGGCGTGAAGGATAGCCTTGCCGAAACCCTACGTATCCATTTTGAATGGATGGCCGTAGAGAAAAAGATCGTCGTTGGTCATTGTGGAAAGCATCTGAATTTCTGACGCAGACGACGTATTGGCCGGACGTTTTCAACCACGAATCGCATCGCGGTGGTTGAGGGCTTCAGCGAAGACCCCGTAAGGGGTTCACCAGCCGTCCGTCAGCCCTACCGCGTGTATTGATGCCCACATTGGCACCAACCCGCATTCCTGCTCAAGCAAACAGCCGATCCGCAAGGACGTACCGTGGCCAAAGTCGTCACGGCCACCATGCAAGAGGCCGCGTCACAGGCCATTGAACAAGCCGAAGTCGTCCGCCTGTCGATGGCCGATCAAGCCTGCGTTTCCAACGCGTTGCTGACGGCGCCGCCCAGCCCCGCCTTGGAAAACGCGTTCTCGCGTCAACGCCGCTTGCTGCGCTCGTTGTAGATCAAGACCGCTGTTCGCGTGACCAACACCACCGTCGCCGACGCGGCTGACGGTATGCCATGCGATGAATACGTTTTCATTGCCCGCCAGACGGGTGTGTCAGGCTTTACAGTCCCGGTCATAACTAGACACCGCAACGCTTGGGTGCAGCGTCGGCGATTTCGGGCGCGACAAACCGGTCAGGGCGGGTGATGAGGGGACAATCGGATGACAACCAATAGCTTGGACCGCAGCGCGGTTGATGCGATTCGGCGCGATATTTCGCAGCGTCTGGCGACGCAGTGCGAGGGTGACCTGCGCGCGAGTCTGCTGCACGCCACGGCGACGCGTTGCCGCGACACGCTGCTGCAACGCTGGGCAACCACCCAGGCGGAAGATGCGCAACGCGGGGCAGCGCATCCGGTGCGCCGGGTGCATTACCTGTCGATGGAATTCCTGATGGGACGCGCCTTGCACAATGCGCTCGCCGCGCTGGGCTGGGTGCCTGCGCTGGCGCAGCTTTGCGAAACGCATGGCGTGGCCTTGAGCGATGTGCTGGAAAGCGAGGCCGATGCGGCCTTGGGCAACGGCGGGCTGGGTCGATTGGCGGCGTGTTTTCTGGATTCCTTCGCCGAGCTGGGTTTGCCCTCGTTCGGTTATGGGCTGCGCTACCAGTACGGCATGTTTGCGCAGGCCATTCAGGACGGTCGTCAGATCGAGCAGCCTGACGACTGGATGCGTCACGGCAACCCGTGGGAGATCGCGCGACCCGAACTGCAGTATCGCGTCGGTTTCGGTGGTCGCGTGGTGCAGGAGGGCGCGCAGCGGCATTGGATTCCGGCCGAGGTGCTGCAGGCCGAAGCCTTCGACTTCGTCGTTCCGGCGCAGCACAGCGAGCGCGTCGCGACCTTGCGTCAGTGGCATGCGAAGGCCGCCACGCCAATTGATTTCGTGGCCTTTTCACGCGGTGACTTCGCGCAGGCGGCACGTCATTGCGTGGCCGCCGATGCGCTGAACTGGGTGCTCTACCCGGACGACAGCACCGAGGCCGGGCGCGAGCTGCGGCTGAAGCAGGAGGCGTTTCTGGTCAGCGCGTCGCTGCAGGACCTGATCGCCCGGCATGTGCGCGAGTTCGGCGATCTGCATTCGCTGGGTCTGCGCAATGCCATCCATCTCAACGACACGCACCCGGCGCTGGCGCCCATCGAGTTGTTGCGCCTGTTGATCGACGAGCAAGGCCTGAGCTGGGATGCGGCGTGGAAAATCGTCCGTCAGGCGGTCAGCTACACCAATCACACGCTGATGCCGGAAGCACTGGAAACCTGGCCGGTGGCGATGTTCGAGCGCTTGCTGCCGCGCCATCTGGAGCTGATCTATCAACTCAACCAATACTGGCTGGACAGCGTGCGCGAGCGCGTTCCGGGCGATGCCGATCTGATCGCGCGGGTCTCGCTGATCGACGAGCAGCATGGTCGGCGCGTGCGCATGGCCGCGCTGTCGATCATCGCTTCGCATCGCGTCAATGGGGTGGCCGAACTGCATTCGAAACTGATGGTGCAAACCATCTTTGCCGACTTCGCCAAGTTGCTGCCCACGCGCTTCCACAACGTCACCAATGGCGTCACCCCGCGCCGTTGGCTGGCGCAGGCCAATCCGGCGCTGGCGGACTTTCTCGACGCGCGGATTGGCGCGGAGTGGCGGCGCGATCTGCGCCAGTTGTCGCGACTCGGCGCACTGGCCAGCGACAGCGACACGCAACAGACCTTTCTCGCCATCAAGCATGCCAACAAGCAGGCGCTGGCGAACTGGGTGCGGCGTGAGCTGGGCGTGGTGCTGGACCCGTCCAGCCTGTTCGATGTGCAGGTCAAGCGCATCCACGAATACAAGCGCCAACTGCTGAATCTGCTGCATGTGGTGGCGCGCTATCAGGCCATTCTGGCCAATCCCGCTGGCCCGGACGGTCAGGGCTGGGTGCCGCGCACGGTGATTCTGGCGGGCAAGGCGGCTTCGGCTTATCACACCGCCAAGCAGATCATCCGCCTGGCCAATGACATCGCGCGCGTCATCAACAGCGACCCGCGAATCGGCAGCGCGCTGCGTCTGGTTTTTGTGCCGAATTACAGCGTCAGTCTGGCTGAACGCATCATCCCGGCGGCCGATCTGTCCGAGCAGATTTCCACCGCAGGCACTGAAGCCTCGGGCACCGGCAACATGAAGTTCGCGCTCAACGGCGCCTGCACGCTGGGCACCTGGGACGGCGCCAACATCGAGATGGCCGAAGCCATGGGCGTGGCGCAGATGTTCACCTTCGGCCTGCGCACCGATGCCATCGCCGACCTGCAGCGCGTGGGTTACGACCCGCGCCTGTACGTCGAGCAGAACCGCGCCCTGCAGCGCGTGTTGCGGGCCATTGCCAGTGGCGAGTTCAGCCCCGGCGAACCGGCGCGTTACGTCGGCCTGATCGACGGCTTGTTGCAGCGTGACGTGTATTTCCTGCTGGCCGATTTCGCCGCCTATGTCGAGGCGCAACACGACGTCGACCAGTGCTATCGCGACCGCGCCGCCTGGGCCGAACGCGCCTTGCGCAATGTGGCGGGCATGGGGCGTTTTTCGACCGACCGCACCATCGCGGAATACGTGGATCGGGTCTGGTCGGTGGCCAGCCTGAGCGAGGATGTCGCGCAAGCCTATGCCTGATCGCGCTGCCATCGAGGCCTTGCTCCGCGCAGAGCACGGCGATCCGTTTGCCGTGCTGGGTCTGCACGCCTGCGGCGAGATGTGGGAACTGCGTGTGCTGCTGCCTTCGGCGACATCGGTGCATCTGATCCTGCCGAATGAGACCTCGGCAGATTTCGGGGTACCTCGAAATACCCCCGATTCGTCATTTCCGCGAAGGCGGGAATCCGGCCTTCGCGGGAATGACGGCTTGTTCGAGCTTCCCTTCGAATTGAGCTCACCGACCGATCTGCCCGCAGGCTGCGGTTGGTTCGTCGGGCGTTGGCCGATGCGCTTGCTGGGCGACACGCGTTTCGACTATCGACTGCGCGTGCAGTGGGCGAACGGCCATGTCGGCGAATACGCCGATGCCTATGCCTTCGGTCCGCAACTGTCGGACGACGCGATCTGGTCGCTGGCGCAGGGCGAGCATCCGCAACCGCATCACCTGCTCGGCGCACATCCACTGCGCATCGATGGTGTCGATGGCGTGCGCTTTGCGGTGTGGGCACCCAATGCACGCCGAGTCAGCGTGGTGGGCAGCTTCAACGATTGGGATGGTCGCCGTCATCCCATGCGCCTGCGCCACACCGCAGGCGTGTGGGAACTGTTTGTGCCGCATGTGCGGGTCGGCGATTTCTACAAGTTCGAACTGCTCGACGCCCACGGTCATCTGCTGCCGCTGAAGGCCGATCCGTACGCCCGCGCCAGCGAGTTGCGGCCTGGCACCGCCAGTCGTGTCAGTGCAGACATCGCGCTGCAGCGCTTGCCCGCCGAGCGCGCGCCTGCCAATGCGCGCCATGCGGCGATCAGCATTTACGAAGTCCATGCCGGTTCGTGGCGACGCGGCGAGGAGGGCGGTTTCTACGACTGGGATCGGCTCGCCGCGGAGTTGCCCGATTACGTCGCCGAACTCGGTTTCACCCATATCGAGCTGATGCCGATCAGCGAACATCCCTTCGATGGCTCCTGGGGTTATCAAACGCTCGGCTTGTTCGCGCCGACTGCACGGCATGGCGATGTCGAAGGCTTTGCGCGATTTGTCGATGCCTGCCATGCACGCGGTCTGGGCCTGCTGCTGGATTGGGTGCCTGCGCACTTCCCCACCGATGCCCACGGTCTGGCGCAATTCGACGGCACCGCGCTGTACGAATACGCCGACCCACGCGAGGGATTCCATCAGGACTGGAACACGCTGATCTACAACTTCGGCCGCACCGAGGTTCGCGAATTCCTGATCGCCAGCGCGCTGTCGTGGCTGCAACGCGGCGTCGATGGCTTACGTGTCGATGCGGTGGCGTCGATGCTGTATCGCGACTACTCGCGCGAGCACGGCGCGTGGATTCCGAATGCGTTCGGCGGGCGCGAAAACCTCGAAGCCATCGCCCTGTTCAAACGTCTCAACGAACGTGTTGGCGCAGAGTTCCCCGGTGCGATCACGGTGGCGGAAGAATCCACCGCGTATCCCGGCGTGTCGGCGCCGACCTTTGCGGGCGGGCTCGGCTTCCATTTCAAATGGAACATGGGCTGGATGAACGACACTCTGCGCTACATCGCGCAGGACCCGATCCATCGCCGCTGGCACCACGATCAACTGACCTTTGGCTTGGTCTACGCCTTCAGCGAGAACTTCATCCTGCCGATCTCGCACGATGAAGTGGTGCACGGCAAAGGCTCGATGCTGGGCAAGATGCCCGGCGACGACTGGCAACGCTTCGCCAATCTGCGCCTCTACTACGGCTTCATGTGGGGTCATCCCGGCAAGAAGCTGCTGTTCATGGGACAGGAATTTGCCCAGCGCGAGGAATGGCATCACGACCACGCACTGCCCTGGGAAGTGCTGCAGGACGCGCGGCATGCGGGCGTGCAAAGCCTGATT
>Ga0209066_10006552_pt1 | contig 11826 bp, 5 predicted proteins | sample All_14_2_FD_187198 | JGI IMG/M metagenome (GOLD analysis project Ga0209066, IMG submission 187198) | Freshwater microbial communities in response to fracking from Pennsylvania, USA - Allegheny Zone_MetaG_DW_15 (SPAdes) (version 2) ...
CCGCAGGTTCGCCCTCCATGGCGCGCTCCTCCTGATCGCGGCGTCAGCCTCCGCCGCTCCGGCGGAAGCCCCCTGGCGTGCCTACGCCGTCTACCAGCCGACCATCGAACGAGCCTTTGTTGTCGACGCGTGCGCGCAGCCGCTGCGCTACAACCACGACAGCAGCGTCGCCTGGTTCCGCGACCGCTGGCTCTGCCTTTGGAACGCCAACGCCGTGCCCCTGGAGGGCGCGCCGGGCCAGCTCAACTACCAGAGCGAGAGCCGCGACGGCCTCACCTGGTCCGCGCCCCGCCCCGCCTTTTCAGATTCGAATCTGTGTGCCAACCCGATCCCCTGTGCCAAAGGCACCCAGTGGCAGCCCAATCTGCTCGTCGTCGGCACCCGCCTCTGGTGTCTCTGGAGCCAGAACTCCAAAGACTCGCACAACGGCTGTTACTTCTCCGCGCTCGACGCGCCCGGGGGGCTCTGGACCAACCGCCTGCTGATGTGGGAAGGCAAGGCGGACCCCGTCATCGACGGCAAGCCGTTCCGCCTCTTCCCCACGCAGAACCCGACGCGTCTCAGCACCGGCCGCGTGCTTGCGCCCGTCACGATGATGGGGCCTGTCTCGGCCTCGGCCCCGGCCGGCAAGTCCGGCTGGCAGTGGCTCGAGAAGCGCAACAGCGTTCTCTACACGGATGATAACGGCGCGACATGGCAGGCGTCTCCCGGAACCGTCCTGCCCGGTCTCGACTGGCGGCAGTGGGAGCCGACCGTCTTCGAGCAGCCCGACGGATCTGTCCTCATGTTCGCCCGCAACAACCTCATCCCCGCGTTAGAGCCCGGCACCGTCCGCGCCACGGAAACCCTCACCTGGTCCGTCTCGCGCGACGGCGGCGCGACCTGGTCGCCGCACGCCTTCGTGCCGATCGAGACCGTGGTCTCGCGCATGCACGTCCTGCGGCAGCCGGACGCCGACCGTTTCCTGATGCTCCACAACGACTGGCCCACCGGCACATTCGGCGCGGACCGCCGCAACCTCGCGCTCTTCGTCAACCGCGGCGGCGGCATCGACTTCACCGCCGGCATCGGCCTCACGGGCCGCGAGCCCGAAGTCGCCTACCCGCAGATGGACATCCACGGAAATGCGATGCTCTTCACCTACAGCCAAGGGCCCTGCGGGCTGCGCAACATCCGCGCCGTGCGCGTCTCGCCGCTGCCCGCCCCGGACCAGCTCTATCTCTATCCGCGGGATAACCTGCCCCTTGCGCCGCAGTGCTCGGTCACAAACGGCACGCTCCTGCTCAGCGGAGGCCTCGCGCTGAAGTGCCGCGCGGCGCCCGCCGTGTCGCCCACGCGCCTCCGCGCGGAAGCGTGGGTGAATCCCGATGACGACGGCGTGCTCTTCGACAATCGCGGCCCCGCCTGCGGTTTCGTGTGGGGCATCTCCGGCACCTGTTTCGTCCATCTCGGAGACCCCGCCAAGAACATCCGCTCGACGCTCCCCGTTCCGCGCGGACGCTGGAGCCGTGTGGGACTCGCGCTCGACTACCCCGCGGGCGAAGTCCGCTTCTCCGTGAACGAGCAGGTTGAACGCGTCACCTTCAAACCCGGCCGGCGCTCGCTCGCCGGCACCTCAGCCACGCTCTTCGGCCCCAATCCCACGAACAGTAGTCTCACCGCCTTCGAAGGCGCGCTCCGCTCGCTGACCCTCGACGGCACCAACCGGCTTTTCGACGCCGCCGCTCCCGCCCGCTTCGCTGCCGATTTTCTAGTCTGCAAGGGTGGCGCGGGCTCTCCGAGCCCGCTTCTGACATCATCGAGCGGCACGTCCGTCATCGCGTCCGATGGCCGCAGCTTACTCCGCCTCGTCGGTGCCGCCTCCGCCGGCGTCGAGTTGGACGGCAACGAGCGCGCAGCCGGCGATGCCGTGGAAATCGCCTTCGACTTCCTGATCGAACGCGGCTCGACCGGAACACTCTGCACCGCTGGCGATGCGCTCCAGCCTGCGCGTGTCGTCCTGCACGGAACCGAGATTGTGCTCGCCGCCTCCGGCGCGGAGCGGCCCTGCGGCCCGGCCACCCCTGGCGCATGGCAGCGCCTCGTCCTCCGCACACAGGGCGGCTCAACACGTGTCACGCTCGACGCCAACCTGCCCGTCGAAGTCAGCCACCTCCCGCAGGCCACCTGGCTCTACCTCGGCGAAGGCTACCCGAGCGCCGCAAACCCCGCGCGAACACTCGCCGTCGACATCGACGTCGCCTCCGTCCGCTCCCGCATCCTTCCGCCTCCGATCCGCAAGCTCTGATGAATGCACGCCTCACAGTTGACCGCGACGAGATCCCGCCGCGCCCGACCTCGCACAGGAACGAACGACATGAATAAAAGCCGCCGTCATCCGCAAATCGCACTCCTTCTCCTCGCCGCCGTCTGGCTCTGCGGCTGCGGCTCCTCCCGGCCCCAGCCCAAGATCATCCGCCTCGCCTACACCTCCGGACCGTCGGAGTTGCTGCACCGGGCTTCGCTCAGGCTCGCGGAGCAGGTCAAGGCGGAGTCCGGCGGCAGGCTGGCGGTCCGCCTCTATCCGGGCGGGCAGCTCGGAAACGAGCGCGAGCTGATGGAGGGGCTCCGGCTGGGCAGCGCCGACGTGATCGTGACGGGCCTCGCGATTATCGGCTGGTACGCGCCGGAGTACGGTGCCTTTGAAACGCCCTTTCTCTGGCGCGACTACGACCATCTGTCCCATGTCTGGAACGGGCCGGTGGGCGAGGAACTGCGCGGCGTCATGCAGGCGCGCACGTCGGCTCGCCTGATGCAGCCCTGGTTCCGCGGGCCACGCTACCTCACGACCTCCTCGCGCAAGATCCTCGCTCCGGACGACCTCAAAGGCCTGAAACTGCGCGTGCCCGAGCTGGAGGTCTACATCAAGGCTTGGCAGATCTTCGGCGCCAACGTCACGCCGGTTCCCTTCACCGACATGTTCATGGCGCTCAAGCTCGGCGTGGTGGAGGGCCAAGAAAATCCCCTCGCCACCATCTACGCGAGCCATCTGCACGAGGTGCAGAAATACACCATGGAGACGCGCCACCTGATCAGCTTCTACGTGCCGGCCGTCGGCCCCTATTTGGAGAAGCGGCTCACGGCGGAGGAGCGGGCGCTGTTCCTGCGGGCGCTCGACGACACGACCCGCTGGCACAACGAGGAGGTCGAGCGCGCCGAAAGCGAGTACCGCGCAAAGCTCGAAGCCTCAGGCATGATTTTTGTCCCGCTCGACACCGCGCCTTTCCGCCGGCTCGCGCGCGAACGCGTGCCGCCCCGGTTCGCCCACGTCTGGCAAGCCGGCCTCATCGAGCGCATCAGCGAAACCCCTTGAAAGAACGCCTTATGACCTCACACGAACGCTTTCAGACCGCGTGTGCCCACCGCCTTCCCGACCGACCCCCGATCGACTACCTGGCCCATCCCGAAGCCGACCGGCGCCTGCGTGTCGCGCTGGGTGTCGAGACCGAGCGTGAGCTGCTCGACCGGCTGGGGTGCGACTTCTTCTACCTGCCGGGCCGCGACATCTCGCAAAACGAAGGCGCGCTCCCGTTCTACAAGCACCGGGAGCGGCTGGCGCTCTCCGCGACCGAGCGCAGCTGCCCCCTTGGCATCCGCTGGCAACGCGGCGCCTTCGCCAGCAAGTTCGCCGTCGACGAGGCCATCGCCGGACCGTTCAGCGACACGTCCACCGCGGGCGACATCCTCGCCTTCCCGTGGCCGCGCGCCGCCGACTTCGACTTCTCTCCGCTGCAGGCCGAGGCCGACGCGAACCGCGACCGCGTGCGCGTGGGCGGACTCTGGACCGGCATCTTGGGCGACAGCTACCGGATGCTGGGCTTCCAGAACTTCCTGTGCGCTCTGGCGGCCGAGCCGGAACTCGCGCGCACGCTCATCGACCGCATGACCGAGCTGTACCTGGAACTCAACGCGGCGTATTTCGAGGCGCTCAAGGGCCGGATGGAGGTTTGGTTTTTCGGCAACGATTTCGGTAGTCAGGAGGCGCTGCTCTTCAGCGCCGAGATGTGGGGCGATTTCTTCTGCGAGGACATCCGCCGCCTGACCGCGCTGGCGCACGCCCACGGGCTCAAGGTGATGATGCACTCGTGCGGTGCGGTAGCCCCCCTGATCCCGCTGCTGATCGAGGCGGGCGTCGATATTCTTGACCCGATCCAAGTCACCGCCAAGGGCATGGTCCCCGCCGACCTTAAGGCTCGGTTCGGCCAGCGCCTCGTGTTTCACGGCGGCATCGACACCCAGCGCGTGCTGCCCTTTGGAAGCCGCGAGGAGGTTGCCGGCCATGTCCGCGCGACGACCGCCGCGCTGGGCCGCGACGGCGGCTACATCTTCGCCCCCAGCCAGATTCTGGGGCCGGATATACCTACCGATAACATCCTCGCCATGTACGGGCTTCTGACATGAGACGACTGTTCTATTATTGCCGATGGCTCACTTACTTGGTTTTCTTTACGCTCAGCGGGACGGCTCCGGCTGCAGATCTATCTGTGGATGTTAGGAACTTTGGCGCGACGGGCGACGGTGTTACGGATGATGTAGTCGCCATTCAGGCTGCGCTCGATGCGTGTCCGCAGGGCGGTATGGTAAATTTGCCACAGGGACGTTGGCTTGTTAGGCTCGATACGCTCCGTCTCCGCTCTGGAGTCCATCTGCGCGGCGAGGGCAAAGAGAGTGTCATCGTCAAAGCGCGAGGTCTGGAAGTCGCTCTTCAGGCCGTGAATGCCTGTAATGTCGTGGTCAGCGGGATTCGCTTTGTGGTCGAGCCGACAACACCGGCCGAAATGAAGGGCCGTCTAGCCCATTTTCGGCATTGCCGAGACGTTCGCGTGCATGACTGCGCGTTCGACGGAACGGTTGCCAACGGTCTCCCCTCGCAATTTTCGCTCTGCCAGTTCGAGTGCTGCAACGCGGTCAAGTGCCTTGACAACCGGTTCATGAATGCCGCCGGCTCGGCTACGGGTGTCACGGGTGCCCACTGGGAGCCACAATGGGGATGCGGCTCGGAGTTTGCCCGCAACATCATCGAAGACTATTGTGATACGGGCATCGGCTTGTGGACGGGCGCGCGCGATGCGCACGTACATCACAACCGCCTGAGCGGGCGTGCCGCGAAGTTCACATCCTATCCGGTCGGCATTGATGTGGATGGCGGCACACATTCATTGATTGAGCACAACGATATTGCCGGCGGTCACATCGCCATTCGACTCCACGATTGCCACAACGGCGACTATCCCATCGAAGCGATGGTGGTGCGGGACAACTTACTCCATGACCAACGCACGTACGACGCGACGCACCCGGCTTGGGCCGTCAAGCCGCAGAACACGAGCCCGAAAGCACGGCTTGAGGTTCGGTTCGAACGAAACCGCATTGTCCAGACCGACAAGCATTCCTGTGCGTTTATGGGCGGCGATATCGGTCAAACGGTGCTGCACATAGACGATAATGAATGCATCGGAGCCGTTTTTTGGTATTTCGGCTTCTACAAAGACGGCGCGTTGGAACTTTTATCCGGAGGACAAAAAGTAGACTGGCGCACCGGTATAGGAAACAACTCGGTTCGAGAGCGATGATGTGACTCGAACACCAACAGGGAACACGAAGCACGTCATAATAACCTTTTATGATATATCAAAAATCGAGTTTTTATCAGTTTTTATTAGTCTTACTTATTGACAGTCGTTATACGGTATTTCAAACTCTGAACTCTGAACTCTGAACTCTGAACTCTGAACTCTGAACTGTTTTGGATCATACAAGTAAACGATGAAGCCTGAAGTGACAGCATGGGCCGCCGGAAGACAGACGGGAAAGCGGGTTTCCAAAGAAACCCTGAACAACCGTGCCCTGCTTGAGACCGTGAGCGGACTGGATGTGTACCGGCACACCGCCGAGGCCTACCGCCGTGCCTACGAGGCGCTGGGCATCGACATAGTAAACAGAGTCCCTACCGAAAACGCGCCTGCGCCGACACCTGAAGGAACCGTGCGCCAGCACCCGGAACATCCTGATTACGACCTCGCGCCGCTCGGCGTTTTCGATACCGCGTGCCGTCGACGCTACGCCTGCCGCGACGTTGACGAAGTCTGGGCTTTCGATATCTCCAGCTTGCGCTATGCTGATCTGTTCACGCCCGTGCCGCATCCCTGCGACGCGCGGGACATCGCTTCCCGCGAACAGGCTCTTGGTGATGTCGGGCTCTACTATCCCATGCTCTACACCACGCTCTTCATGTGGCCGGTCGAGGTCTTCGGGTGGGAGGTCTTCATGACTGCCGCGATGGAGGACCCCGACCGCTTCCATGAACAGATCCTGCTGCCCTTCGCCCGCCTCTCCCGCGACCTCGTGACCGAGATCGTGCGCGGCTCGGAGAGCCCGTTGGTCTTTGTCCACGACGACCTCTGCGACGCCCGCGGCCCGGTCTTCCCGCCCGACTGGTACGAGCGCCACATCTTCCCGCATTACGCCGACATTCTCGCCCCGGCTCGCGCCGCTGGCCGACGCGTCGTGCTGGTGGCCGACGGCAACCTGACCCTGTTCCTGCCGCGCCTGCGCGATCTGGGGTTCGACGGTCTGATGTTCGAGAGCCCGGCCACGCCGCTGGAAGCCGCCCTGTCCGTCTTCGACCGGCCCGACCACCTGCTCATCGGCGGCATCGAGACCCTGACGCTGACCTGCGGTACGCCTGACGCGGTTAAGGACATGGTGCGCCGCGCCGCTGCCTTGACCGCCGACCGCCCCGGTTTCGCACTGGCTTCCGGCGGCGGACTGCACGGCAACATCCCTTTCGAAAATCTCGAAGCCTATTTCGACGCCCGCGCCGAATACGGCTTCACGCCGCCGGACTGGCGAACCCGCTGCCGTGCCGGACACGTTGCGTAGCTCTGCCCCAAACCTTTCATCATCACAAGCCCCGCAAAGCAAGGAGTCAACATGCACAACTGGCTACATTCGGCCCTCGTGGCCCTCGCGCTCGTCTCCCCCTGCTGGTCCAAAACCGTGGCCCTCTGGCCGATCGACAACCGGCCGGCCGGCGAAATCAACGTGCGCTGCCTCGTGGACGGAGCCAACAACCTGAGCGGTCCTAACGGTCATGCCCCCACCAACGCGCAGTTCGCGGCCACCATCCCCAACCCGGACGCCTCGCCGTGGCTCCTGGACAACCCGACCAACAACTACGGCAGCACCCGCATGCAGAACCGCTACCTAATCAACAACGGCTTCGGCTGGCAGGTTGACCTGACCAACAGCTTCACGATCGAAGGCTGGTACCAGATCAGCGGCCTGCCCGCCGTCCAGCCCGACTTCGACTACCTGGTCGGCCCGCGCGGTTCCAATATCGGCGGCTGGATGCTCGATTACCGCCTCTGGGACGGCAGCCTGCGCTACAACCTGTATGTCCGCAACGGACTGGGTGCGCAAACCGTGCTGGCCAACACCTACTTCACGAGCGTGGACCTCACCGAAGCCACAAACGCGTGGCACCACGTCGCGCTGAGCTACGCGCATAACGAGTCGCTGGGCGTCTGGCGGCTTTACCATAACTCCGTTCTGGCTGGCACCGTGACCAACAGCGCCGCAGCCGCTACCCAGAACCACGGCAACTTCTATCTCGGCGGTCGCAACGGCAACAATATGGACGGCTTTCTGGATTATTGGCGCGTCTCCGACACCGTGCTGGCGCCCGAGGGTTTCCTCAACTACCCGGCTGTCATCCCGCCCGCGCCAGCCACACCCAAGACTCTGGCCTACTGGCGGCTCGACAACCGCGACGGCACACCCGACCTCAAGAGCTTCGTCAACACCGCCTACAACCTGACGGCCCAAGGAACCGCACCGTTCGCGACCAACGCGCACTTTGCCGCCACCCTGCCGAACAGCGACAAGTCAGCCGACTTCCTCGGCAACTCACGCACCAACTACGGTGCCGTGGGCTACAATTCTTCCGCCAGCGGACGCTACCTGCGCTCCGCAAACCTCGGCTTGAAGGTCGACTTCACCAATTCCTTCACGGTCGAAGGGTGGATGCTGCGTACGGCCAATCCCGCCGTCGTCCCCGCCTTCTATTTCGTGGCCGGCGCACGCGACACCTCGACCGGCTGGATGCTCAGCCTGCGCAGCGACGGCGGTATCAAATATAACCTCTATGTCAGCAGCTCCTCGGTTCTTGTCAATGGCTACTTCCCCGTCAGCAGCGGCATCAGCGGCGTCGGCGCGTGGCAGCACGTCGCGCTCACCTACGACCACACCCTCGCTAGCAAAGGCGTCTGGCAACTCTTCCTCGACGGCGTCTCGGCCGGCGCACTGACCAACGCCTCGCTGCCGACAGCCTCGCACGCTTACTCCGCTCTCAACCTGGCCGGACGTCCGAACGGCGACAACACCTTCATCGGGCTGCTGGACTGCTGGCGCGTAACCGACTCGGTTCTCGCGCCCGCGCAGTTCCTCAACGCTGACGTCGACCAGCCGCTTGTGCCGCGCACCCTCGGCTACTGGAAACTCGACGCGCCCGGCGGGGTCCTCGACCTCACCTCCTCGGTCGACGCGCGTTTCGGTCTCATCCCCGCCAACGGCGGCCCGACCGCCACCAACATCCAGGCGCGGCTCCGCATTCCCAACCCGGACGCCTCGCCGGACTTCATCGGCAACCCCACCAACCACACCGGCTCGGTCTTCTTCCGCGCGCCCGGCGAGGCGCCGAACGCGCGCAGCGCCTACGCCAGCTACCTCGGCCTGCGGCTCGACCCAGTCAACAGCTTCACGGCTGAAGGCTGGCTCCGGCTCTACGGCGAGCCGGCCGAAACCACCAACCTCTTCTTTGTCGCCGGCAACCGCCGCGGCGCACAAGGCTGGATGCTGACTTTACGGCGCGACGTCGCAGACGAAAAGACCCTGTTCCACCTGTTCACGGAGAACCCAGACGGCCTCTACATCAGCCGCTTTTTCGAGCATGCCAATGTCACCGGCTATCGCGACTGGATGCACGTGGCGCTCGTCCGCGACCGGTTCGCCGCGGATCTCGGCACATGGGAACTTTTCATCAACGGTGCCTCCAAAGGCGTGCTCACCAACAACGTTTTCGCCCGCACCACCTATCCCAACTTCGACTTCCAGCTTGGCGCTCGCGTCAGCGGCGGCATCGGTAACGACTCCACACAAGCCTGCTTTGACTCGTGGCGCGTGGTCGACCAACCTCTGCTCCCCGTCCAATTCCTCAACTACGGCTATCCCGGCGGCACCATCATCCGCGTCAAATAGCGGGCCCGGTTAGGCGCAACGCCTCCTCGGCCCAAAGGAAAAGTCTTCATGCGAGCCACATGCCTCACGCTGACAGCCTTCATGCTTCTTAAAGGCCTCTCCTCCGCCGCGACGGTCGGCGACCTCGCCGCCGCCGACCCGCGCAACATCCGTAACGGAGTACAGATCCCCGCCAAGAACTACTGTGACCAGCCCTACGTGGTGGTCACCACCAACGGCGAGTGGGTCGTGGTGTTGACCACCGGAGTCGGCGAGGAGGGGAGCGTGGGCCAGCAGGTCGTCTCCGCCCGCAGCACCGATCAGGGCCAGACCTGGTCGGCCTTGGTCGATATCGAGCCGCCGACCGGCCCCGAAGCCTCGTGGGCTGTCCCGCTGCTCACGCCCTACGGACGGCTCTACGCCTTCTACACCTATAACGGCGACTCGATTTCCACCCTGCCGGGAAGCACCAACCGCATTCGGGCTGACATGCTCGGGTGGTACTGCTTCAAGTACTCGGACGACAACGGCCAGACCTGGTCCGCGCAGCGGTATCGGATTCCGGTTCCCGTTACGGCGTGTGACCGAACCAACCAGTGGGGGGGCGCGGTTCAGATCTTCTGGGGGATCGACAAGCCCAAAGTCCAGAACGGCGTCGTCCGCTTCGCCTTCACCAAACTCGGTCGCTACATGCTCGATCAGGGCGAGGGGTGGATCGTCTCCTCCGACAACCTGCTAACGGAGCGCGACCCCGACAAGCTGCGCTTCACCCTTCGGCCGGCCGGCGAGCACGGAATCCGGAACCCCGCGTACGGTTCGGTGCAGGAAGAGCACAACCTCGTGCCGCTCGCAGGCGACTCTCTCTTCTGCGCCTACCGCCTCAACGAACAGACGCCTGCGCAAAGCTACAGCTGTGACGGCGGACACACCTGGTCATTGCCGGAGCGCATGAACTACGGTCCCGGCCAGCGCACCCTGAAGCAGCCGCGTGCCTGCCCCAAACTTTTCCGTACCGCCGATGGGCGCTTCCTCTTCTGGTACCACAACCATAGCGGCAAGAGCTTCGAGAGCCGCAACCCCGTCTTTCTCACCGGCGGCATCCTGCACGCCGACGGCTTCATCCGCTGGTCAGAGCCGGAAATCGTGCTGTTCGACCCGGACGTCAACATCCGCATGAGCTACCCCGACCTGATCGAGCAGGACGGCCGCTACTGGCTGACGGAGACCCAGAAAACCGTGGCGCGCTTGCATGAGATCGACCCGGCACTGCTGCACGGACTATGGGATCAGGCCACCAACCGCTCCGTCTGCACCGCCGGCCTGCTTGACCCGTCCAACGCTGGCGCGTTCGGCAGCCTGGCCGGCCGCGGCCTTTCGGTGGAGCTGCTGTTCTGCCTTGAAGCTGATACGCCAAACCAGGTGCTCTTCCGCAAAACCGACGCAACTGGCAAAGGCGTGACGATCAGCACCAGCCTCTCCGCCGACGGTTCGCCGGCCCTGACAATCACCCTCTCGGACGGTACGCGCAGCGTCGCTTGGGATACCGACCCCGGCCGCGTCCGCAAGGGCTGGACGCACCACGCCGTCTTCCTCTGCGATTTCTCCGCCCGCCTCATCGGCGTGGTGCTGGACGGACGCTATGCCGACGGCGCGCTGCGCCGCCAGTACGGCTGGGGCCGCATACGCGCCGATCTGGAAGCCGTGGCCGTGTCTGAAGCCCCCGTGACCGACAAAATCGTGCAGACCTGCCGCCTCTACTCCCGGGCGCTGACAACTTCCGAGGCGCTCGGCAACTACCGCTCGTTCGCCCTGCCCGCGCCGCCCGAAGATGAGTCTGCCCCCCGCACGGTCGCCTGCTGGCCGCTCGACGCGCAAGGCGGCGCTCCCGCCCTCGCCAGCGCCGTGAACGCCGCCTACACGTTCACGCCGCAGCGCCACACGCCCGCCGCCACCAACGCGCAGGCCGTGGCGCACGTGCCGAACCCCGACGCCACGTGCGGCTTCGTCGGCGACCCGCGAGCTAACGCGGGCGCGATCCTCTTCGACGCCAGCCGGCTCGGTTATCTCATCGCCTCCAATGTCGGCGCGCGCGTTGAGCACACGGTGCCCTTCACGGTCGAGGGCTGGCTTTGCCGCACCGCCGATCCCGGTGCCGACCTCTGGTACGTCTGCGGCGCGCGGGAGATCGGCTTGGGCTGGATGCTGACCCTGCGCCGCGACGGCGACCGGATCGGCTACCACCTCTACATGCACAACAACAACGTCTCCGGCTTCTTCCCGGGCGGCTGGGTCACGGAGAACCCCGGCTGGCACCATGTGGCGCTCGTCTACGATCCCGGCCGCGGCGCGCTCGGAGTCTGGGAACTGTTCGTCAACGGCGTCTCGGCAGGCGTGCTCGCCAACACCCAGGCCCCGAGCACCCACGGCGTCGCCGCCTTCAACCTCGGCGGCCGCGCCTACAGCACGGCCAACACCTTCCGCGGCCTCTTCGATTTGTGGCGCGTCTCGTCCGGCGCACGTTCACCTTCCACGTTTCTCTGCGTGCCGCCC
>Ga0209066_10006553_pt1 | contig 11825 bp, 8 predicted proteins | sample All_14_2_FD_187198 | JGI IMG/M metagenome (GOLD analysis project Ga0209066, IMG submission 187198) | Freshwater microbial communities in response to fracking from Pennsylvania, USA - Allegheny Zone_MetaG_DW_15 (SPAdes) (version 2) ...
CTGACAAAAGCAGACAGGAAAGGGCGAGGACAGCGGCCCATTTTCTCAAAGTGCGGCGACTTGAACCGGAAACCAAAAAAGAACCAATCGCCATGCAGTAGGCTGCGATCACGAAAGCCGGCCATGTATCGACCGCTACGCGGGGCCAGATTGAGGATGAAAACGTCTTTGGAAAAGCCGCCGATCGGATTGCCGATCGACGCGATCGTTACTGGTCCGCCGTAGCGTTTGCCGAGATAGTCCTCCAGCACGCGCGGATCGATCGGATCGTGGGCTACTGGCGTGTGATCGCGGGCTGCGTCCTGTTCCAGCGTGTCGATGTCGCGCAGGAACTGGGCTTCCGCCGCTATGCCGTCGCGGACGTGGGCGAGGGCGGCATCGCTGTGTGTTGCGATCGCGGCGGCGACGGCCTGCTCGGCGTTTGTCGCGCCGAGCGATGTGCGCAGATGCGTAAGCGCAGCATCGCGTGTGGCAAGCGCCGTGGCGTTCGGGCCGGAGCGGACGATCAGGTGATCGATCAGCGTCAGCGCCATGTCCAGCATGCCCTGCGCACGTGCATCCGCCAGTTCCGGCCGGATCGTGCCCGCCAGCCCCGTGCGCAGCAGGCTGAGATATTCGGCGACGGACGGTTCGCCCAGTGGGCCGACCGATCCTGCGCTGTGCGGCGCGTCTTCGCTCACGGCCTGTGCGCTCCTTTCCAAGAGATCGATCGTCATCGTCACGGCGTCCAGTACCGCCGGGCGAATTCCGGCCAGATATAGTCCTGGCATCCGCCGATGCCTTTCACGCCATCCAGTTCCCATTCGGTCAAGGCATGGAAGCAGTTCTGGTTGGGCCAGAAATGGATGTTGTAGCTGGTCGTCTGCGCGCCCGTCAGGCGGTGGGCGACGCCCTGATCATCCTCGAAATCGACTTCGACGAACAGCGGGCGCATCCGGCGCGGATCGCGCACCGTCCGTTTCGACATGCTGGTCACGCGGCGCAGTTCTCCACCGATGTTGATCCATCCGTCGAACAGGCTGCTCCGGCCGGTCATGTCATAGCCTTCGGCCCATGGCGTGCCTGCAGGATCGTCCATGCCGGACAGGTTGAATGCGCCGCTGCCGTTGCCGATCACGCCGTACAGCCAGCCGATCGGCGGATGCACCAGCGCGTCCTCTCGCCGCGCCTCGCCCCATGACCGGTCGCGGAAGGACGGGCCGTCGATGGGGAAGGTTTCTCCCTCGATCGTGATCGTGCCCTTCGTCCACGTCGCCTGTTCGAAATGGCGCTCGTTCGCGCGGATGACCGGATCGAACAGATGAGTGAATACCAGGTCCGCCGACACGTTCAGGCCGGGCGGATTGTAGCGAACGTGAATTTCCTGGAACGGTTTCACGATCCGATATTCCAGCCCCACCTGCGGCACCGCGATCCGGTCTCCGTCGAATTCCGGTGCTGGCAGCAGCAGCTGGAAATTCACATGGTCGGCCAGCAGATGGTCGTGGCGATGGCTGCGGAACATCCATGATCCCGCGGCGCAGGTGCCCAGGTTCGGTTTCATAGCGATGTAGAAATTGGCGGTCAGGCCGCTGGCGGCGTCGCTGACCGTGTACCACCATGTTTCCGTGACGGAATAATCGGTCTGCCCTTCACCGTCGAACCGATATTCATAGTCCGGCCTGATCTGGCCGAACCCCGCGCGGGGTGCGGCCAGCCAGTCCAGCTTTTCATGATCCGTCGCGTCCGCCATCGTCCTGACTCTCCCGTTTTATCCTTAGCGCGCGCCGAAGCGCGTGGTGAGGGTGACGCCATAGGTGCGCGGCGCAGCGAAGGACCGCAGGTCGCCCACGGCGGCGCTGACACCCTGCGCCTGATATTTGGCGTCCGTCAGATTTTGTCCCCACAGGCGCACGGACAGGCCTTCATCCTGCGAAGTCCAACTGATCGAGGCATTGAGCAGTTCATAGGATTTCTGGCGGTAGCGATTGGCCACTTCCCACGAAAAACCGCTGTTGTGGTAGAGGTTGCTGGACAGCGCGATCTTGCCGATGGAAACGGGCACGACATAGTCGAACCCGACGCTGCCGGTGAATTTCGGCGTCCGTGTTGTCGGCAGGCCCGCCGCATTGGCGAGCGTGACGGCCGGGTCGGTGATCGACGCCGGATAGATGGCGGGATCGGGGAAATTGCGGAACTTGCCGTCGACATAGGCGCCGTTGGCGTTGATGGTGAGTTCCGGCGAGATGACGAACGCGAAGTCGGCGTCGATGCCTTTCATCCGTGCCTTGGCCGCGTTGGATGTCACGGCTGTCACGCCTTGGATCGCGGCGACCTGAATATCCTTGAAGTCGTACCAGAAGCCCGCAACGTTCAGGCGGATGCGGCGGTCGAGCAGTTCGCTCTTCACGCCGACTTCATAGGCGTCCAGAAATTCCGGATCATAGCCGGGCGCACCCGGACCCTGCAGGTTGAAGCCGCCACTTTTCAGGCCGCGGTTATAGGAGGCGTAGACCTTCACGTCCTGGCTGAGTTCATGATCGACAGCGATGCGCCAGGTCGGTTCGCTGAACTTCTGCTTCAGCGCAGGCGCGGCCGTGTACGGGCCGGACGTCGCGCCAGCGACATTGTCGTATGTCTGGAAGCCGCCGGTCAGCTTCTGCGTCTCATGCGTGAAGCGGATGCCGCCAGTGATGCGCGTGGCGTCCGTGACATTCAGCGTCCCCTGCGCATAGCCGGAGAAGGATTTCGTATGCTGCAGGCCGTAAATGTCCAGGCAGCCGGTCGGAACGATGCCGACGCCGCACAGGCGGGACGGCAGATATTCCGGCTTTGAGTCGAAATAATAGGCGCCGATCGTCCAGTCGAAGGTCGAACCCGACTGCGAAATCAGCTGCACTTCCTGGCTGAAAGTCTCCACTTTCTGATAGAGCGTGGCGGGCGACACGATGCTGATGGGCGAGGTGTCATAGTCGAACAGATTGTATCCGTTGCTCTTGCGATAGGCGGAAATGCTGACGAGGCTGGCGAAATCCAGATCCTGCTCGACGCGCAGTGCCAGGCCGCGCTGGCGCGTTTTCGCGTCGCTCAGCGCGTCGCCGTTCGTTTCGTAGCGGCCGGGATTGCGCACCACGCCGTCGGCGTCCGGGATGCCCGCTGCGCGGTTGTAGGTGTTGAAGCTGTTGCGCGAATAGGCGTAGTCGCCGGTCAGCGTGATTTCCGTGCTGTCGCCGGGCGTGAACAGCAGTTTCGACCGGACGGCGAATTCCTTGCCCTTGAACGTGTCGACGTCGAGGACGGTGTTGCGGCCCCATCCGTCCTGCTGGTCGCGATACTGCACGGCCACGTCCATTGCGACGGAGTCGGTGAGTCCGGCCGTCGCATAGCCGCCGGCTTCATAGGTGTCGTAATTGGCATAGCCGCCATAGATTTCGGCGGACGCGTCATGCGACGGACGGCGCGTGATGATCTGAATGACGCCGCCGGTGGCGTTGCGGCCAAACAGCGTGCCTTGCGGCCCCTTCAGCACTTCGACCCGATCAATATTGTTGAACGAGAACAGGTTGCCGAACGGCGCGGCATAATAGACGCCGTCGACATAGGTCGCGACCGACGCTTCCTGATTGGGGTTGGCGCCGTCCGATCCGACGCCGCGCAGATAGGGGGTCGACACCGTCGCCACGCGCGTGATGCTGAGACCCGGGACCACCGTCTGCAGCGCGAACGTGTCGGTGACCCCGCGGCTGGTCATGCTGTCGCCGGTAATCGCGTTGATGGAAATGGGAACATCCTGCAGCCGCTCCGCCTTGCGCTGGGCGGTGACGACGATGTCCTGCAACTGGCCGCTGCTGGATTGTTGTTCGGCATCCGGCGACGACGCCTCCTGCGCCCAGGTCGATGAGGCGGAAACCGCAAGCGCGCTCGCGCCAAGCAGGCAGACAAACCGTGTCTTCAACATGATGTTCCTCTCCCCTTTGCGCCCCTGCTCCGGGGGGCGTCATAAAAGTACACTTGGTGTATATATGCATTGAGTGCATGTCAATGCGCCCGCGCGCAACCCTTTGCGGCGCGCATGTCGGCGGCTGCACCGCGGAAATCCGCCAATGCGGCCAGCGAGGCTGCTACTGAAGGAAAGCGGCTATGCCGCCGATGCTCAGGTCGATCGCGGTTCCAGCCCGCGAATCAGGGTTTTCATGGCGTTGTGGAACAGTCGATGCAGGTCTTCGGCTGACCCGTTTTCGTCCTGCAGCCACCAGTGTACGGCCTGGTCGCGCAGGACTTCATAATAGCAACTGATCTCGCGCGCGGGAATGTCGGTCCGGATGCCGCCTTCACGCTGAACGGCAGCGATCCGGCGCTCTCGTGAACTCACATTGATGTCGAGCGCGTCATTCACATATTTCGTTCGGCCGATCGCGAAGAAATTGGCATGCGTCGCTGCGAGCGTCAGCAGCCAGCGATGCTCGGCGATGTCCGTCAGTCGCGCATCTACGTCGGCCGTCATGATGTCGCGTGCATCATGATAGTGCGGGATGTCGGTCTCCAACCATTCCGGCATATGCTCGCCGATAAAGGCGTCAACCAGGCCCAGGATGACTGCCGGCTTGGTTTCCATGTAGTTGAACAGCGTCTTGCGTGAGATGTCGGCAGCCGCGGCGATGTCGCTCATCGAGGTTCCGTCGTACCCATTCTCACGGAACAGTCGTTCGGCCGCCTCCAGTATCGCCGCTCTGACGGCTTGCTTCTTTCGTTCGCGCAGGCTGGGCGGGGTATCAGCATCGTCTGCCATTCACATGATCTGCCTTGACAACTTTGCGTCCTGCTTACCGCTTTGGAGGTGAAACTTATATACCCAGTGTAAAAATATACCCGTTATGCTGCCTTGCCGGCGCAGAACGACATGTCGAAAGCAGGTCTTGTCATGCCAAAGGATCAATCGTTCGGCATCGCCGCCGGCTAATCGTTTTGCTGTCGCTCCCAGCGGCGGTAACTCCCAACGTCCAGAAACCCAAGGCGCCAGGACAGCTCCTTGGGCGCCAGCGTCGTGTTCGCGCGCAGGCGATCCGCCTCCTGACAGCGGTGGCGGTGCAGCAGTTCGCGATAGCTGGTGCCTTCGCGGATCAGTTCGCGGTGCAACGTTCGCCCGCTGACGCCAAAATGCGTGGCAACCTCATCTTTCGTTGGCGGTCGCGAGCGTATCTGGAAAAGGGCGAACACCCGGTCCGACCATGATGACTCTTCAACGGCCATCGTCGCCATCGCCTCAAGCTGAGGCGCAAGCATCTGGCACGTCTCCGGATCATTCAGGCCCAGTTCCTGATCCAGTGCGCCACTGTTCCCGATAATAGCGAAATCCGATGCGCCGAACCGCACTTCCCCGAAACCGAGTTCTTCATAATCGCGCCAGTTGGCGGGACGCGCATAGGGCAATTCCAGCCTGCGGATACCCAGATCGCTGTCGATCATCTGTCCGTTCAGGCGCACAAAGGATGTCAGCGCGGCTTCGGCGCAGAACCGCATGGCCGTTTCCGAAAAATGCAGGCGTGGCCGCTGGATGAAATACCACTGGCCGCCGCGTTCCTCGAAAATCGTGCTGAAGGGGGGATGAGACCCCGACGAATAGCGCGCCCAGGAATCGAACACGGCACGCATGTCACGACAGAAAAGCAGTCTGTAGCCCAGCACGCCGAGGTCGCCGATCTTGGCGCGTCGCCCGCATTCGAACGCGAAGTCGGCAGGGGACCGTTGTGCGAGGATGTCAAAGAGGTCTGCGACCAGACTGTCTTCCATCGGCTCGAGCCGTTCGATGGCCTGCGCACAGGGGGCCAGGCCCTGCAAGACATTGTCGGGTTGCGGATCGATAAGGTGGCGCCGGCGCATATAGGCGCGCAGCTTCACAGGCTTGTCTTTCACTGTTCCACCCTGATTGTCCTAAACCGCCCGCATTTTGTCATATCTTGTGAAAGATTGGTTCTGCATCCGATTTTACCCGCCGTCTATGGGCATTGGCAACAAAGGTTGCTCCGAAATGACGGGAGGGGATTATGAAACTCAGAGCTGCATTGCTGATATCGTGCGCATTGAGCGCAACAGGTGTTGCGCACGCACAGACGCCGCCGGAAGATCAGGGCGATCAACTCGCCGATATCGTCGTTACCGCCCAGAAGCGTAACGAGTCCGCCAACAAGGTGCCGCTTTCGATCAGCACCTTCTCTGGCGACACGCTGCGTGCGCTGGGCGTTTCGCAAATCGGCGATCTGGCAAAGATCACGCCCGGGCTTCAGGTGACGCCCAGCCCATATTCGACACCCATCTACACGATCCGTGGCGTGGGCTTTAATGAAAGCACTGTCGGGGCACGGCCCACGGTGAGCGTCTATGTGGACGAGGCGCCGCTTCCCTTTGCCCAGATGACGCCCATCGCGACGCTCGACGTTGAGCGCGTCGAGGTGCTGAAGGGGCCGCAGGGCATTTTGTTCGGCCAGAATTCGACCGGCGGCGCCATCAACTTCATCGCCGCCAAGCCGACGAACGAGTTCAAGGCTGGGCTTGATGTAAGCTATGGCCGGTTCGATGCGACCGAAATCTCCGGCTTTGTCTCGGGTCCATTGACCGATACGCTGGGCATTCGGGTTGCGCTCAAGACGGAACAGGGTGGCGCGTGGCAGCGGAGCTACACGCGTGATGAAAAGCTTGGATCGGCCGACCGCATTTTTGGCCGGGTCATTTTGGAATGGAAGCCGACGGATCGCCTCGGGCTGTCGCTCAACGTCAATCGCTTCGCAGATCAGTCCGATGGACAGGCGGCGCAGTTCTCCTATCTGACCCCGCTGAACGCCGCTTTGCTCCAGGAAAAGTTCCCGGCCTATTTTACCTACCCCACTGCGCCCGCAAATGCGCGCGCTGCGGACTGGACGCCGGGGGAGAAGCCGTCGCGTGACAACCGGCAGACACAGGTCGTGTTCCGCGCGGACTATGAGTTGACTGATGCCCTCAATCTGACGTCGCTCACCAGTTACGCCCGTTATGACGAGGAGCGGACGGAGGATCCCGACGGCGTCTCGCTGCAGGATTTCGCGCAATTCACGAACAGCTCCATACGCAGCGCGTCACAGGAAATGCGGCTTACCGGAGATCTGGGGCCGGCGACCCGCTTCATCCTTGGCGGCAACTACGAGCACAGCAAAGTCAACCAGCGCAACGACCTGGGCTTTTCCGAAAACGCCAACGCCTTCGCTCTGGAACCATTCGGCGGGAAGTATAACGGCACGACCGACCGTTCGAACCAGAAGATCGAGAGCTATGCCGGCTTCGCTAATATCGACCATGATATCGGCTCCACACTGACGGCCCACGCAGGCATCCGTTACACGCAGTATAATATCGACTTCCGTGGATGCAGCGCGGATTCCGGTGATGGCGTTGTCTCCGCATTGTTCACCAACTTCGCCAATTTCCTGCGCTCGCTGAGCGGGCAGGACCCCATTGCGGCATTGGCGCCAGGCGCCTGCTTTACCCTGGATGCGACCACGACGCCGGGCGAGGTCGTTCGCAATTTCAAGCAGAACAACTGGTCATGGCGCGGTGGCCTGGACTGGAAACCGGCAAACGGAACGCTGCTCTATGTCAGCGCCAGCAAGGGGTACAAGGCCGGAAGCTTTCCGCTGCTGCCAGCCTCTGTGGAGGATCAGCTGACACCTGTGAGCCAGGAGTCGGTAATGGCCTATGAGGCCGGCTTCAAACTGTCTCTGTTCGATCGCAAGATGCAGCTCAACGGCGCCGGCTTCTATTATGATTATCGCGACAAGCAGATACGCGCGAACACGGAAGTTCCCATATTCGGCCAGCTGGAGCGGCTGATCAACGTACCCAAGTCCCGCATCGTTGGTGCGGAAATCCAGGCGACTATCCTGCCGACGCGTGGGCTGACCGTAAATCTGGGCGGAACATTCGTGGATTCCAAGGTGCGGAAGGGCATCGACGGCATATTCGGCGTGTATGGCAATCCGGTCGACATTACGGGCGAAAGCTTCCCGCTTACGCCGCGCTGGCAGGGATCGGCGGACGTCGTTTACGATACGCCCGTTTCGGGAAGCCTGAATGCGTTCGCTGGCGCGACCGTGACTGCGCAGAGCAGGACGTCGGGCGGTTTCGGTGAAGAACCCGAGCTCAACATCAAGGGCTACGCGTTGCTCGACCTGCGCGCTGGCGTGCACGACGCCGATGAACGGTGGCGTGTGTGGCTGTTCGCGCGCAACGTCACGAACAGCTATTATTGGGTGAACGCCAGCCGGATTGGCGACACGACCGTGCGCTTTGCGGGCAGGCCGGTCAGCTACGGCGTGACCTTGTCGTTGCGTACGCCGTGAGGCACAACATTAGAAGGAGAATGTGAATGAGCCGCATCTTTGGCCCAACCCGACAACTGGGCCTGGTGGTCCGTGACTTTGATGCGACTCTGCACAACTGGACGCAGGTTCAGGGGATCGGCCCCTTCTGGTATTTCCGGGACATGCCTGTTCAGGATTTCCGTTACCGGGGGAAGGCGAGCGAAGCGCCGGTCCTTTCCATCGCATTCGGCTATACGGGTGACCTTCAGATTGAGATCATCCATCAACAGAATGACGCGCCCAGCATCTACCGCGATTTCATCGCCAGCGGGCGCGAAGGATTGCAGCATATCTCCGGCTTCACGGACAGGCCGGGCTACGACCGTATCTACGGCGAAGCAGTGGGGTCGGGACTTTCCGTGCTGCACGAAGGGTCGATCGGGGGAACGCGCTTCGCCTATTTCGACAGCGAACGCATGCCCGGTGGCACGACCTGCGAGATTTCGGAGTCGGACGCTGACGGTACGCGCGAACTGTTCGACGGCATGCGTATCGCTGCGGCGCGTTGGGACGGCAGCGATCCGCTGCGCCTGCTCGGCGTTGAATGATGGCTGACGCCTTCGATTATATTATTGTCGGTGCCGGTTCGGCGGGGTGCGTCCTCGCGAACCGGCTGTCCGCCGATCCCGCGCGCACCGTTTTGCTGATCGAAGCGGGCGGGGAGGATCGCCATCCTATGATCCCGATTCCCATTGGGATCGGCAAAACGCTCTTCGATCCCGATCTGTGCTGGTATTATCCGACGGAGGCGGAACCCGGCAACGCGGGCGAGCCGCGCATGTTCATGCGCGGGAAAGTGCTTGGCGGTTCGAGCTCCGTCAACGGCATGGTGTACTGCCGCGGGCAGCCCGAGGATTATGACGGCTGGCGTGATCTGGGCTGCGCCGGGTGGGCCTGGTCCGACATGGCGCCGGTTTTCCGCGCGATGGAGGATCATGAACTGGGTGATGATGGCGTCCGCGGCGTGGGCGGCCCTCTCCATGTGTCGATCCGCAAGGATCGCACGCCTTTGACCGAGGCCATTCTGACCGCGGCTGACGCGATCGGAACGCCGCGCCGCCCGGATGTGAACCGGCCCGATCAGGAGGGGATCGGCTATTGCCCCGTGACCATCCGCAAGGGGCGACGGGTCAGTGCCGCTGACGCCTTCCTGAAGCCTGCGCGTAATCGCCCCAATCTGACGGTCGTTACGCGGACGACGATTGATCGTATCATCTTCGACGGGAAGCGCGCCGTTGGGGTCGCTGGCCGCAATGGCGATCTGCGCGTCGAATATCGGGCGCGGGGCGAAGTGATCATCAGTGGCGGCACGCTGCAGTCGCCCAAGCTTCTGATGCTATCGGGGATTGGCCCGGCGGAAGAGTTGCAGGCGCACGGCATCGCGCCGCTGGTGGACAGTCCGTGGGTAGGGCGCAACCTGCTCGAGCACAAGACCATTTCCCAGCAAATCCGGCTTTCGCAGGACTACAGCCTCAATCGCACGTTGGGTTCCTGGCGTGTCGGTCTGGCCATGCTGCGCTATCTGCTGCGGCATGACGGCCCGATGGCGGCGACATATGATCTGAACGCCTTCATCAAGACGCGGCCGGGACTGGAGCAGCCTGATGCCCAGATCCTGTTCTGGGCGATGACGATCGATCGCAATGATCAGACGGGTGTCCAGCCGGAGGCGGAACCCGGCCTCCTCGCCATGGGCTATCCATTGCGTACGAGCAGCGCGGGCACGGTCCGGCTCACGGCAGCCGATCCCGATGCGCCGCTGAGCATCAGCACCAATTTCCTGTCGACCAACCATGATCGTGACGTGATGATCGGCATATTCCGGTACATGCGCCGGCTGTTCGGACATGCCGCCGTTGCCCCGTTCATCGCCCATGAAAGCTATCCGGGTCCAAGCGTCGAGAGCGACGAGGACGTACTCGATGCGTCGCGCCGCGATCTGACCTGTCAGCATGCGGTGGGGACGTGCAGGATGGGACGCGAAGGTGAAGCCGTACTCGACGCGCGTGCGCGCGTGCGCGGCGTGGAGGGGCTGCGGGTGGTCGATCTTTCGGCCATGCCGACACAGGTGTCGGGGAACACTAATGGTCCCGTAATGGCATTGGCCTGGCGGGCGGCGGATATGATCGCTGAAGACGCCAGAGCATCATAAGTACAGCCGGGACGCTGTGTGAATGTGAAATGCGGGAACCCGCTGCGGTGGCGGGTTCCCGTACCTGTGGACTATTTGGTCGTGTAGCCGCCGTTGACCAGAATGGTCTGCCCCGTCATCCACCAGCCATCGGACACGAGGAAGCGAATATAGGGCACGATGTCCTCTATATCGGTCAGCCCGGTCTTCGAGAATTTGGACAGGGCTGCGGCTGTCCTGTGATAGGCTACCGCATCTTCGCCCTCGGCGGGATAGAAGAAGGATGTGTCCATCGGACCCGGCCCAATCGCCGTCACGGAAATACCGCGTTCACCGAACTCCTTGGATGCCGCGCGCGTGAAATGCTCCACCGGCGCCTTGGTGCCGGCATAGCTTGAATAGAAGGGGGTGTACGCCCCGAGCAGCGACGTCACGAGGGTGCACAGCTTGCCGTTGTCGTTGAGGTGCTTGCCTGCTTCCTTGATGAAAAAGAAGGCCGACTTGGCGTTGACCGCGCTCATGTCATCATATTCGGCTTCCGAAATTTCGACGATGGGCTTCTTCAAAACCTTGCCAACGGTGTTGATCGCGATGTCGGGCCGGCCGATCGCTGCGATCACATCGGCGAACAGTTTCTCCATCGCTGCGGCCGTAGTCAGGTCCGCCTGAAACGCGATGGCTTCTGCGCCCGCAGCCTTGACCGCAGCAACGGTATCGTCGGCCTCGGCCTTGGTGCCCGGGCTGTTGTAGTGAATGGCGACGGCCTTGGCGCCATGGGCCGCAAAATCGCGCGCGATCAGCCCGCCCAGATTCTTGCCGCCGCCCGCTATGATGACGGTTTTTCCCTGGATGCTGTGCTCGGTCATGAATGTCTCCTTCGTGGCGCGGGGGATCAAATGGGCAGTTGCTTTCGAGACGGAAGATTATCGTCTAGATTGTGCAAACAAAGATGCATTTCATGACATCACTTGTCGGGTTTTGGCGAACAAAGGAAAGGGTGTCATTTTGGATAGGGTCGACCTGTTTCGTATCTTCACGCGCGTTGTCGACTGCGCCAGCTTCACCCGTGCGGCCGATACGCTGGGCATCCCGCGATCCTCCGTATCCGCCGCTGTTCAGCAACTGGAAGGCCGTGTCGGCGCGCGCCTGCTGCATCGCACGACGCGCAAGGTGTCTCCCACCCAGGACGGTCTCGCCTTCTACGATCGCTGTCAGCGCGTCATTTCGCACATGGAAGAAACGGAAAATCTGTTCCGGCAGAATACGGCTGAGCCATCGGGAAGGCTGCGCATAGATGTTCCCGGTCGTATCGGGCGCCTTGTAGT
>Ga0209066_10006554_pt1 | contig 11823 bp, 11 predicted proteins | sample All_14_2_FD_187198 | JGI IMG/M metagenome (GOLD analysis project Ga0209066, IMG submission 187198) | Freshwater microbial communities in response to fracking from Pennsylvania, USA - Allegheny Zone_MetaG_DW_15 (SPAdes) (version 2) ...
GGACAGGCGTGATGGATCGTAGGTTTCTAATGCGTCGAGTTTTTCGCCAGTACCAATAAATTTGATCGGCACACCCGTCACCGAGCGAATGGAGATGGCAGCACCACCGCGTGAGTCGCCGTCCATTTTGGTGAGGATAAGACCGGTAAGGTTGATGGCTTCCTTGAAACCTTGTGCAATATTCAGGGCTTCCTGACCGATCATGGAATCGATGACAAGGAGAGTATCCACGGGATTGACATTGGCATGGATGGCTTTTAATTCATCCATCAACTGCGCATCCATCTGGGACCGACCGGCTGTGTCGACCAACATCAGGCTGTAGCCGCCCTTTTCGGCTTTATCCAAGGCTCGCTTCGCGAGTTCCTGCGGCTTGATGGAGATGTCTGCTTCCACATCCACGCCTACACGTTCGCCAAGTTGCTGCAATTGCTTGACCGCTGCCGGGCGATATGGATCGCCTGCGACCATCAAGATGCGTTCGCCCTTTGATTTGAGCAAACGAGCCAGTTTGCCAGTGACCGTCGTTTTACCAGCGCCTTGTAAACCAACCATCATCACAACACGTGGCTTGGGTCCAGTGAGGTTTAGCGGAGCGGGTTCGCCGAGGGTGGCGATGAGCTCTTCATTGACGATCTTGATGACCTGCTGACCCGGATTTAATGCTTTCGAAACTTCTGCGCCAACCGCACGTTCGCGGACTTTGGCAATGAAGGTTTTTACTACGCTAAAGTGTACGTCCGCTTCGAGTAAGGCGAGGCGCACTTCTTTCATCGCAGCATCTACATCCGCTTCGGAGAGTTTCCCGCGTTTGCGAAGGTTATCAAATATCTGGTTGAGTCGTCCGGTGAGAGTTTCAAACATGAGTAATATGCCGTTATGCCGACAAAATGGCAGGATTCCTTTTCAGTGTAAGAAAAGGCATTTTAGCGCGTAGCAGGTTGAGGGTCAAGCAGGAGGCGGGGTTTATTTCTTAACGGGGCTTAATCCGTAACGCAACAACACCCATTGTCCCAAAAATCCGACTGCAAGAATCAAGTAGGCAGCAAGATAGGTCGTGTCGATTAGAAGGGATAAGAGGTTGCCGCTTTCGGCAGATGCCGCATAGAGCTGGGTCTTCTCTGCCCAAGCGTATAGTAGGTCTGACAAGCCAAAGACCATTAAGCCGATCCAGGGTCGCATCAGTGCGCCGCCACGAAAGATGAAGACTAAAGCAAGCCCAGCAAGCCCTACTGCCAGGTCTGCGAAAGGATAATAAAATTCGACATAGAAATTGACAGTGAACGAATCGGTCAGTGAAAGATACACAGCGGGGATCAGCATGACGACCAGCCATGTGCCAATGGCAAATGTTCGAATGGTGTCTTTCTGAGCGGGGGTAAGGATCACATATTGATGATAAAAGGCGAAGGTGAAGAACAGAAAGCCGCCAATCCAACATGCATCTGCCAGGCTGGGAACGGGAACATTGCTATCGTTAAAGTAGGCATATATCTGCCATAAAAGCTCGCCCAAAAACCATAACCAATTTGCGATCATGATATTGAGCCATACTTTGCGAGGGCGATCTTCGGGTTGATAGTATAAAAAGATCAACGTTGCTATCACTGCCCCTGTTAAAGCCCCAAAGGTTATGATCGAATTAAGAACAACATCATTAAGCACTGGTGCGAGCGGAGTGTATTGATACAGAATGATGTATGCAGCGATCAGCACAAGTGACAGTGCATAAAATGCTGCTACAACGGGGCGAACGATCGATCTTCCCAGGCTCTTAATTTCACTTTTCATATCGCATACTCATCCGGCAAGATTTTGTAATACTCAAGCACATCACGAACATCGCTCGAGAGTGCAACGCGGATCTCATGTATATTGGACGCCAACAATCTTGGTCCGAACACGGCAGAAAAATGGTCAATAAATTCTTTTATGATGGCTCTGTATTGTTCGGCTGCTTCTTGAGAGCCACTGTAGAATTCATTATTAACCAATTGTCGTTTCAGGATGGAAATATCGATATGATTGGAATTGGTGAACGAAGTAATCACTTGGGCAAAGGATTCAATGATGACACGCCCGGCGATCAGTTCGAAGCGTTCCAACATGCGGTCGCAAAGCAACTTAAATGAACGACGTAGCCGCAATTCCTGCCAGGCATCCATGGCTGGGTCTGGGGAAAATAAAGTGATGACACAAGATGGGTCATCTTTTCGTTGGAGGATCGGCGTTGAAATACCGGGTTCATCTAGGATCAAATTTTCGGATATATACAAGGAATGAGGCAGGTTGGAAACACCGTTAAACAGAATCGACCCCGATGCGTTTTCCCATTTCATCTTTACCAGATATGGGTCTATCTTGTCACTGGAGTTATTCGTTTCCCAGGGAAGATCAGAGGAGTGGATACCATTTTCCTGCTGCTGAAGCTCCGCCTTTAAGAGCAGGTTGGAATGGACCAAGCCATGCGTGGAAAGCGGGATGAACTTGGTGTACATATCGTTATTTAGGGCGATATCATTTGCGAGATCAACGATCACGGACTCACTATCTGAATTTAAGGGAGAAGACCAGCGTCCGCGGTAGTGGTGAAAGATCAATTTTTCGCTTGGGGGGTTGAACAACCGCAATACCCCCGTTGTTTCTGCTTCTCGAATGGTGCGCATCCATGCCAAGATTTCAGAGGGTTTCCTCTTTCGTTCACTGGCAAAAACATCATCAAAAATCGTATTCATTCCCTCGGATTTTATCACTTGACGATATTGCGAAAGGCATACAAATTCTTAACAAACCGGCAAAACCAAAGGACTGGGCTAGGGTTCTTATTCTCAAGGTGTTAACAAGTCATCTGTAGGTTGTACTATATAATTGCGCAGGTGAACTTCAAATCCCCCAACCTACAAGGAGAAGAGGTATGGCAACGGAAGCGATCGTCAATGACCGTAAGGAAATTTTTGGGTGGGCAATGTACGACTGGGCGAATTCTGCCTTCAGCACGACCGTCGGAACGGTATTTTTAGGACCTTATGTTGCAAGTTTAGCGCGTTCGGCTGCAGAAGCCGCAGGGACATCTACAGTTTCATTTTTGGGAATTCCGGTTGCGCCGGACTCCTTCCTACCCTACTGTATTTCGTTCTCCGTAGGAATGCAGGTTCTGTTCCTGCCGATCCTTGGAGCAATCGCAGATTATTCACACCTGCGAAAAACCATGATGCGTTTATTCGCCACCATTGGCGCCATTGCAACGATCTTTATGTTCATGCTCACAGGCGATTTATGGTGGCTGGGAGGTGTACTTTTCATCCTCGCCAATCTTTCATTTGGAGCAGCCATTGTTTTTTACAACGCCTACCTGCCAGACATTGCCAGTGAAGAAGAAAGAGACCGCGTCTCTTCCTATGGTTGGGCGATGGGGTATTTGGGCGGTGGTGTTCTGTTGGCGCTCAATTTGGCTTTCTTCATTTTTAGCGAAGATATTGGTGTTCCATCCTCGCTTGCAGTGCGCATCAACCTGGCTTCGGCTGGGATCTGGTGGCTGGGTTTTTCATTTTTTACATGGTCGCGACTGCGCGCCAGACATGCGGCTCGTTCACTCCCTACTGGAGAGACGTATGCCAGCATCGGCTTCAAGCAATTGAAGAAAACCTTCAGTGAAGTGCGCCACTTCCCTGAGACGATGAAATTCCTGCTTGCATACTTCCTTTATAACGACGGCATCCAAACTGTTATTGCTGTTTCCGCGACGTTTGCCGCCGCGCCTCTGATTCAGGGTGGGCTGGAACAAGACCAGACGACTCTCACCGCTGTGATCTTAATGATCCAATTTATGGCGTTCTTTGGCGCATTGTTCTGGGGCAAACTGGCTGGTTGGATCGGTGCAAAACAGTCTGTGATCGTTAGCCTCGTTATTTGGGCAGGTGTTGTGATCTATGCCTATGGCGGTTTGAAGGGTGATAATGTCACCACCCAATTCTTTATCTTGGGCGTGTTCATTGCCTTGGTAATGGGCGGATCGCAAGCCATCAGCCGCAGTTTGTTCGCGCAAATGATTCCCAACGGCAAGGAAGCAGAATTTTTTGCCTTCTATGAAATCAGCGAACGCGGAACTTCATGGATCGGACCGTTGGTATTTGGTCTCGCCAACCAGATGTTCAATGACCTGCGTGTGGGTATTTTGTCACTGATCTTCTTCTTTATCGCAGGTTTGATCTTGCTGCCATTCGTCAACGTCAATAAAGCAATCACAGATGCGAAAAAGTACGACAACAACAATACTGCTCATTAGTGTAAATTAGCATAACCATAAAATCACCCCGAACATGTCAGTTCGGGGTGATTTTTTATGAACTTAGTGTGAATGATTCTGATGTAAATATTTTTTCTTTCGCAAATACAAGGGGGTGATTTTGAACCTTGGCGAACGGTCACTGGACCAGGGTACATTGGGCGGCACCATGACCAGACTGCATAAGACCAAAAGGGTGCGGTCATAGTTGACTCGCCATCCGGCGAAATCTTTCCAGGCTTGTTCGCGGTCTGGTTTGATGGGCAGCCCAGCCACCTCGAGTTTGCGGATCAGTTCGTCATATTCTGCACGGGTAACAGAGATCGGCGTTTCTGGAAACTTTGGGTCATGTGGATGTGAAATGTCAAAGTAGTCGGTAATGCGATGAAAAGAAATGAAGCCGGCACGGATACATAAAGCAGCAGACATTTCCATTGGGATGTCTATGGACGAAAGGGTAATAGCGGCGGAGTCTAAGACGGCTCCGGCAGAGGTGACCCATGAATTATCCGAACGAGGCGAGCGGAAAAACACAAGTGCAGGGAGGGTCGTATGACTCTCCTCGATGTCTGAGAACCAGATTTCCCAGTTCTTCCATAGTTCTGACAGTTTATCCAATCCGTGGATGCGATGAAACCGGGTGAGCATGTCGTACGGATTGGGCGGGTTACCTGCGCGGACTTCCAACATATTGACGGCTTGTTCACGGCGTGAAAATGCAGAGTACATGGCTGGCAAATACCCGATCAACAAGCCGACCATGATGAGTCCGAGCATGGCTTCAGAAAAGGCAAGGATGGTGACCAAGTAGCCTTCTGATGCGGTAAAGCCCAAGGTAAGCAGCGATGAGCCGCTCAAGCGAAGATCAAAAAAGTAATCTCCTGCTCGTAAAGCCCAGTACATGAAAGAATAGCCAAGGGCAATGATCGTATACCAAGTAGGTACGAGCAACATGAGCGAAAGCGGAGCGTAATATGCCATGAGCGTGTCGCGCTGTTCGTACGATTTGGCAAAACGCATAAGGAACTCGACCAATCGCCGCATGAGACCAAAGACTAGGCGGTTCAAGTTACTGCGAGCTGCCCGCGGCAGCACGAATGTGGAAATGGCAGAGAACAATGTGGCAAAGACCATCCCTGCGCCAAGCAAAAATGCCAAGATGTGTAAGGCGGTATCCATGGGCGGGTATTATATTGGATGAATGGTTAAACAAAAAAGGTGACAGTCACACAAAATGACTGTCACCTTTTTCATTTTCTTTATTGCAAGTACTCGTCGAACAAACTTCTAAAATCGTTCTCTGAGACGTAACCAACCAATTTCTTCAGGACATTCCCATTCCCATCCAACAAATAGAATTCGGGTTGGTATACAAACCCAAGGGTGCGTTGGAAAGTTTCAGTACGGGGGTCGTCGGCATCGAGGTAGTTGAACTTGACCTTTCCGTAATACTCTGCTTCGAGCCCATGAACCATGGGCGCCATGGAGCGGCAGGTACCTCAGGTAAAGCGGAAGAATTCGACCAGTTGCAACCCGCCTGAGGCAAGGGTGACTGTGGTCGGGTCGGTGGCGACGAGATCGTTGCCATGCGGGGTGAAGGGCGGCAGGTCTACGGCGACGGCTGGGGCTTCGGTCTGCGCGGCGGGAGCTTCGGTGAGTGCCGCGGCTTCTGTGGCGGCAGGCTGTGCCGGGTCTGAGACTTCAGGTGGAGCGGTTTCGGTGGGAGTGGACGGGGCGCAGGAAACTGCCAGAAGGGCAGTCACCAGACCCACGGTCCAGAATAAGAGGCGGGGTTTCATCGATTTTCTCCTTTGTGTTGCAATTAATGATACCTAGTCGTTTCATCCTCTTACAAAATTCACACCAAATTCTCATAAGCTATGTCTTATTTATTGCTCTACTTTGACGGAGGTTCGTTCCTACGCTATACTTGATTTGCGCTCTGTCTCACAAACCATGTCGTTTGCTCAGGGTGGCATGGATGGGACAGGCAGCAAGATTTGTCTCACACTTCAAAAGGAGAATTCCTATGGCAAATTTCAAACTTACGTACGCAACCATGTTCAACCCGCCCGAAGAATTGCACACCGGTTTTGATAAGGCTGTGGCAAAACTGAAGGGCAATATGGGTCAGGAATATGGCATGTTCATCAATGGCAAGGAAGTCTTTGCCGATGAAAAGTTCGAAGACCGCTCGCCCATCAATACCGATTGGGTGCTTGCCAAAATGCAGAAAGGCAATGCCAGCCACGCTCATATGGCAATGGAAGCCGCACGTAAGGCTTTCCCGATGTGGAGCCGCACTCCGTGGCAACAACGCGTGAAGATGCTGCGCAAGGCGGCGTCTTTGATCGAAGACCGCATTTTTGAACTCGGCGCGGCAATGGCAATGGAAGTTGGCAAGAACCGCATGGAGTCTATGGGTGATGTGCAAGAAACCGCTGACCTCATTTATTACTCCTGCTATCAAATGGAAAAGAACAACGGGTATATCGTCGAAATGGGACGCGACCCGCTCGTTGGTTATGAATCTCGCAATGTGTCTGTGCTGCGCCCTTATGGTGTGTGGCTTGTCGTTTCGCCGTTCAACTTCCCGCACGCGCTCACGGGCGGACCTTCGGGTGCTGCACTCGTGACCGGCAATACCCTCGTCATCAAACCTGCTACCGACACCGCGTGGATCGTGCGCCTGTTAGTGGACTGCTTCCGCGATGCAGGCATCCCTGATGGTGTGGTCAACTTTGTGACCGGACCCGGCTCGACCCTTGGTCAGGCTTTGGTCGACAGCCCCGAAGTGGATGGCGTCACCTTTACCGGTTCCTTCGACGTGGGTATGAAGATGTATCAGGATTATGCCAAACGTGAGTATGCCCGCCCGATGATCCTCGAACTCGGCGGCAAGAATCCTGCCATCGTCTCTCGTAACGCAGACCTTGAAACTGCGGCTGTGGGTATTGTCCGCTCGGCGTTTGGCTTGCAGGGACAGAAATGCTCCGCGGCTTCTCGTGTGTTGATCGAAGAACCCGTGTACGATGAAATGGTCGCCCGCCTCAAGGACTTGACCGATAAGCTCGTCCTCGGCGACCCGACCAATCGCGCCACCTATAACGGACCGGTCATCAACAAGAGTTCGTATCAAGACTTCAAAGATTTCACCGAAGAGATCAGCCAAGGCGGCGGCAACTTCCTCACCGGTGGCAAAGTCCGCGTGGATGGCGATTATGGCAAGGGCTTCTTCTGTGAATCCACTTTCGTAACCGACCTGCCCTTCGAACATCGCTTGTGGAAGCATGAGATGTTCCTGCCCATCACCACCATCGGCAAGGTGCAAAACCTCGACCAAGCCATGAGCATCGCCAACGACGTCAACTATGGTTTGACCGCTGGCTTCTACGGCAACCCCAAGGAAACTGAATGGTTCTTCGAGAATATCGAAGCCGGCGTGACCTACGCCAACCGCCCGCAGGGTGCATCCACGGGTGCGTGGCCTGGCTTCCAACCCTTCGGCGGCTGGAAGGGCTCCGGCTCCTCTGGCAAGAACGCAGGTGGTCACTACTATCTGCCGCTCTACATGCATGAGCAGATCCACACTTCGGTGAAGGCCGTCAAGGCGGCTCCGGCAAAGAAGGCAGCGACTAAGAAAGTGGCTGCCAAGAAAGCTGTAGCGAAGAAGGTCAGTGCCAAGAAGGTTGTTGCGAAGAAGACGGTCAAGAAAGCCGTGAAGAAGACTGCTAAGAAAAAGAAGTAACGAGTAATAAGAAATGAGGAAGTCTCCTGTGGATGGTCCACAGGAGACTTTTTTGTTTCTAACTATGTGCTAGAATGTATGTTCTAATCGCATTTTGTATATAGGGTAACAACATGAGCCTCATCCACGTACAAGAACTCAAAAAACATTTCAACGTCCTCAACCGTCGTGAAGGAATTGGCGGGGCATTTCGTGATCTTTTCTCGGGTGACTACCGCACCGTCGAAGCAGTGGCAGGCATCTCGTTCGATATTGAAGCGGGTGAAGTAGTAGGGTATATCGGTCCGAATGGCGCTGGGAAGTCCACCACCATCAAAATGATGACCGGCATCCTCAAGCCCTCGGGCGGCGTGTTGCAGGTCAATGGTTCTGTGCCCTACGATAATCGCATTCGCCAGGCGCAGATCATGGGGGTGGTTTTCGGGCAACGTACACAACTGTGGTGGGATTTGCCTGTGATCGAGTCGTTCAAAATCTTGAAAGAAATTTATAAAGTAGATCAAAAAACGTTCGACAAACACATGAACATGTTCAATGAGTTGGTTGGGCTTAATGCGTTGTATTCGCAGCAAGTGCGCACGCTTTCTCTTGGTCAACGCATGTTGTGTGATATTGCTGCGTCTTTCCTGCATAACCCGCAAGTGGTCTTCCTCGATGAACCCACCATCGGCTTGGATATTTCTGTCAAGGCAAAGATCCGTTCTTTGATCAAAACGCTGAACGAAGAACGAAAGACGACCATCATTCTGACCACGCACGATCTCGGAGATGTGGAGGCGCTGTGCCATCGCATCATTATTATTGACAAAGGCAAGACCCTATACGATGGCGATATCAAACGCGTCACCGCTCTGTTCGGCGCATACCGGACCTTGAAACTGCAGATCGACCCGTTTGATGAGTCTACACTGGAAGCGTTGAGAGAAAAACTGACAACACACTTCGGAGCCGAAAACAGTTTTACCATCGCCCAAACCGAAGAATTCTGGACCGATGTCACCTTCGATCAAGCGCACACTCCCCTCTCGGATGTGTTGGGTGTGGTGATGTCTAATTTCAAAGTGAGCGACGTGCGCATTGTGGAAATCGCGATGGAAGATGTCGTTCAACGCGTTTACGATGGAGCATTGCGATGAAATCCTACCTCGCTGTCCTGCGCGGCTCGTTCATGATCGGGCTGATTTATCGCTACGGCTTTCTCTTCAACATCGCCGGGAACATCATTTATATGCTTGTCACGTATTACCTATGGAAAAGCATTTACCAGGGCAGAGAAGTCTTGCGCGGATTAACCTTTGACCAAACCTATATCTATGTTGCATTAGGAAGTGCAGTTTTTATCCTACTAAAAACCTACGTAGATTGGCTGCTCTCCTTTGATATTCGCGAAGGGATGATCGCAAGTTATCTCATCAAGCCGATCGACCTGCAGTTCTACATTTTGTTCAATAGTTTCGGCTATTCTTTGATGAGTTTGGCTGCCATCACTCTCCCAACCTTAATTCTGATGATCTTTGTGCTTCATATTGAAATTCCGCTTGGCATTGGGTTGGCACTCTTTCCGTTGAGTCTGCTTCTGGCATATCTCGTCAGTTTTTGTTTCGACTATTTCGTAGGCTTGCTGTGCTTCTACACCGAGTCGATCTGGGGATTGAGCATCACCAAAGAGATCATCGTCACCGTGCTTTCAGGCGCGCTCATCCCTCTGCAATTTTTTCCTGATACCATTCAGAAAATTCTCTTCTGGCTGCCATTTCAGGCGATCTACTACACCCCATTGACCATGGTTGCGCAACCCAACCTCAGCATGGATACGTTCCTTCCCATGCTTGGGCTGCAACTTTTCTGGGTAATCGTGCTTTTCGTTTTCACCCGCTTGTTTTACAACCAGGCGATCAAAGTTCTGCGCATCAGCGGAGGTTAAGACATGCACTCATTCATAGACTACATCCGCTTGTATTTCATCATCGAGACACAATATATCAAAGCCCGCATGCAATACCGCGCAGACTTCATCATCAGCTCGGTGGGCATGTTCTTCTCCAGCCTTGCCACCCTCGGCGTGTTTTGGATCATCTTCGATTCCATCCCAGACCTTGCCGGTTGGAGTTTCATGCAATTGGTTTTTATCTATGGCTTTTATATGATCGCCATCTCGCCGATGCAAATTCTTTTCGACCATATCTGGCAATTGCGTTTCCACGTCCAGCAAGGGACTTTCCTAAAGTATTATTTCCGTCCGCTTAACATGATGTTCTATTACATGTCTGAAATGTTCGACCTCAAAGGCTTAACGCAACTGGCTGCAGGCATCGGGATTTTGATCTACGCCTCGCTTCAACTTCACATTGAATGGTCTCTGGTTCGAATTGCCTTTCTCTTACTGACACTTTTCAGCGCCTCACTGGTTCAGATCGCCATTACCCTGTTAGCCGCCTGCGCCGCCTTTTGGGTGATCGATTCGTACCCCGTCTTGGGCTTGGCTTGGAAACTGCGAGAATTCGCTCCGTATCCCATGAATATCTTCGACGGTGCTTTTCGCTTTACTTTCACGTTCATCATCCCACTGGGATTTGTCGCCTTTTATCCTTCCCAGCTCTTTCTACAGCCAGAGAACGTTTCTCCCATCATTTATTTTTCTCCGATAGTTGGCATAGGTCTTTTTGCCCTTGCTTACAAAGTATGGACTCTGGGGGTAAACAGTTATACTGGTACAGGTTCTTAACTTTAGATGTACAACAAAAAAGAAATTTTCTGGCTGCTCATATTCTTTGCACTCCTGCTATCCGCTTGTGACGGGAATCAACCTCCAGCTACGGAAGTCGTTCCAACCGCCACACTTCATCTGTATGGCAATTTCAAGATCCAAATCCCAGACAAAGCATTGATCAAGAATTATCTTGTCGTCTCATTAGAGACTGAACCAGCCACAACCTGCGAGCTGACTTATATCGCTCCCAAGGGCAGAAAACTCTATATGGTGGAGACTGCCGATGAAAAAGGACAATGTGAATGGCGCTGGAAGTTGGAAGAAACTGACGGCAGAGGACATGGACGCCTGATCTTCACCATCAATGGCATAAGTGAAACACGTTTTATAGATGTCCGCCCGGAATTCTAAAATAGGAACTTTGTCCCGTTTGCCCGCTTGTAACATTTCTTATAATTAGAGGTATAAAAATACAGGAGAATGTTATGGATCAGGAACTCAAACTCAGAGATTTTCCCATCATTTCATGGATCGTTGGTTTTGCAGGTATTGGCTGGGGCGGATATGCCTTTGTCACCACCCTGCCTGCCTTCAACTTCAATGCCTTGCTCTCAGCAGGGGTTGGCTTCCTTTTCCTGGTCTTCACCTACGCTCTCAACGTCACTGCCGATAAACAGACCGGTACGCTCACTCTCGATTACCGCTCCATCTTCCATCACTCGGTCAAAGAGATTCCACTCAACCAGATCCAAACCATTCGTGTGGATCGTTCTCGAACGCGTAGCAGCAAAGGCGGAACAAGGACTACTTATCGTGTAGAAGCCATTCTAAAAAATGGTGAGGTTGTCCCATTCCGCTCGTATCACACCGGGAACATGTTCAAGCATCAAAAATGGGCGAACGAACTGCGGGCGTTCCTAAACATCAGCGAAGGTTTCGACGAAACACCTCAGGGCTTTTTCAAAGCAGCCACACAAGCAGGCGCCATGGCAGCCAAAAGTCAACAAGAAGCGCTGACAGGTTCCAACACCGAAATGCGCAACACGAATGGAATCAATTGGCAGATCCAATCTTTTGGCA
>Ga0209066_10006555_pt1 | contig 11823 bp, 9 predicted proteins | sample All_14_2_FD_187198 | JGI IMG/M metagenome (GOLD analysis project Ga0209066, IMG submission 187198) | Freshwater microbial communities in response to fracking from Pennsylvania, USA - Allegheny Zone_MetaG_DW_15 (SPAdes) (version 2) ...
CCTGCCCCACCTACCGCTTGACCGGCAACGAGCTGGATGGCCCACGCGGCCGCATCTATCTGATGAAGCAGGTGCTCGAGGGGCAGGCCCCCACGCGCACCACCCAGACCCATCTGGACCACTGCATCGGGTGCCGCCATTGCGAGAGCACCTGCCCGTCGGGCGTGCAGTATCACGAACTGCTGGCCGTGGGCCAGGCCGAGGTCGACAGCCAGGTCGAACGCCCCTGGCGCGAACGCCTGCTGCGCTGGGGCCTGCGCACCCTGATGCCTTCGCCCTGGTTCACGCCCGCCTTGAAGCTGGGGCAGGCCGTGCGGCCCTTCATGCCCGCGTCGGTGCGCGAACGCATCCCGGCGCGGCCCCCCATGGCGCCCCCCGCCTGGCCCGATCCGCGCAAGAGCCTGCATGCACGGCGAGTGCTGTTGCTCAAGGGCTGCGTGCAGCCTGGCTTGCGTCCCCACATCGATGCGGCCACGGCGCGCGTGCTCGACGCCATCGGCATCCGGGCGGTGGTGGCGCCGGCCAGCACCTGTTGTGGCGCGGTGCAAGGCCACATGGGCGACGTGGACGGCGCCAAGGTGCGCGCACGGCGCAACATCGATGCCTGGTGGCCTTTCATCGAGTCGCCCACGCCGGTCGAGGCGCTGGTGATCAATGCCTCGGGTTGCGGCGCCTGGGTCAAGGACTACGACAGCCTGCTGGCCGATGACCCGGCCTATGCCGACAAGGCCCGGCGCGTGGTCGCGCTCACCCGCGACCCTGGCGAGATGCTGGCCATCTGGCTGCCCTTGCTCAAGCGCAAGCTGGGCAAACGCGCCCAGGCGGGCCTGGGCTCGCTCACCTTTCACCCGCCGTGCAGCCTGAGCCATGCGCAAAAGCTGAGCAGCGCGGCCAAGCCCGGTCCCATTGAGACAGGGCTGCGTGAACTGGGCTTCGAGGTCAAGCTGGCCACGCAGGACAGCCACCAGTGCTGCGGTGCGGGCGGGGCCTACAGCGTGCTGCAACCCGAGATGTCGCGGCAGTTGCGCGACCTCAAGGTCAAGGCGCTGGATGCCACCGAGCCGCATGTGATCGCCAGCGCCAACATCGGCTGCATCGTGCACATCCAGTCGGGCACCAACACGCCGGTCAAACACTGGCTGGAAGTGGTGGACGAGGCGCTGAGCCGTTCAGCGTGATGCCAGCAGGGTGTTGTCGAACACCACCTCGACGCGGATGCGCGACTTGACGGTCTGGCCGTCCATCTGGCCGGGCGAGAAGGTGGCCGCCTTGAAGGCCTCTTGCGCAGCCCGCTCGTACATGAGCGGCATGCGGGGCTCGACGGGCTCGATGTGGTCCACGCGGCCGGTTTCGTCGATGTACAGCGCCAGCACGCCGACGTGGCGTGCAGCCTTGGTGTCCCCTTCAGGGGCTTCGATGAAGACCGGTGCACGGGCCATGGGCGCCACGCTCAGTTGCGGGCGGGGCACGTAGTCATTGTGGCCTGAGGCTGCCGCGCCGGTGGCGACCTGCCCTTCGTGTGCGACCTCGCCTGGTGCGGTGTCGACGGGGGCGGGGGTGTCCGCGGCACCGAGTGCCGTGGATGGCTGCGGTTCTGGCGCAGGCTCTGCTGGTGTCGCTTCTGCCTGTGTCCAGGCGGACGCCTGGGCAACAGCAGCCTCGTTATCCACTTGCGTGGTGCTGTTTGCCGCGTGCAGCGTGCGCACCTGCAAGGCCGAGGCCTGCTGCACGCTGCGCACGCGTGTACCGGTGCCAGGCTGGGCCTGCGACGTGAAGCTGCTCAACAGCACGGCGTGGGCCACCAGAGACAGCGAGGCGCACCACAACACGGCGGGGCGTGCCAGGCGCTGTGCCAGGCTGACCTGTCCGGTTGTGATGGGCTCGCGGGAGGGCATGGTGGCGGCCTCAGTCCATCAGCTCACGCCAGGAGGTGCGGTGCGCGCCGCCGGCTCCGGATGTGGGCGGGGTGGGTGGCACCTCCGAGATGATCTTGCTGTCGCTGTTCTGGTAGATGACGCGCACGTTGCCGTTGGTGTCCTTGATCCAGCTCACGCCCACGATCAGGGAGTTGGGGCTCCAGCGCACACCAACCGGGTTGCCGATGATGGCGCCGCCATTGGCCACGTTCAGGTAGTAGCGCCAGGAGGCCCCACCGGAGGCACAGGCGTCACCACTGGGGATGGCGGTGCCGATGGCCAGTGTGCCCAGTTGCAGGCCCATGTTGCTGAAAACGCGCTCACGCGATTGCGGCAGGTTCATCCACCAGCCCGCCTTGGCACCCCAGTCCACGGCATTGGCCTCGACCGATGCCGATGTGGCGTCGGCGGCCACCGTGGTGTTCAAGGTCAGTGTCTGCTGAACGAAGTTGCTGGTGGCGGCGCGCACGTCGCCCCAGCTATCGTTTGTCAGCGGGTCCTTGATGGCGTAGATGGCTTGTTGTGTGGTGTCAGTGATGTCGCCGTCACCCATGTAGCGGCCTGTGGCCACGATGACCACCGGTTTGTTGGAGACCTCGACCGTGATGGGCTTGGTCGTGATGGGCTGAGGTGCCGATGCACTGACTTGCAGCTTGGCCAGCAGCAGCGCTGACTGGTGGGGCTCGACCAGACCGTCCAGGTCGAAGCGCCACACATTGCCCAGCATGTCGCCGCCATAGATGCGCTTGGTGGTGTTGTCCGTGGGGCTTTCAATCCAGGCATTGATCTTGGCCAGGCCACTGGGTGTGCCGCTGCTGCCCGCCGTGGTGGCGATGTCCAGCAGCTTTTCGCCCGTGTTGGCGTTCAGCACGTACAGATGCCCCCTGCCGTCACCGGTGCCATTGTTGTAGCCCGAGGTGAGGATGACCACCCAGGTGCCATCGGCACGCTTGGTGATGATGGGGTTGCCATAGCTCAGGCCCATGTTGGCGTCGGTGAACTCCCACAGGGTGACGGGGCTGTTGGGGTTGGTGATGTCCAGCGCGTAGTAGCTCTTGCCGCCGGCATTGAGGCCGCCGACCAGGATGGTCTTCCAGGTGTCGTCCACCTTGATGTCGCCCATGACGGGGGCGCCATCCACGTAGTACTGGTGCTTGTTGCCGTAGCCGGTGTCGGCCAGCTTGTACATATTGGGCATCACGGCGCCGGGCACATAGGCCCACATCTCGCTGCCGCCGTCGTTGCCGCTGGCCGAGAAGGCGTGCAGCATGCCATCGTTGGCAGTCACGTAGACCACGGGCTTGCGACTGGCCTGGGCGGTCACGAAGTCGGCGTAGCCTGTGTCCGAGTACGAGAAGGGCGGCTTGCCCACATGCACGGGCGCACCGTTGATGATGTCACCCAGAATATGGGAGCGGTCCCGGTACAGCGCGGGCAGGGCCACGGTGGTCTCACCGGATACGACGTTGGATGCAGACTCGAAGGTCTGGTCGCCGCGCAGGTAGTTCACCAGGTTGGCGCCGTCGTTGGCATAGGCCTGGGCCGTGCTGGACAGCAGGGTGCATTGTGAGGAGACCAGGCTTTGGGTACACAGGTTGCTGAAGTAGGCCTTCTGCGTGTCAGACAAGTTGTCGTAGGTGAAGCTTTGCAGTCCGGTGCTGGCCTTGAAGTAGATGTTGCGCGACGAGTGCGAGGTGATGGCGTCCAGTCGCTGTTTGGCCGACCAGGTGGGGGTGGTGGCGATGGTGGCATCTTCGCCATTGAGCGCGAAGGCTTCCAGGTCGCCAAACCACGAGGTGGTGGTGTAGCTGGCGCGGTAGACCTGGTTGTCCTCGCCGGGCACCAGTTCAAGCGAGCTGGTGGAGGCTGCCGACGAGGCGCCCAGTGACTCGCCCACCGAGGTCACCACGCCCGTGATGGCCTGGCTCAGTTCACTGGCGCTGAGCGCCGAGTAGTAGCGGCCACGGCCCGTGACGGCGGCGTGCCAGAGGTCATCGATGTTGGTGGCGTCGCCACCGCTGGTGTTGCTGGACTCCGTGCCGTAGGGGGCGGGCCAGTAGACGCTGCCGTTGGTCAGGTTGACGTAGGCGCCGGATGTCTGCGTCAGGTAGTTCTTGTCATAGGTCAGGGTGCCGCTCAGGCCCAGGCCGATGGTGAAGGTGTTCATGTGCTGCTTGTCCGAGGCGTCGTTGCTGACAGCCCGAACGATGTTGTCGCACACGTTCTGGCTGGTGCCCGAGCTGCTGGAGGTGCAGTTGTTCAGGGTGCTGGTGCGCAGGTCGGTGGCGTAGTAGTACTGGGCCACGTCGGCCAGGGTGTTGCCTGTGCCGCCCGATGTGGAGGGTGTGACCACCGGCGGGCCCGAGGTGTAGGCGCCCACAACCGCTGTGCTGTTCGTGTAGGTCGGCGTGGCAGGCGACCAGGCACTCCAGTTGCCCGGGGTCGGCGTGGTGTAGTTCGTGGAGCCTGCGTTGTAGCTGGGTGTTGTCACACAGCTGTTTGACGTCGTGCCATTGGTGTAGGTGGCGCTGCCAGTCGGGTCGCCGGAGCCTCCGGATATGGTTTCTGCCGCAGCGCTGTTGGCCCAGGTGCCCAGTGTGGGGCTGCTTTCGGTGGGGCCATAGGTCACCACGCCATCGGTGGTGATCTGGGTGGTGATCTTGGTGGAAGTGGTGGCCTGCGGCGTCACAAAGTACTGGGTTCGGTTTTCTGTGACGGTGTGAGTTTGAGGGGTGGTGCTGACCAGGTACTTGCTGCTGCTGCAGGAGCCACCCTTGTTGGCCGCCACCACGATCCTGCTGCGGGTCCACTTGCGGGTGCTGGTCTGGGTGGACGAGGTGCGGTTGCGTGTGGCGGTGGCCGTGGCTGTTGTCTTGGTGGTGACGATGGCCAGGGTCTCGTCGCGGATGGGCCGTACCTCGGTGCCATCTTGCTGGCCGACTTCGGTCGAGCCATCGAGCATCACGCCCTTGCCGCCGTTCCAGTAGCCGTCGGTAGACAACAGCGCGTAGTTGCGCTGGCAGGCGTATTGCATGGGGTCATAGGTCTGGCCTGACACCTTCTTGGCAAAGTAGCGGCCGGCCTTGGACAGGGCCACGCGCAAGGGCGTGCTGCCGCTTGGGGTGGAGCCGTACAGGCTGCTGTAGAAGTTGGTTTTCTGTGTGTCGTTGAAGTCCTTGACGTCGCGGAAGTAGTTGGTGCCTTCCACGGCCGAGGTGTCATTGATGGTGGTGAAGCCCACACGGTAGTTCGCGTCCAGCCCCGTGATGGCGCGGCCCATGGCCGAGCGCATCAGCAAGTAGCGCTTGCGGTAGTACGAATACCAGTTGGCGTAGTTCTGGGCATCGCTTGACGTGCTGGTCATCGTCACTTTGGTGAAGACATTGCTACCCGGTGTGTCGCCGATGTCGCTGGTGCATTCCTGGTAAAAAGTGGTGTTGATGGGGCCGCTGCTGGTGTAGGTCCAGCCCATCTTTGTCTGCGAGCCCGAGTATCGGTAGTAGTAGGTGTCTGCCAGGTTGGTTGCGCTGCTGCTGCTGTTGAAACCATCGACCTTGGCGCTGCCAAAGCTGGCATTGGGGTAGCTGGTGCCATCGGCCTTGAGGGGCAATTGGTAGGTGATGGTGGGGTCATAGGCCACGCCATTGCATTGGGCGGACCAGTAGCCATACCAGCCTGTATAGGGCTCGTCGTCGTTGGACCTCGATGCGCCCAGCTTGTCCGGCATGTAGCTCCAGCTCATCGAGCCGGAGTTGTCCAGGATGAACAGCAGATTGGGTTTGGCCTGCACCGTGGGCCGGGTGGCCAGCGGCTGGTTGGAGATGTCCGTTTCGGCCGCCTGCAAGGGCGCGAAGCAGGGCAGGGCCGCCACGGCGCAGACCAGCGTGGCGCGGTAAACAGAAGTGGTCTTGATGTTCATGGCGTACTTCCTTGTCCTGGCTTGGAGAGGCGGGCTGGTTCAGAAATGAACGATCGTTTCTGTGAAGCTCGCGGTGTTGCGCGCGCCAAGTACACGCACCACGACCCGGTAGTAAGGCCCTGTCGTGCTGGAAAAGCGCGTGGGTTCGGCGTAGTTCAATTCGCCTCGGCCCGATGCGTTGCTCTTGCCGTTGTCAGCCGGCTTGACGCATGACACGGTGTTGTCCGATCCATAGTCGCCAGGCTTGGAGCACAGGCGAAAGATCACGTAGTGCGCTTTGTTGCCATTGACGTCCTCACCCCTGACGGCCTTGACGGTGCAACCCGTGTAGCTGCCCGAGGTGGCGGCTGCGCAGTTGTCGCCGTCCCAGTCCAGCAGTTGCCGGCTGGCGCTGCCTTCAAGCTGCTTCCAGGTGACATCCAGGGGCAGTTTGGCCGTGACCCCATTGGACTCGAACTCCTGCGTGCTGGCGTAGTAGCCCTCGCCAGCGATGTCGGTGTTGAGGCTGGCCTTGTTGTTGTCCAGCCAGTTGATGGCCTCGCGAGTGGCCTGGTCGGCTGAAGCGGTGGCATCCTGCTTGAAGCCGATATTGCCCAGCAGCAAGGTGCCGGTGTCCACCGAGCGCACCAGGCCCAGCGTGGCCAGCATCAGCGCCACCAGGGTCAGCAGGGCAAAGATCAGCGCCACACCGCTTTGACGCGGGTGGTGCTTCGGGGGGAGGGAAGGCTGCTTGTACATGGTGCTCGCTCAGGAGTTCCAGAGGACATTGCGCAGAGGCACGATGGTTTCGTAGACCTTGTAGCGGTAGTGCTTCCAGTCCGTCAGGCCGTCGACCTTGAGGGCAATGCACTGGCTGCTGCCATGGCAATCCGTCAGGGTCTCGCCCTCAACCGTCACGCTGGCGCCCACGTCCCACTGCGGCGCGCTGGGGGTGACCTCTTCTTTTTCGTACTGGTTGCTGCGTGCCACCACCACCAGGCGAATGGTCAGCACCTTGCCCCACTCCGCGCTGTTGGTGGGTGCCGTGGTGTTGTACACATCAACCACGCCATCCGTGCCCGTGTCTTTGCCATACAAGGCCTGCAGGTTCACGATCTGGGGGTACAACTCAAACGAGGCTTGCAGGCCGTTGGCGGCCGAGCGCGCGGTGAGTGTCAGGTTCTGGTTGGCGTCCACCGAGTAGGTCTGCTGGGCCATGTTGCCCAGGTTCAGCAGGTAGCTGCCAGACTCATAGCCCGCGGTCGGGAACACGTTGCTCTGGTTCCACTTGGCGTAGTCGCTGCTGCCGGTGACATGAGGGATGCGGGACGCACTCAGCGTGGTGTTGGACGCTGAAGTGTCAGCCGCCACATTGAACAGCGCGCACTGCGTGGTGCCAGACTGGGCCTTGGGTACGGCGATCATGACGTCATTGACGGCCACGCCCAAGGACGAGTCCACCACGAAGTAGTTGCCGGTCTGGGTGTGGTTCTCCGTGATGGGGATGGGCACCGAGAAGCTCTGCTTGCGGGCTTGCAGCACGGTGATGCTGTCCGGCGCGCCATCGACGCCATCGGAGATCACCACGGGCGCCAGCGTGAAGGAAAAGGGCTCACCAGAGGCGTCGTATTGGCCGGTGACGGTGCAGCCCAACGCGCCCGGCGCCGCCGCTGCGCCGTAGCCCGCCATCTGGAGGTCGCGTTGCAGCGCAAACAGGGACAGGGAGCCGTTGATCTGGGCATCGCTGCCCATCGACACCGTGCGCTTGCGGCTCTCGGCCTGCACGGTGACCTGGGTGATGACCAACACGGTGAGCATGCCCAGCACCACGCCGATCATCAACTCGATCAAGGTGAAGCCGCTTTGCGCCGCTGGCCTGCGGGAGGTGTGGGCATGGTGTGTCATCTCAGGCCCCTCCTGCCTTGGTGATCGTGGTGTTGGTTTCGTATTTGTGCTCGCCGCCGTTGGGGACAGACCAGGTGATGGTGACGGTCACATTGCCCGTGCCGGGGACAACGGCCACCTTGCCCTCGCCGCCAGGCAGGTTGAGGGCGACCTTGTCCTGCCATTCTTTGCAGACCAGTTGGCCTGCGCAACCGTCGTCGTCAAAGCTGGTGAAATTGGTGGTGTCGGCCCACATCTTGCCGATCAACTCGCTGGCCAGGTAGGCCGCATCCGCGCGGACCTTGGCGTCGGTCTGTGCGCGCACCATGGCGCCTTGCAGGCCGACCAGGGCCAGCACACCGAGCGCGAAGACCAGCATGGCCACCAGCACTTCGATCAGGGCAATGCCGCGGCCGTGAGTGCGGGCGGCACGCGGGCTTGGATGGGGACGCGTGTTCATGCCTCAGCCTCACTCAGCGTTGGAGAGTTTGCACAAGCGGGGGTCGGTGGCATTGGTCACACGCGGGTCGCACATGCGCACCAGGCCTGCCGACGACACTTCCAGACGCAGGTATCGGTACTCGACGCCATCGTGAGTGCCCGTGACATCGATCTTGTTGATGGCGTCGGTGGTGTTGGCGATGCGGCCAAAGCCGTTGAAGGTGATCTGGGTGGCCGCTGTCGTGCCATCAGACTGAACGGCCGTGACGGCCACACTGCCGCCACCATCGCCCACCGGGCGGCTGGTCACGATCATGGGCGCCTCTGTCGGGTCGCTCACCCCGCAGTTGCCTGCGGGCGAGAGCAGGCTCACGACCCACGAGCCACTGGTGTTGGACAGCGCGCAGCTGTTGTCCAGCTTGGCGGGGTCATCCGAGCTGACCAGCCAGAAGGTGACGCTCTGATTGCGGCGCACCGCTTCGCCGCGTGCCAGTTGCAGGCCGCTTTGCAGCGAGTCGGCGGCGTTGCGGATGCGCGTGTTGTCGATCCACGCGCCGATATTGGGCGCCGCCGCAAACAGCAGCAGGGCCATCACCGCGAGGGTGACGGCCATTTCAATGAGGGTGAGTCCGCGTTGTTGCATGGTGTGTTTCATCCTGTCAGCAGGTGGTGCTCTTGCTGAGCCAGCATGTGGCGGCCGTGCTCAAGGTCGTGCCCTTGAACTTGGTGGTGGTGCGGTCGCCGTTGTGGTTGATCGTGAAGACGTGCTGCCCATCGGTGCCTGTCGCCGTGATCGTGTAGGTCTGGAAGGGGTCAGCGGTGGTGCACGCGTAGGTGAAGTGCTCGGCCCCACTGGGCGTGAAGCCATTCCAGGCGTTGGCGGTCGCGTCGGTGGCGCAGCCGGTGGCCGAGCCGTAGTTGCGGTTGTCCTGGAAGTACTGCTCCATCTTGACCCGGTAGTCGGACAGGGCCGAGGTGGCTTCCTGGAGCTTGCCGCGCCGGATGTAGTCCGTGTAGGCAGGCAGGGCCACCGAAGCCAGGATGGCGACGATGGCCACCACGATCATCACTTCGATGAGGGTGAAGCCATGTGGCCTGCTGTGTGGCTGGCCGGGTAGCCTGATGGATGTGAATGTGGTCATGCCAGAAACCCCTTCTCTTGAGGACATGATGTCCTTGCCCTGGGGATTCTGGGATGGGGCCTTCGGGATGGAAGGCTGGATAACCGTGACAAATCCGACGTATTAGCGCCGGCTTGCGGACAGTGGCGCGCAGCCGTTCACGGGCATTTGTCGCCCCTCAACCGTTCGTCGGCGCAGGGCAACCGTTCAGCGTCAGCGTGCGGTGGGCCGCGCCGGGTCGGCGCACCACTCGCTCCATGAGCCCGCATACAGGGCGGTCACAGGCAGGCCGGCATGGGCCATGGCCAGCAGGTTGTGGCAGGCGGTGACGCCCGAGCCGCACTGGTGCGTCACGCTGGCCCAGTCCTGCCCGGCCAGCAGTTCGGTGAACTCGGCGCGCAACTGTTCAGGGGACTTGAAGCGGCCATCCGCTTGCAGGTTGAGCTGAAAGAAGCGGTTGCGGGCACCCGGGATGTGACCGCCCACCGGGTCCATGGTTTCGTTCTCGCCGCGAAAGCGATCGGGCGCACGGGCGTCGATCAGGGCTTGCTTTTCAGGCTGGTCCAGCAGCGCCAGCACCTCATGGGCGCTGCGCACCCACGCGTGGTGGGGCTGTATGGCAAAGGCGCTGTGCGTGCGTGTGGCCTGGGGCGCGTCGGCCAAAGCGGTGTCCACAGGGTCTTGCGCCACCTGCCAGGCCTGCCAGCCGCCATCGAGCACCTGCACGGCCTCGTGGCCCGCCCAGCGCAACAGCCACCACAGGCGCGCAGCGAACATGCCACCCGCATCGTCATACGCCACCACCTGTGTGGCCGGCGTCACGCCCCAGGCTTGCACGGTGCGCTCGAAGGCCTCGGGCGAAGGCAAGGGGTGTCGGCCATTCGTGCCCGTCTTGGGGCCGGACAGGTCGCGGTCCAGGTGAGCGTACACCGCGCCAGCCATATGGCCCTGGGCGTAAGCGGTTTCGCCGGCTTGCGTGTTGCCCAGGTTGAAGCGGCAGTCGATCACTAGCCAGTCCGTGTCAGATGAGGCCGACAAGTTGGCGGCCAAGGTGCGCGCGTCAATCAAAGGACTTGTCATGGTGGTCTCGCCAGGGTCAGCGCGACAGCGCGGCTTCAATGGCCTGCTGCACGGCCTCGGGGGCTTCGTGCACCAGCCAGTGCGTGGCTGCAGGCAGGCGGGTGATGTGCAGATCGGGCACGTAGGCAGCCAGGCCATCGAGCAGGCTTGGGGGCAGGGCGGTGTCGGCCTCGCCCCAGACCACACTGGTGGGCACGTTCACATGCAGCAGGGCATCGGGCAGTTGCAGCGTGTGGATGGCGTCGTCCGGGGATGTGGGCGGGTGCAGTGGCGAGGCGCGGTAGTAGTTCAGGGGGCCCGTCAAGCCGTGGGACCAGGCCTCGCGGTAGGCCGCGCGCAGCGCAGGCGTGAGCCAGGTGGCACCGCCAAAGCGCTCGAAGAAGGGCCACATCTGCGCGAAGTCATCCTGGGCCAGTTGCGCTTCGATACCCGGCTGGCGCAGCAGGTTCATGTAGTCGCTGGCGGCCTGCTGTTCAGGGTCGTCTCGCAGGGCGTTCAAAAACAAGCCGGGGTGCGGCGCATTGAGGATCACCAGGCGCTGCATGCACTGTGGCGCCACGGCGGCCAGCCCCCAGGCCAGCGCACCGCCCCAGTCATGCGCGATCACGGCGGCAGCCGGCGTGTCGGGCGTGGCGGCTTCTTGCTGGATCAGACCGATCAGGTCAGCCAGGACCACATTGGCGCGGTAGGCCTTGACCTCGGTGGGCGAATAAGAGCCCGGGTAGCCACGCAGATTGGGCGCCACACAGCGGTAGCGGTCGCCAAAGTGCGCCAGCAGGTCGTCCCACACGAAGTTGGCCTCCGGGAAGCCGTGCACAAACAGCAGCAGCGGTGCGCCTCGCGGGCCGGCCACGCGGCAACTCAGGTAGGGGCTGGGCGCCGGCGCGGCTGCGGGCAGGTCGACCCGTTCGGTGGTGACCATGGGCTCAGAACAGCGCCATGCTCAGCTTGCGGCGGTACTGGTCGATGACCGGGTCGCCCGCGGCCACGGCCGCCTTGCCGGCGATCTCCAGCTTGGGCTTGCCGTCTGGGGCGGCGGCCGGGCCTTTGCCGGGCACGGCCTTGGGCACAGGCTTGGTCAGCACCTCCAGGATGGCCACATAGGTCTTGCGCGCCAGCTCGTCGTTCCAGGCCTTGTCGCGCATGATGATCTCCAGCAGTTCGTCCATGGCGTTGGTCGGCTGGCCGGCGGCCCAGAACACCTGTGCCAGCTCGAAGCGGGCCTCGAAGTCGCGCTTGTTGGCGGCCAGCGCGGCGTCCAGCACCTGGGGCGAGCGGCCCTGGCGTGCGGCGACCACGGCGGCGATGTAGCGGCTGAAGGCCAGCACGCGGGCTTCGGGCACCGGGCCGGTGGCGCGGCCTGCGATGGGCAGGAAGACGGCCTTGGCCTCGTCCACATCGCCATCGGCCAGCAGCAGCTTGATCAGGTCGAAGCGGGCTTCGTCGTTGCCGGGGTCCAGCTCCAGCGCGTCGCGCAGCAGGG
>Ga0209066_10006556_pt1 | contig 11822 bp, 11 predicted proteins | sample All_14_2_FD_187198 | JGI IMG/M metagenome (GOLD analysis project Ga0209066, IMG submission 187198) | Freshwater microbial communities in response to fracking from Pennsylvania, USA - Allegheny Zone_MetaG_DW_15 (SPAdes) (version 2) ...
GGTTCATGCTGATCGGTTACGCGAGGGTGTCGACGCCCGAACAGGATTTAACGCCCCAGCTCGACGCGCTGCGCGAGGCGGGCTGCGAGCGGTCCTTCACCGACAAGGCGAGCGGCGCCAAGGCCAACCGCGCCGGCCTGGCTGAAGCTCTGTCGCACGCCCGCGCCGGCGACGTGCTGGTGATCTGGAAGCTAGATCGGCTCGGCCGGACCTCCAAGGGCCTGATCGATCTCGCAACGGAGCTGGAGGCTCGCAACATCGGCCTGCGCTCGATAACCGATGGGATCGACACATCGGGGACCGCAGGGAAGTTTGTTTTTCGCATCCTCGCTGCGCTGGCCGAAATGGAACGCGATCTCATCCGCGAACGCACAACGGCCGCCTTGATGGTGGCAAAGCGCGAGGGCAGGGTGGGCGGCCGAAAGACGGTGATGACGCCCAAGCGGATCGAGGCGGCCCGCAAACTGCTCGCGGGGGGAATGACGGTGCGTGAAGTAGCGCCAGCAATCGGCGTCTCGGTACCCACGCTCTACAGGCACATTCCTGCGTCAGCGCAGGATGGAATCAGCGCCGACATGGAAGAATGAAGTGCGTGAGAGAGGCGTCAATAGTCTAACAATGCGGGATTTGGCTTCCGTCTTGCGGAATTGTATGCAATGATCGCTATAAAAGCGATTGCCGAACTAGCGGTATTAAAGATTAGTTGTGCTGCGGCAATCCTGCCTTCTGTATGGTTCGCCAACATCGCTGCGAGTCCAGTAAGCTGATCCAGCATGATAACGCCCATGATCGCGGCTGAGGCGTTGAAGAATAAATGAAACACCCCGACGTATAGAGCCTGTCGGCTTTTCCCAATTGCCGCAACGATGGTGTCGGCGCACGTACCGATCTCCGCTCGAAGCATTACCCCGACTCCTGCGTGCAGTGGGAGGACGCCAGTCGACGCGAGCGCAATCACAAGTGCAATGGTCGCGGAGGAAGACTGCAACAGCGCGGTCGTGGAGGCGCCGATGACTATGGCCAGCAACGGTTTCTCAAGGGTAGTCAGCCATTCTCGCGCGAGCGCGCTCTCCGCGAATGGCGTCATCGCACTGCTCATTAAATCAAGAGCAAACAGGATCAGAGCCAGCAACGCTGCTAACCGCAACATTCGCTGGATGATCGGACGGCGGAACAAGACAGATGCCAGCAACAGTGCGGCGAATAGCAATGGTGCAGCATCATCAAAGCGCTTCCCGCACTATCAGCACATCACAAATCGATAGCGTGAGCAGGTCCGACGCGCGGCTCCCAGCCACAGCTCTCGCAAGATCCGCGGGACCGCTCGTGCCAAGGATGAGTAGGTCAAAACGTCCGAGCATCTAATGTTCCTCGGGCAACACGAGTGGTCATTCACGCCTCCGATCACCGGAACCTCAAGCTAGGCGCAGCCACAGGAACAGCGCGTAGCCACTCAGTAAAAGCGCGCCCTCAATTCGGCCAATTCGTCGCCCACTCGCCATCACCACTGCGACCAGCACCGTCGCAGCGACGGTCGCTGGCAAGTCCAAAATCGGCATGCCGGGTTCGATCTTAATGGGACCGATCAGGCCGACGATGCCGGTGACGCCTAGCATGTTGAAGATGTTGGAGCCCAAGACGTTACCGATTGCCACGTCTGTGCGCCCCCGGTAAGCCGCTATGGTAGAGGTCACAAGTTCGGGCGCCGAGGTGCCGCCCGCGACGATCGTTAGCCCGATCACCGTCTCCGAAGTGCCGAGCATCCGGGCGATGTCCATAGCCGCTTGGACAAAAATGACGCCGCCCAGAACGAGCAAGCCGAGCCCGATTGCAAAAACGCAGGATGCCAGCACCCATCCCAGCTTTGCGAATAGAACATCGAGGTCTTGACCGATCCCGCCGCCAGCACGCGCGTGTTGCGGCCCGACTGCGACAGCGTGGTCGACAATGCCCCGCCGGTCTGAGCCAGCACGATAGGCCGTCACGATGTACCCGACGAGCATGACCAACAACAGGGCGCTAGTGGTTCGCTCAAGCCATCCATCCCATACGAGTATGAGGAGGAGAAGGGGTCCTCCTGCCATCCAGATCGCATCCCGGGTCAACATCGAACGTTCGACGGGTAAAGGCATGATGAGCGCTGCGAGTCCTAGAACCACTAGGCTGTTGACCAGGGTCGATCCGACGACATTGGCGATCGCGATGTCTGGTGCCCCCAAGAGAGCCGCGTCGACACTGGTGGCGAGCTCGGGTGCCGACGTTCCGAAAGCGACGATGGTCAAACCGATCAGCAAGGGGGAAAGCCTCAGCCCATCGGCCAATCGCACCGCGCTGCGCACCAGGAGCTCGCCTCCTGCCAGCAAGAGGATCAGCCCACCCACGAAGCTGACGATCATCACCGTGGTGCTCTGATGCGACCATCAGCCGGCCTGTCGCGACGTGGCTGCCGCTCAGAGCTTCCGCCGAGTTCCACCAGCATTTGACGGGCAAGCTTCAGTGCCATTCCTGAGCGCGGCAGATGACGCATAACGGCGAGCTTCACCTTCAGCCGTTTCGCCCGCAAAGCAACGATACGATCGAGATCGGGAGCAAGCCTGCTACGCTCGCGAACGAGTTCGCGTGTCAGCATGCGATGTTCGACCAGTAGTCGCAGAACAAGGCTGTTCATTAGGTGCTCCTCTGGTGACATGCGTGGCCCTGCCCCATTTGGGCAGGGCCACGATCCTCTTAGACGATCAGGCGGTCCCACTTGCCGTAGCGCTGCAGAATGGGACCCCGCGGCCAGCTCAACAGGATGAGCGCGACACCGCATCCCATGCCATTGATGAGCCCGGCGGTCGGCGCGCCGTACCAGAAGGGTAGCGCAATTAGCGCCGCGCCAAATGCCATGTTGAGGAAGCGCACTGCCCGGGTCGCCTCCGCCGCGGCGATCGAGACCGTGGTCAGAACTAGGAAGCCGATCACGTGGTCAGCGTTGGCCATCGCGTCCGTGCTGCCGAGCGTCAGCCGGGTGAAGAGCAGCCACGCCCCGATCAGGGCGCTGAGCGCGAGTGTTGGCGGCAGGCTGACGCCGCCGGTCACACTGTCGCGAACGATCGGCCCTAGCGGACGATCGAACGTATCGCCCGTGTCTCTGTCATTCCCTGTATCGGTGTCGCCCATCAGCAGCACCCGCAGCCAGTTGCGACCGGCCCGCGATCGCCGTCGCACGAATTGGAGCGACGCAATCAACTCGTCCACGGCGAACGGAATTTGAAGCAGCATTGCTGCCGCGCCGATTAAGGTCAGCGTGCCCCAGGTGCCGATCACCAGCGGTTGGATGATGACGAAGCTGATTGAGGTGACTGACAGCGGCACAATTAGAAGGCCGAACAGGATCACGAGCCAGGGCATCGTCCGCCAGCGAGCTTTCAATCCGATGACGCCCGTCAGGATCTCAAGAATGTAGGTGATGCCACCCAGACCTCCGTCGGAGATCGGCCAGGCCTCGGCCACCGGCGAGGTGATGATCTCCTCCGTGCCGTTCTGCGGGTCGGATGCACTGCCGGCGAAAAACGGCTCCCATACGCCGTCGATCTGGCCGAGCTGGTAAGCGGCGAGGTAACGCGAGACGTAGAGTCCGACGAGCGCCAGAGCGATGATCGGCAGGCGCTGTGTCCAAGCAGACGGGTTGTAGGTCCAGCCCAGCGGGACGTCTGGCCCGGTCATAGCCGCAGCAGGGGAGGGGCCTGGCTCAGGGGGGAGGGCTAGCGCGAACCCGATCACCAGCGTGCCGACCAGCGTATCGTTGAGATAGGCGGCGCCTGACGTCGTCCAGAAAATCAATGGCGCAAAAAGCAGCCAGATACCGACCGCACCCGTGGCCCAGCGCGCCCAGGTCGCTCGCCAAGCCATCGACGCGAGCGCCAGCGCGATGACAAGGGCGCCAGCCGTCATGTCGCTTGCGATCATGCGCGGGTCGGAGACGCCGATCAGCGGCGGCGAGGTGATGAGCCAGGTTCCGAGCGCGACGTTGACGAAATGCGCCCACCGGTAGCGGCCATGCTCCTCGCGCCGTGCGCGTACATAGCCGGTGTGCAAGACGTCGGGTTCGTGCCCCGCCTCCTGCGCGGACAGTAGCCAATCGGGCGGGGTTATACCGTGCCGCTCGTACCAACTCACCGGATCGCGGCGGAGGGCGGCGATGATTTCCGGGAGTTCGTCTTTTAGTCGGTGCTTCGGCTCCCAGCCGAGCAGCGTCTTCGCGCGCCAGGTATCGAGGGCGTAGTGGTGGTCGCCCATCATCGCCATATAGGGGCGGATGAAGGGCTTCTCGCCGCGATCGATCGCGTCAGGAATCAACGGCTCGAGCCGCTCCAGGCCCCACACGCCTGCTGCGGCCAAAGGCTTGGGCACGCGCAACGTCGGCCAGTCCTCGACGCCGTGAATTAGGTAGCCGATTTCATCTTGCAGCGTGTCGTAACTCAGTGGATCGGGTTCCCCGATCAGCATGACGGCGTCCGGCGGCAGCGTGGCGCGTCGATCGACTGCCCGGTGCACCGCATCGGCCAAGTCATCCTTGTGCAGCATCGATTGGCCGGTCAGCGGCGATCCGGCGTAAAAATAGCCTTGCAGATCGCGCTGGTGGATGCGGGCAATCTGCTGCGCCAGCGTGGGGATCAGATGATCGCGATCATACACACCGGCGAGGCGCAGCGTAACAAAGGGGATGCGGCCGCATTCCTGCTCGACCACGCGCTCCGCCGCGAGCTTCGACTGCGGATAGGCGTACGCCGGCTCGAATGGCTGGTCTTCGGTGATCTGCTCGCCCGGCTTGCACGGCGCGTGGACGAGCAACGTGCTCGCGTAGACGAATTGGTCCACCTCGAACGCCTGGAGGGCGCGCAGCAGGTGGCGTGTGCCCTCCACGTTGACCGACTCGTAGAGCGGGTGATCCTGCCCCGACTGGTCGAAGTATGCTGCCAGATGCACCACGCTGGCGATCCGCGATCCATAGCGTTCACGAAACTTCACCAGCGCCAGCTCAACGGCTGCGGCGTTGGAGAAGTCGGTCGCGAATGTCGGGAACGGAACTTCAGCGGCGGTGCGATCAAGACCTATCACCCGGTATTCACGCGAGAGAGCGGACGAGATGGCTCGACCGAGGTTCCCAGACGCACCGGTGACGATGACAATGGGAGTATTTTTACCAGCTCGATCATGTTTTCTTGCGCTTAGGGACATATGGCCTCCTCGATCCACCGAAGGCGCTAGCGCGCCATGAACACTGGCAACTTGGCTTCTTCCAGAATATGGTGGGTGACGCCGCCGAACAGTGTCTGACGGAGCCGAGAGTGTGTGTAGCCGCCCATCACCAAGAAGGTTGCGGAGAGGTCCTCGACTGCTTCCAGCAACGCCTCCCCGATCGGCGCTTCTGCGTCCTCAATGCGTGGGGTGGCCCTGATCCCATGACGGCCGAGATAGTCGACCAGCTGCTGAGCGCGCGCGGCGTCAGTTCGGGTGGTTGGGAAGGTCACGATATGAACCGCTCCCGCCCGGGTGAGCAGAGGGAGCGCCGCCGTGACGGCATGTGCCGCTTCGAGGCTGCCGTTCCAGGCGATCGCCGCGGTCTGCGTCCAGTCGGATGCCAGCTCGCCGGTCGTGATCAGCACCGGCCGACCGGCAGACTCGATCGTGCATTTTAGCAGTGGGCCGACCGGAACGCCTTCGTCGTCGCCCTTTGCGTCCGCCCGCGCGAAGACCACCAGATCGTGGGTGAGCGCCGCGTCCATGACAAGAGCGTCATCATTTCCGTAGACGGCTTGGAAGGTGAAACCGGGTCGTTCCTTCCCGCCCGGCTCAGGCAGCAACTGCAATTCGCGAAGCAGTCTGCGCACCTCAGCTTCACGCCGCTCGGCGAAAGCGTGGCTCTCCGCCACCAGCCCGTCCCAGCCCACAAGCAGCGGATGGTGCGGCACGGGCAGGGACGCAAAGTCGGTGAGCGGCAGGAGCGCGGTGAGGTGCCCGCCGAAGAAGTCTGCGAGTTGAGTGCCGACCGCCAAGGCCTGGCGGTCTTGCCGCTCGTTGCTGAGCGGCACGAGAATGCTGCGCATTATTGCTTCCTTTCGATGCTTCATAAAGGCGTCCGCGCCACCCTCGCGGGCAGCGCGGTGCGATGGCTCACACCGCGATGGGTTCCGATGACGGCGTGGCAGTCTGTTCCTTGATCAGCACGGCCTGCAGCTTGGCCTCGTCCTCGGGAGAGAGCGAGGAGCGCAGGATGCGGCCGCTATACCCTTCGAGTTCAGCCAGAACCTTCTCCGGCTGGACCTTACGGATCAGTAAAAACAGTGCCGAGCTGTCCGGGGTCAGCGTGTCGCCGATCTCGCGGATGAAGTCGTCATCGATGCCATAATCGACCAGGCTGCCCGAGAGCGCGCCAGTGCCCGCGCCGACCGCACTGCCGAGCGCCAGACCCGCCAGCGGGTTGAGGAACAGCAGGCCGATCAGGGTACCCCATAACGCGCCGGACAGCGCGCCGTAGCTGGCGCCATGCCCGACCATGCTGATCGACTGTTTGATGTGGACCTTGCCATCAGGATCGCGGATAGCGACTACCGCGTCGGCGAGGTCGATCAGATACTCGCGGCGTAGCTTGTTGAGGTCACTTAGAACGCGGTCGGCGTCGGTTGGCTTGTCGAAGCCGACAACCAGCAGTTCAGACATATTCATCCTCCTCCAAGGTTTGATCCAGCCGCTGTGAGCGGCCGGCTTCCCGGTGCCGCCTGGTCCTGCTCAGCAGGCCTGCAGCGGCAGCGGATCAGCCTTGGAGAAAAGGTAAGTCCGGTCCGGACCTGTGAAAAATAGAAAGAATGGCACCTACGCGTTAGGCCGAAGCTATAGGGTCGAGAATCTGCCGCGCGCAGTTTTGTACGTGTTCGGCGATCAGCCTGAACGCTGCATCCATTGGCGAGTGCCTTCGCCAAGCCATTGCGATCGAGCGATGCCGGCGCCATCCGCGGACGTTCAGCTTCACAAGTCCGACTGATCCACCGACATCCGAGCGAAGATAGAGGCTCGGGAGGACACTCAAACCCAGACCACTTGCCACCATCTGGTGCAGGCTATTGAGACTGGTGCCGTAATAGTCCGGCGCAATTTTCATTGCATAGGTATCGGCGATCTCGGCCGCTTGGCGTGCGAAATGATGGCGAAGGTCGAGCGTCAGCAGGGGGCAGCCGGCAAGCGCTTCGAGCGCAACCTCCTTTCCACTAGCAAGCGTGTGGTCCCGCGCCGCCACGAGATGCAGAGGTTCTCGGAACAGAGGCTCGATGGTTAGCCCCTCGCCTGCAATCGGCATAGGGCCGAGTACGACGTCGATGTTGCCGCGCGCCAATTCGAGCGCCTGATCGTCGGGGATGCCTTCGCGGACATGTAGTCTGAGGCCCGGCGCTATGCGGTGAAGCTCGGCGATGATCGGCGACAGCAGGGAAGGGCCCAAGGTCGGTGTGGTGCCGAGCTTCAGCGTGCCGGTCAGACTATTGGCGGAGCTGGACGCCAGACCAATGATGTCGCGTGCGTCGCTCAGCATACGTCGCGCCGTGACCACGATGCTACGCCCGACCGGCGTCAGTACGGCACCGGCGGTTCCACGATCGAGCAGCCTGACGCCCAAACGATCTTCAAGCGCCCTAACCTGCTGGCTGAGCGTCGGCTGCGAAACGTTGGTGATCCGTGCCGCTTCCACGAACGACTGCGTATCCGCGATCGTCACGAGATACTCAAGTTGGCGAAGTGTCGGCATGACTGCGATATAATCATAGTCTATAGCCTACGAGCAAGCATTCCGATTGGGCGTAAGCCCTCCACCATCATAGCTAAGTCGCTCGGTTTCCCAGATCGATAAGGAGGAGTGATGTACATCCGTTTATCCATCATGCTCGCCAGTGCCGTTCTCATGGCCGGCTGCGAAGCAGCTGAGACGAACAACGCGGCAGCAATCGCAACGGAGGCGGCGTCACAGCCCGCTGGCTACACGCAGACGCAACAGAAGGTCGTCGATCTGCCTGATCGGTTGCGCCATGGCGTTCTCTTTCGAGCGATCCTCGATGGCGGCGCTCCTTGCCAAGGCATCGTGAAGGACATTCGCCAACCCGACCGGGCAGGTGCTCCTCTTTACGTCGCACAATGCAAGGACGGTCCTCAATACGCTGTAGCCATCGCACCCAGCGGAATGGCGGAAGTCACGCGGCTCGACCGTGGAAAACCGGAACAAAGCCGTTGAGCGCTAATACCCAGCTTGGATATCAGTCGAGCGGGGCGAAGGGGGTACTAGCCGGTGGTATCTGAACGGTTGGGTTTTCGGCAAGCGGCCGCATGGTTGGCGCAGATCATAGGGCCAGATGCGGCTTATGTGCGGCTCGGCATCGTGTACACGGTCGCGATCAGCCTGCTGACGCTCGCCACTCCGATTTCGGTTCAGCTGCTGATCAACAGCGTTGCTAATACCGCCTTGCCGGCACCCTTGTGGGCGTTGTCGGGTGTGCTGTTGATGCTCCTCCTGATGGTGGCAGGACTGAGCGCCCTCAGGGTGTGGGTCATGGCCGCGTTCGAGCGGCGGGTGTTCGCACGCGTCGTGGCCGAGGTCACCGTACGCGCGGTGTATGCACAAAATCCGTTCTTCGGCGACGCCAACCGCAGCGACCTGTTCAATCGCTACTTCGATTTAGTGGTTGTGCAGAAGGCGGTACCGAGCCTCGTGATCGGCGGCTTTACTATCGTGCTGCAGGCCATCGTGGGCCTGACGATCACCAGCTTCTATCACCCCTTCTTCCTAGCCTTTAACATCGTACTGATCGTATCCGTCGTGCTGGTCTGGCTGATCTGGCGCCGTGGCGCGATCACCGGTGCCGTTGCGCTCAGCCATGCCAAGCACAATGCGGCTCGCTGGCTTGAAAGCGTCGGCGGCTCGAACGGCTTCTACAAGTCGGTTCGCCATCTCGATTTCGCTCTGAACCGGTCGGAGACGATGACCGCCTCCTATGTCAGCGCACATCGACGCTACTTTCGCTACCAGTTTGCCCAAACTGTTGCGTTTTTTCTGATCTACGCCTTTGCCGGTGCGGCACTGCTGTTGCTCGGTGGCACTCTCATCCTACGCGGTCAGCTATCGCTCGGGCAGCTGGTCGCCGCCGAACTGATCCTGTCAGGCGTGTTTTACGGCATCTCCCAACTCGGCTGGTATCTCGACACCTTCTATGATCTGGTCGCGAGCTCGGAGGAGCTGTCCCTCCTGTTCGCGATCCCGCAGGAGACGGTCGTCCGCAACGACAACGGCCCGCGAGACGGTGCAGTCAGGCTGACGGATGTGGTGTCCGGCGAGGCGCGGTTCGACGTGGCGATCGCCGCGGGCGAGCAGCTCGTCACGGTGGCGGAGCCTGGTGCGGAGCAGCGCCTCGCGCATCTGCTGAAACGCCATGTACAGCCCGATCGCGGGTTGATCCGTATAGGCGGTGTCGATCTTGGCGCACTCGACATGTATCACCTGCGCTCCGACGTGACCGTGATCGATCGTTCGACCATCGTCGAAGTGACGATCCGTGACTATCTCCGCCTCGCAGCTGGCAACCGGGTCGATGAGGCGATGGAAGCGCTCACAGCGGTGGGGCTGGAACGCCGCATCGCCAATCTTCCACATGGTCTAGACACGCTTCTCGCCTCCTCTGGTCACCCACTCACGGTAGGCGACATCATGGCGCTGAAGCTCGCAAACGCGCTGCTGCTCCGCCCGAAAATGCTGATCTTGGGACAGCTTTTCGATCTGCTGCCGCCCGAGCGGCTGATCGCGTCGCTTCGACTTCTCAAAGAGCATAACACCACGGTGCTCCTATGCACCGGTCGCCCGGAGGATCTGAAGCTCGATGGATATCTGTACCTTGGCATGACCAAACAGCGCCGGTGCGAGAATCTCGCCGACTTGCAACGTGCGGTGGCCGAAGGGGAGGGCGATCATGCCGCAACGGCCTGAGCATATCGTCCACTTCACAACATTGGCGTCGCTCAAGCAGCCACGGGTCGGCGTGGTGGTAGCATGGCTGATCGCCGTAGGCATCGCTGCCGGGCTCGTCGTGTTGTTCCTCGTGCCCTGGCTGCAGACGGCACAGGGACAGGGGCAGGTTGTCGCCCTCGATCCTGAGGATCGTGCGCAGGAGGTGACGGCGCTCGTCCCTGGCCGCGTGGAGCGCTGGTTCGTTCAGGATGGCCAGCATGTCGATCGCGGCCAACCGATCGCGCGCGTGGTGGACCTAGACCCCAACCTCCTCTCTCGCCTGGCCGCGGAGCGCGCGCAGATCGAGGCGGAGATTGCCGCCGTCCGCCAATCCCAGAAGGTGGCCGGGATCGACGTCGACCGCAATCGTCAGCTGTTCGCCGAAGGTCTCTCCTCCCGGCGCGACTTCGAGCAAGCGCAGATCAAGGTAGCGGACGCAGCGGCGAAGCTCGCCGAGTCCAGAGCCAAGCTCAATCGCATCGACGTCCAGTTGAACCGACAATCGGCGCAACTGGTCCGCGCGCCGCGCGACGGTCGTATCCAGAACCTCAACGCGGCTGCGGGCGGCGCGTTGGTGTCCGCCGGCACACCCCTCGCGACGATCGCACCCGAGCGCGTCGAGCGGGCGGTCGAGCTCATGATCGACGGCCGCGACGTGCCGTTGCTGCGTCCGGGACGACCGGTTCGGCTGGAGTTCGAGGGGTGGCCGGCCATCCAGTTTAGCGGCTGGCCGTCCATCGCTTACGGATACTTCGACGGTCGGGTGCGGACCATCGACGCGACCGCCAATGCTCAAGGTCTGTTCCGTATCTTGGTCGAGCCTACGCCAGGCAAGCCGGCCTGGCCTGCTCGCCGCTTCGTTCGGTTGGGCGGCAAGGTGCGCGGCTGGGTCCAGGGGGAGACGGTGACCGTCGGCTATGAGCTGTGGCGCCAGCTGAACGATTTCCCCCTGGAGTTTGGTCAGCCGGTTGCGGGCAAGGCCGCTCCTTACGAGGACCAAGACAAGGTCGCGGCAAAGGCAGCTAAGCCGAAATGATCCGCGCTCTACTCCTGCTACCGCTCCTAACGGCGGCACCGGTGCTCGGCGCGCCGCAGGCAAGTCCGCCGGAGGCGATCGTCAGAGCGTCAGCGTCGGGACCGCTGACGCTCGATGAGGTCCTGCGTGCCTCGGCGCGAGCGGCGCCACAGATCATTGAGGCGCTGGCACGAGAGCGCGCGGCGGAAGGGCGGGCCCTGAGCGCCGCGGGCGCCTTCGACACCGTATTCGAGGTCGACGGTCGCTCGCGTGCGCTCGGCTACTATGATGGTTCGATCGTGTCGGGCCGCGCCACTCGGCCGCTCGAGAGCAATGGCGGATACCTCTACGGCGGCTACCGGGTGAGCCGCGGCGACTTCCCGATCTACGAGGACGAATATTACACCAATCGGCTGGGCGAACTGAAGGTTGGAGCGCTCTATTCCCTGCTGCGCGACCGGCTGATCGACGAGCGTCGCACCCGCCGTACGCTGGCTGCCGGCGACATCGACATTGCCCGGTTTGAACGCGAGGCGGTGGCGATTGGCGTGCAGCGGCGCGCCGTCGATGCTTATCAGAATTGGGTCGCGACCGGCCTGAGGCTCCGCGCTTATCGAGATCTTCTCGAACTCTCGGAGAACCGGCGCAGCGCGCTCGCGCGACAGGTGCAGCTCGGCGCGCGACCGGACATATTGCTTGCCGAAAACGACCAGAACCTCGTTCGCCGCCGCGCACTAGTTGTTCGAGCCGAAGGCGACTTTCAGGCGGCCGCCAACGCGC
>Ga0209066_10006557_pt1 | contig 11822 bp, 10 predicted proteins | sample All_14_2_FD_187198 | JGI IMG/M metagenome (GOLD analysis project Ga0209066, IMG submission 187198) | Freshwater microbial communities in response to fracking from Pennsylvania, USA - Allegheny Zone_MetaG_DW_15 (SPAdes) (version 2) ...
CTCCTGGAAGGCCGGGCTGTTCAGCAGTTCTTCCTGGCGCGGGATTATCATGTAGGCGTGTTCTATCAGCGCCGCCGGCATCCAGGTCATGCGGGCCACCAGATAGTCGCCGTAGCGCATACCCTCGTCGGGCAGCGGGATGTCGCGCAGGAAAGAGCGGTGGATGGCCGCGGCCAGCGGCAGGCTGTGGCGGTGGTAGTGGTAGACGGAGAAGCCGCGCGGTTTGCCGAACGGGTCCTCGCCGTCGCCGATGGCGTTGTTGTGCAGGCTGAGGAACAGGTCGCCGCCCAGGTCGCGGGCGAGCTTCGGGCGGTCCGCGAGTTCCACGTTCTCGTCGCCGGCGCGCGTCAGTTTCACTACGGCGCCCAGCTCCTCCAGTTTCGCCTTGAGCTTTTTGGAGAGGTCGAGGTTGATATTAACCTCAAAAGTGCCCAGCGGGCCCACCGCGCCGTCGAGATAGCAGCCTTCGGGCATGGCCGAGTAGGGGAAGTCCCGCATGGGCACGCGCTTGTTGTCGCGGCACTTGTAATACACGGAGTGGCCGGGATCGATCACCACCGTAACGCCGGAGAGGGGCCGGGGCCAGGCCAGCGAGGCCTTGGGGCGCGAGCGCAGCTCCACCTGCAGGGACCTGGAACCGTTCGGGTAGGTGACATCGTAACCCCAGAGCGCGCCGGGCTCGGTCTCGAAATCGATCTCCACCTTGTCGGCGGCGGCCTGGCGGAAGGAGACGCCGCGCACCAGCGTGTCGGACGAGTCGTAGACGACCCAGTTGGTGTGCAGGTTGGCGTAGTAAAGCGTCACGCGCAGCCCCGAGGGCAGCAGCTCGGCGGTATAGGGCAGTTTCTCGTAAAGCGTTACCGTGGCCGAAGAACCGTACGGGGTCCTGGTCAGGCGTATGGCGCCGGTCTCGCTGCCGTAGCCGAAAGGGTAGGGCGCGCCGCCGGCCGGCTGCACCTTGCTGTCGTCCACCCAGGCCGTTTCGCCGGCGGAAAGGCGCACGCGCCGGTAGCCGTTGGCCCGGCCTTCGGAGACCAGCTTTACGCCCTTGGGCAGGAACATCATATAGCCGCCGTCGGTGGCGTTCTTGAGGATGACGGTATCGGTGGAAGTTTCCACCAGCGCGGGGCTGGAGAGGAAACGTATCTCGCCTTTTGACCGGGCCGAAGCGCCGTGACCGAACAGGCCGGCCTTGAAACGGGCGCTCAAGCCGCCCTTGGCGCCGGCGTCTGTTTTAACCGCCTGGTAGGCGGCGTAATACCGGCCGGAACCGGCGGGAAGTTCCGCCATGGGCAGGTCCTTGAAAACGCCGTCCAGCGAACAGACCGCCTCGCGGCCGGGGGTGCCTGCCGCCGTGATCTTGAGATAGTCCCCCTCGAAGAGTTCGGCGTCCGAAGAATAGGAAGTGAAGTCCAGCCGGAGCGGGCCGGTGGAGGACTGCGTCTCGGGCTGCCGCACCCGCAGCAGGCGCTGCGCGGTGGTGCCGTCTTCGAGCCGGCCGGAAAAGTAGAAGTCGCCGCCGGAGACTGGCAGGTAGGCGATGAAGCCGCCGTTGGTATGCACCGGCACCGTGGCGCCGTTGATGGTGAAGACGGCGGTGGAGGGCGAGACATTGCCGAAAACGAAAGTCTTACCCACGGCCGGGAGGCCGGACCCCTCCGGGGGATAGACGAAATTTATCTGCCCCGCCGAAGCCGGCGCGGCCGCCAGCGCGGAGAAGGAGAGGAGCAGCAGGATTTTGGGGAGCATAGGCCAGGGTTTATTAAAGAAAACGAAATATATATTTAATATCTGCCGAGTACAATTATAATATATTACCGCGACTATGAATAAAACCACGCTTTTAACGCTCGCCGCGCTCTGCCTCTTCCCCCCCGCCGCCGGGGCAGCGGACTTCACCTTCATGAAGCCCTGCGCGCGGGCCAACGCCCTGGGCACCGCCTTCTCCACCGTGCAGGAGGATGCCTGCGCCGTTTTCTACAACCCCGCCAACCTGACCACGCTGGAGAACCTGGAAGTGCGCCTCGAGACCGCCCGCCGCCTCTTCCCCGGCGCGCCGCAGGGCGAGGTGTCGCTGGCCTATATCCGCCCCGTACCCGACACCGACGGCAAGGTGGCCGGCCTGGGCTACTACTCCGCCCGGCAGCAGGGCGGAAAAGCGATAGATTCCATGGTCTTCAGCACCGGCAACCGCGCCGTGCTGAAATACCTGCAGAAGCCGGTGTATTACGGCTGGGGATTCAAGATCATGAGCCTGCGCGAGGAAAAGAGCCACCTGGCCCTCGGCGCGGAAGCCGGCCTGCAGCTTGAGAACAGCTCCGGGCTGCGCACCTCGCTGGTATTCTCCGACCTGCTGATGGGCGCCGGCCGCTCCATGCTGACGGTCACGCTGGGCAACTCCTACCGCGTGGGCGCCACCGCCCTGCTCGCCGACATCAGGGCCCGCGGCTCGTACACGGAAGTTTTCTTCGGCGCGGAGCGCACCATGCTCAACGGCCTGCTGCAGGCGCGCGCCGGCAAGGGCCTGGCGCTCGACGGCGGCAAGTTCCTGGCGCTGGGCCTGGGCGCGAACCTGCTGCCCTGGACCGTGGACGTGGCCTGGTCGCTGCCCTGGGGCGGCTACCAGGAGAGCTACGGCTACTACGGTTTCAATGTCGGCTACCGCTTCGGTTCGGCCACCTTCAGCGAGAAGCTGGTGGGCGACGCGGCCCGGGAGGCGGAGAACCTGCGCTCCGAGATAGACAACCTGCGCATACAGCGCGCCAACGTCGAGAGCTCCATCGCCACCTACCGCGTCAACAAGAGCATGCTGGAGACCGACCTGACCATGATGCAGCTGCGCATGCGCGAGCTGGAAAGCAATATCAAGGAACTGCAGGTGCAGACCATAGAGGAGCAGTACCGCAAGGACAATCCCAAGCCGGTAAAGCCCTATGTCGCCCCCGCGCCGGAGCGCTGGCCCAAGCTGCACAAGGTGCAGCCCGGCGAGACGCTGCGCTCCATCGCCTCTAAATATTACGGCAACCCGGCCCTGTGGGAACGGCTCTACCAGGCCAACGAGAAGAACGTTTCCCGCGGCCTGCCGGTGGAAGGCGCCATCTTCACCATCCCGGCCCCGCCGCGCAAGGAATAAAGCATGTTCAACACCATACAGGTAATCTGCGCCTCCGAGAAGGACCGCGCCATACTCAGGGGCATCTTCAAGAACCTGGGCGCCGACGCCGTTTTCTCCGCCGACCTCAACGACGCGCTGGCGGTCTTCGAAAAGACCCGCCCCGCGGCCGTGTTCCTCGCCGACGGCGAGGAGCCGCCGGCCGAGATACAGCTGCGCGAACTCAGGCGGGTGGCCCCCTTTCTGCCCATCGTGCCGCTGCTCAAGCGCCGCGACGCCACGCGGGCGGTAGGCCTGATGAAGGCCGGCGCGCTGGACTGCGCGCAGAGCCCCTGGACCGAGGAGGAGCTGCGCCCCCTGTACCGCAAAGCGCTGAGCCTGAACGGCACCTCGCTCGAGCTCGACAGCCTGGCCCTGCGCCGCGGCCGGCGCCTGTTCGCGCTGGGACTGGCGGCCGCGGTGGGCTTCACGGCTTTCTCCGGCGGCCTCTACCTGGGCTTCAGGAAATTCTCCCCCCGCGCGCAGCAGCCCCGCAGCTTCTACCTGCCTTACGCCCACCCGACGGGCATAGTGGCCAGGGCGGACTCGGTGCTGGTGAGCGACTGGTACAGCCAGGGCCTCTACGAGCACAACATCAAGACTTTCGGCATCAGGCGCGTGACCAGCCTGCCCGACCTGACGCCGGTGGCCATGGCCGCCAGCGCGGACTCGCTCTGGCTGGCCGGCACCGACGGCGTGATTGAGCGCCGCCTGCTGGACGCGCGCTACACCCGCGCCGCCCGCACCAAAGCCTTCAGGCCCGCGCCCGACGGCGCCTGCTTCGACGGCCTCTATTTCTGGACCGCGCACACCGCCAGCGGCGCCATCGTAAAACGCATGCCCGGCGACGCGCTGGAGGAGATGAAGACCTTCAAATACCCCGGCCGCAAGCTGGGCGCGCTCACCTGCGACAAGCGCTTTCTCTGGGCGGCCGACCCCGGCCTGAAGGCGCTGGTCAAGCTTTCCCTCGACGACCCGGAGCGCATCCTCTCCAGCACGCCGGTAGAGCAGTACGCTTCGCGCGCGCTCAAGATCACCGCCATGTCCGCCGCCGACGGCAGGATCTGGTTCGCAGGCGAGGACGGCGACAGGGCCCTGGCCTTCTATAAAGATGAACCGAAATAAAGCCGATTCACAGATCCCTGTCGTCGTCACGACGTCGCTGGACCTGCCCCCGCTGTGGGGCCGGCTGGCCGCGCTGTCGCCCACCGAGGCCGAGCTGGTCAGCCACTTCGAGCTGCCGGCCGGCAAGATGGTGGCGCTCTCCTTCGAGCTGGGCGGCGCCGGCTTCGAAGACGTGCGGGCCAGGATAAAGAAAGCCGCGCGCGACGCCGACGGCTATTACAATTATGAGCTGGCCTTCGTAGACCCGGGCCAGTCGGCCCTGCTCAAAAGCGCTATAGGCCAGGCCTCCCCCCGCTAGCGCGCTCCTCCGCCCCTCCATTGAAGCGCCGCGAATAAGAACCTATAATTTATACATGCTGTTTACCCGCGCGCGCGTTCTGCTCGCCCTGCTGCTCCTGGCCGCCGCAGGCGCAGGCGCTTTTACCTATTTCAAGTACCGCAAGATCTCAACCTTCGTCGTGGAGCAGATAGGCGGCCAGGCCGCCAAAAAGCTGGGCCGCCAGGTGCGCTTCTCCAGCGTCTCCTACTCCCCCCTCAAAGGCATAGTGCTGCGCGACGCCTGCGTCTCCCGGTTCCCCGACTTCTCCAAGGGCGAGTTCTTCTGCGCGAAGAAAACGGTGATACGCCCGCGGCTGCGCGCGCTGCTGCGCAACCGCGTCAGTTTCTCCAGCGTGGCCTTCGAGGAGCCGGTGCTGAAAGTGCGCGAGCGGGCCGGGCGCTGGGACTTCGAGGACCTGCTGGCCCTGCTGCCTGATACGGACAAAGGCTTGTACCTCACCTGGAACGCCAGCGAGCTGGTCATGCGCGGCGCCCGCGTGGAAGCCGACCTGGAAACTTCCGGGCTTTCGCTCGCGCTCGAGGACCTGGACCTGAAGCTCGACCATCACTCCTCTTACGGCGGAAATTTCGGCCTGGAAGCGGCGGGCCAGGCGAAGACGGTTTACGGCGGCAAGCTGGTTTCCGCCGGCTTCACGCTGAAGACCGACAATAATTTCGCCTACGGCGGCCTGGCCTCGGCCAAGGGTGAATTCAGGGCGCGGGATATTTCATACGGGGCCATGACATTGGAGACCTTCAGCGCCGACTGGGACCTCTTTAATATGCGCAAGCCGCTCGGCGAGAAGAACTATTCGGTCTCGGTGGCGGCCGCCGGCCTGGTGCTGCCGGCGCAGGAGAACGCGGCCCGCGACGGCGTGGCCCGCGGCCTGGAACTCTTCTCCGCCGCCATGGGCCGCACCGTGCCCAAAATCGAGGACATAGAGATGGGCAGTTTCGCCGCCGCCTTCCGGCTCGACGACTCCGTCCTCGCCGTGAAGGACATCGCCCTGCGCACTAATTTCATGGAGCTCGACGCGGCGCTGACCATCTTCGGCCCGCAGCGCAAGGCCGACGCCAGCCTGAAGGCCGTGGTCGGGGACAGCAAATTGGAGATGTCTGCCGCCGGCCCGCTGGACGCCCCCCGGATAAAGCCGCTGCTCTCGTCCACCCTGACGGCCAAATTCAAATCGGCCCTGGCCGCCGCCGAAAATTCGCTTTTAAAGATATTCCCGGTAACAGGAGAGTAACATGTCAAAGAAAGTCATCGTGATAGGTTCCGGCCCCGGCGGCTACCCCGCCGCGCTGCGCCTCAAGGAACTGGGCGCCGACGTGAGCATAGTGGAAGCCTGGGATTTCGGAGGCACCTGCCTCAACCGCGGCTGCATCCCGTCCAAGGCCTTCCTCGACACCGGCCACCGCGCGCACGCCTTCGAGGGCCTGCGCAAATTGCTCAAGGACGGCTCCGGAGTTAATTTCTCCACCGACATGCTCGACTGGGAGAAGATAAAGGCGCGCCGCGCCGACGTGATACTAAAGCTGCGCTCGTCGCTGGAGAAACTGTTCCAGGCTAAACGCATTGAAGTCATACGCGGCCGGGCCGTTTTCTCGGGCCCGAACGAGGTGACCATCACCGGGCCGCAGGGCGAGACGCAGAAGCGCGCCTTCGACGCGGCCATCCTGGCCGCCGGCACCCGCCCGTCCTTTCCCCCGCCTTTCCGCGACTACCAGGCCGAGCTGACCGATTCCGACCGCGTCTTCGACCTGCCGCGGCTGCCCAAGTCGGTGCTGATAGTGGGCGGCGGCGTGATAGGCCTGGAGTTCGCCTGCTTCTTCAACGCCATCGGCGTAAAAGTTGAAGTGCTGGAGCTGCTGCCGGACATCCTGGCCGGCGAAGACCCGCAGGTCACACGGGCGGTGCGCTCCTCCTTCGAGAAGCGCGGGGTGAAGTTCCACCTCGGCAAGAAGACCGTGAAGATCGACGCCTCCGGCGAGGTCAAGACCGTGGAGCTGGAAGACGGCAGCAAGCTGCAGGCCGAGGAGATCCTGGTGGGCGCCGGCCGCGCCGCCAATCTGGAGGGCATGGGCCTGGAGGCCGCGGGGCTGGCCTGGGACAGGCGCGGCGTGCGGGTGAACGACCGCATGCTGACCGCCGTGCCCGGCGTCTACGCCGTGGGCGACGTGAACGGCATCTCGCTGCTGGCCCATTCCGCCAGCCGCCAGGGCGAGATCGCCGCCGACAATATCATGGGAGCCGACCGCGCCTTCGACGATTCCATCGTGCCCAAGTGCGTCTACGCCTGGCCCGAGGTGGGCTCGGTGGGCCTGAACAAGGCGCAGGCCGAAGCCAAGGGCCTGACGGTAAAGACCGCCCGAGCCTTCTACCTGGGCATAGGCAAGGCCGTGGCCACCGACGAGACCGAGGGCTTCGCCCAGCTGGTCTTCGCCGAGGACGACACGGTGCTGGGCGCGCAGCTGGTGGGCGGCCCCGCCACCGAGCTCATTCACGTGCTGGCCCTGGCCGTCAAGCTGAAGCTCAAGAAGGGCGACCTGCGCGAGCTCATCTACGCGCACCCGACCATGGCCGAGGCCATACACGAGGCGCTGCATAAATAATATGCCGATCAAACTGCTCTCCTGGAACGTGAACGGTTACCGCGCCGCGCTCAAGAAAGGCTTCGGCGATTTCCTGCTGGGCTCAGGGGCCGACATCTTAGGGCTGCAGGAAGTTAAAGCCTGCCCCGAGCAGCTGGGCGAGGGCGACGCGGACTTCAAGGGCTACGGCTCGGCCTGGAACTGCGCCGAAAGGCGCGGCTACAGCGGCGTGGCCGCGTTCTTCAAAAAACAGCCGCTCGAGATCACCAAAGGTTTCGGGGAGCCCCGCTTCGACAGCGAGGGGCGCGTGATCACGCTGGCCTACGAGGAATTCTACCTGCTCAACGTCTATTTCCCCAACGGCGGCCAGGGCCCGGAGCGCCTCAGTTACAAGCTGGATTTCTACGAGGCCTTTCTGGACCACATCGAGGGGCTGCGCAAGACGGGCAAGGCCGTCATCTTCTGCGGCGACGTGAATACCGCCCACAACGAGATAGACCTGGCCCGGCCCAAGGAGAACGTCGAGAACTCCGGTTTCATGCCCATCGAGCGCGCCTGGCTGGACAAGATCACCGGCAAGGGCTGGGTGGACACCTTCAGGACCTTCCACCCGGAGCCCGGGCAGTACAGCTGGTGGGATTACAAGACCCGCGCCCGCGAGCGCAACGTGGGCTGGCGCATAGATTACTTCTTCATCAACAAAGAAAAAGCGTCCCTGGTTAAGGACGCTTTCATATTGCCCGAAGTGCAGGGCTCCGACCACTGCCCCGTCGGCGTTACGCTGGACCTGAAGGGTAACTGACGGAAATTATTTCCAGCTGCACGGAGCCGCCTTTGCGCTCCAGGGCCACGCGCGCGCCGGCGGAGGCGCCCAGCAGGGCGGCGGCCAGCGGCGAGCCCCAGTTCAATTTGCCGGCGGCCGGATCGGCCTCGTCCTCACCCACTATGATGTATTTGCGCGCGGCGCCGTCCTGCTCGCGCACCTCTACCGTGGCGCCAAAGCGCACGTCCGGGGCCTGCAAACCGCGGTTGTCCACCAGAATCGCCCGCTTGAGCTGTGACTCGTAGTATTCCAGGTCCAGTTCGGCCTGGCGCAGGTCGAAGCCGCGCGGCTCGTCCAGCCGCTGCTTGGAGACCAGCGCGGCGCGCTGCCAGGTAAGTTCGGAGGCTTTGGCCCTGAGCGCCTCCAGACCGGCCGGCGTGACATAGTTCGGCCGGCCGCTGGCCTGCCGCTTTACCGGCTCGCCAGCGTCGTCCGTGTCCTCTTTAACGAAAGCCCTGCTCATATTTATTTCCCCTCCCCATAATACCAAACTCCCCGGGCCAATAAAACTCCCGGCGCGTTACCTTGCCCGCCACAGCCTATATTTGTTATAAATTTATATACCTTTTCCGTAAAAATCCACAGGAGGCATTATGTCCACCGCAACTACCGTACGCCGTACCGCTTTGAACGAGACCATGAGGAAAGCCGGCGGCAAGATGGTGGACTTCCACGGCTGGGAACTGCCCATAGAATTCGCCGGCATCCTGAAGGAACACGAGGCGGTGCGCAAATCCGCCGGCATCTTCGACGTCAGCCACATGGGCCAGGTCTTCGTCACCGGCGCCGACGCCTTCAAACTGCTGCAGATGACCAACGCCAACGACCTGCGCAAGGCCACCCCCGGCAAGGGCGTCTACTCCCACGTCACCAACGAGAAAGCCGGCCTCGTGGACGACATCATCGCCTTCTGCCTCGCCGCCGACCGCTACCTGGTCATCGTTAACGCCACCACCTCCACCAAGGACTACGAGTGGTTCAAGGCCCAGGCCGGCAAGATGCTGGTAAAAGTGGAGAACAAGAGCGACGATTACTCGATGATAGCCATCCAGGGCCCCAACGTGCCCAAGATGTTCGACACCTTCGCCCCCGAGGCCCTCAAACTGCCCCGCTTCGGCATAGTGGAGAAGGACCTGCACGGCGAGCATTGCTACATCAGCCGCACCGGCTACACCGGCGAAGACGGCTTCGAGATCACCGCCCCCCACTCGATCATCAACAAGCTCTGGGACGAGATGATGGAACTGGGCAAGCCCTACGGCATTGTGCCCTGCGGCCTGGGCGCGCGCGACACGCTGCGCCTCGAGAGCGGCTACCTGCTCTACGGCTCCGACGTGGACGATGTGCACACCACCTACGAGTCCGGCTACGGCTGGGTGGTCTCCCTCGACAAGGGCGATTTCATAGGCCGCTCCGTGCTGGTGGACCAGAAGGCCAACGGCGTGAAGCGCCGCCTGACCGGCCTGACCCTCACCGGCGGCGTCCCCCGCACCGGCTGCAAGGTTTTCCTCGACGGCAAGGAAATAGGCGAGCTCAACAGCGCCACCTACTCGCCCACCCTCAAGAAGGGCATCGGCGTGGGCTACCTGACCCCGCCGGACCTCAAGCCCGGCGCCGCCGTAGAGGTGGAGATCCGCGGCCGCCGCGTGAAGGCCGAGGTGGCCCGCACGCCTTTCCACAAGGGCACCGCTTTCAGCAAGGAACTGTACACCGGCAAGCAGTAAATTTTCAGCGATTTAGAGACTCAAGGAGAATAACATGTCCAAACCCGAAGAACTCAAGTATACCAAGACCCACGAGTACGTGCACCCCGGCGCCGAGGCCATAGTCGGAATCTCCGACCACGCCCAGCACGAGATGGGCGACGTGGTCTTCGTCGAACTGCCGAAAGTGGGCCAGAAGCTCGAGAAAGAAAAGCCCTGCGCGGTGGTCGAGTCGGTGAAATCCGCTTTCGACATCTACTCCCCGGTCTCCGGCGAAGTCACCGCCGTCAACGCCGCCGTCACCGGCGAGCCGGCGCTGCTCAACCAGAGCCCGCTCGAGAACGGCTGGCTGTTCAAGATAAAGCCGTCCAACCCCGCCGATACCGACGGCCTGATGGACTGGAACGCCTACCAGGAATTCGTCAAGCAGGCCGCGCACTAAGCGCGCGCGGACCGCGGCCAGGGAGGGACGGCTCAGCCTCCCCCCTGGCCGCCGGCCGTAACAGTCCCTAAGCCGTTTCCCCTTACAGGAGTCCCCATGTATACCCCGCATACCCGGAAAGACAGCGAGGAGATGCTCAAGACCATCGGAGCGTCCTCCTTCGAAGAACTCGTCAAACAGGTCCCCTCAAAATTTCTCTGGCCCAAGTTCGCTCTGCCGGCTGAGAGCCTCGACGAAAGTCAGGCCGCCGCGCTGCTCTCGGGCCTGGCCGGCAAGAACTGCCGCCCGCTCAACTTCGTGGGCGCCGGCGCCTACGAGCGCTACTCCCCCGCCGCGGTGAAGGCCATCACCTCCCGCACCGAGTTCCTGACCGCCTACACGCCCTACCAGCCCGAGGCCAGCCAGGGCACGCTGCAGGCCATCTACGAGTTCCAGAGCACGGTGTGCGCGCTCTACGGCATGGACTGCGCCAACGCCTCCATGTACGACGGGGCCAGCTCCTTCGCCGAAGCCGTGCGCGCCGCGGTGCGCGTTACCGGCCGCAAGAAGATAGTGTACGCCGCCGGCGTGAATCCGCAGTACATGGACACGCTGAAAACTTATTTCGCCCACTCCCCCGAATACTCCTACGTCAAAGTCCCCCTGAAGGACGGCGTGATGGACAAGGCGGCCCTGCCCGCCCTGCTGGAAGGCGCGGCTTGTCTCGCCGTGCAGACCCCCAACTTCCTGGGCATGATCGAAGACATGGACGGCGTGGCCGGCCTGGCCAAGGCCGCCGGCGCCCTGCTGGTGGCCGCGGCCGACCCGGTGAGCCTGGGCATATTAGCGACGCCCGGCGAGTACGGCGCGGATTTCGCCGTCGGCGAAGGCCAGAGCCTCGGCCTGCCGCTGGCCTACGGCGGCCCCTACCTGGGCCTGTTCTCCTGCAAGAAGGAGCACGTGCGCCAGATGCCGGGCCGCATAGCCGGCCTGACCAAGGATAAGGATGGTAAGCGCGGCTTCGTGCTGACGCTGCAGGCCCGCGAGCAGCATATACGCCGCGACAAGGCAGCCTCCAACATCTGCTCCAACGAGGCGCTGTGCGCCCTGGCCGCCACCGTGTACTCCGCCCTCTACGGTCCCGAGGGACTGAAGGAACTGGCCGAAGCCAATGCCGGCGCGGCCGCCTTCGCCGCCGAGCGGCTCTCGGCTATAAAAGGCTGCTCGCTCAAATTCAAGGGCCCCTTCTTCAACGAGTTCGTCCTCACCGTACCCGGCAGCGCCGCGCAGCTGCGCGAGAAGGTGCTGGCGATGAAAGGCATAGACATCGGCCTGCCGCTGGCCCCGCTGTACCCCGAGCTCGGCGAAACCCTGCTGGTCTGCGCCACCGAGACCAAGACGGAAGCCGACATCTTGAAGCTGGAAGCCGCCATAAAGGAGGCCCTATGATCTGCTCCGTCACCGATAACCAGCTGAGCATCGAGAAGTCCGCCCCCGGCCGCCGCGGCCTGCACGCCAAGAACCCGCTGCGCGCCAAGGCCAACGTGCCGGCCAACCTGCGCCGCAAGGCCGCCCCCCGCCTGCCCGAGCTCGCCGAACTCGACGTGGTGCGGCATTACACGCGCCTGTCGCGCCTGAACTTCTCGGTGGACACCCACTTCTACCCGCTGGGCTCTTGCACCATGAAGT
>Ga0209066_10006558_pt1 | contig 11822 bp, 13 predicted proteins | sample All_14_2_FD_187198 | JGI IMG/M metagenome (GOLD analysis project Ga0209066, IMG submission 187198) | Freshwater microbial communities in response to fracking from Pennsylvania, USA - Allegheny Zone_MetaG_DW_15 (SPAdes) (version 2) ...
GTGTGGCGTGAGGGTGAAGTGCTGGATGCCGACAACCGTGTGCTCAAACGCAGCTTGCAGAAACTCGCCCCATGAATGGCGTGGCGGTGATACGCGCCGGGATGTTGATGTTGTGTTGCGTGATGGCGCTGACTGGCTGTCAGTCCAGACACGTACGCGATGTCGAACCGCGCATCGATGCTCGCATCGCTGCGGACGGAAGGCAGCAAGCGGCGAGCCGTGTCGAAAGATGGATGATGCTTGGTCGGGTCGCGGTATCGGATGGCAAGGATGGCGGCAGCGGTCGACTTGAGTGGCGGCAGGACGGCGCAACCTTTGACGTGCGGCTCAGCGCGCCGGTCACCCGACGCAGCTGGAGATTGGTCGGTGACGCCGATTGGGTTCGTCTGGAGGGGCTGGACGGTGGTGTGGTCGAAGGTCCGGATGCCGAGCAGTTGTTGCGTCAGTCGGTGGGTTGGGAGTTGCCGGTGCGATCGCTCGTCAACTGGATGCGCGGCGTGCCGGCGCAGGGGGCGATTGACGGCGATTGGGACCAGGAGGGCCTGCCGAGGCAACTGCTGCAGGGCGGCTGGGCGATTGATTATCGCGATTGGTTCCATGACATGACGCCGCCGCTGCCGCGAAAGGTTTTCGCGCAGTCTGGCGAGCACCGTGTGCGCTTGGTGGTGGAGCGTTGGGATGTCATCGACTGAAGTCGGCTGGGTTGGATTTCCGTCCCCGGCCAAACTCAACCTCTTTCTGCACATCGTTGGGCGCCGTGAGGACGGATACCACCTTTTGCAGACCGTCTTCCAATTGCTCGATTGGGGAGATGAGGTCGACCTGCGGGTTCGGGATGACGACCAGATCTGCCGGTCGTCTGATCTTCCTGGTGTGTCGGCCGAGCAGGATCTGGTCGTTCGGGCCGCCAGGCAATTGCAGACGGTAGCTCGCCAATCAAGCCGCGGTGGCGGTCGGATGCTCGGTGCGGATATTCGCGTTCGTAAGCGCATCCCGATGGGCGGCGGTCTGGGCGGGGGCAGTTCAAATGCAGCGACGGTGCTGGTTGGGCTGAATGCGCTCTGGGGCCTTGGCCTGAGTTTCGATGAGCTGGCGGAGCTCGGTTTGCGTCTGGGGGCTGATGTACCCGTGTTTGTACACGGAGCCAGTGCCTGGGCCGATGGCGTTGGTGAACGCTTGACACCCGTGGTACTGGGGGATCGCTGGTACTTGCTCGTCAACCCCGGGGTTGCGGTGCCCACGGCGGCCTTGTTTCAAGCACCTGAATTGACACGAGATAGCCCAATCACGACAATATCGGGCTTCCTGTCCGGTAGCGTTGTCGGCAACGCCTTCCAGCCGGTGCTTGCGGCCCGTAACAAGGCGGTCGCGCAAACACTGGAGGCATTGGCGGCCTACGGTACCCCGCAGCTGAGCGGAACGGGAGCGTGTTGCTTCGTCGCGTTTGCGGACGAAACGAGTGCGCAAGCAGCCCTTCGGGACTGGCTGTTGCGCTTCGATGCGCAGACGGGATCAGTGGTTGTGGCGCGTGGTGTCGATGTATCGCCATTGCGTGCATGTGTTCAAGGATGGGGCGTCGCCAAGCGGTAAGGCACCGGATTTTGATTCCGGCATTCGCAGGTTCGATCCCTGCCGCCCCAGCCACCTTGCTGGCACATCCGATGATGTGTCGGTGATTGCAAGGCAAGCTCATCCCTGCGTGGTGCGGGGGTGAGGTCTGTGAAACCCACGGCGGGTTTCGAACATCACCGCGGTGTTGCGGTCTGCGTGCAGGTGCAATGTGAACACGGATGGAATCCTTGTTTTTACCGGCAATGCCAATCGGCCCTTGGCTCAGGCGGTTTGTCGGGAGTTGGGTGTGCGGCCAGGCAAGGCATTGGTCGGCACGTTTTCGGATGGTGAGGTGCAGGTAGAAATTGAGGAAAACGTCCGTCGTCAGGAGGTTTTCGTCATTCAGCCCACCTGTGCGCCGACCGCTGAGCATTTCATGGAGTTGCTGGTGCTGATCGATGCGTTGAAGCGCGCGTCGGCGGCCAGCGTGACGGCGGTTGTTCCGTACTTCGGCTATGCACGGCAGGATCGCCGCCCGCGCTCGGCGCGAGTGCCGATCACGGCAAAAGTGGCGGCAAAGATGTTTTCAGCGGTTGGCGCGGATCGCGTGCTGACGGTCGATCTGCATTCCGATCAGGTGCAGGGATTCTTCGACATGCCGGTTGACAACGTCTACGCGTCGCCGTTGTTGCTGGCGGACGTGTGGCGGACGTATGGCACCGAGAATCTGATTGTTGTCTCGCCGGATGTGGGTGGTGTGGTGCGTGCGCGGGCGATCGCGAAACGCCTGGATGACGCCGATCTGGCGATCATCGACAAGCGTCGCCCACGCGCCAACGTGTCGACGGTGATGAACATCATCGGCGATGTGTCGGGCAAGACCTGCGTTCTGGTGGACGATATTGTGGATACGGCGGGCACCTTGTGTGCTGCGGCCGTGGCGTTGAAAGAGCACGGCGCTCACAAAGTGCTGGCGTACTGCACACATCCGGTTCTGTCCGGGCCGGCGATCAGTAATCTGGTTAACTCGCCGCTGGATCAATTGGTGGTGACGGATACCATCCCGCTGACGCCCGAGGCGGTCGCCTGCGGGAAGATCCGGCAGGTCAGCGTCGCCGAACTGCTGGCCGAGACGATCCGACGGATCGCCTTCGGTGAGTCGGTGAGTTCGCTTTACGTCGACTGAGATACTCGAACGGATTCCCCGCCTCGGCGGGTTCTTCCCTTGTTTGGTCGCGAACAAGGGTTTCAGGCCACCGCAAGGTGGCATTCACTGCAAGTAAAAGGCAACAACCATGGCAACCCAACACGTTATCAAGGCCAACATCCGTAAGGACGAGGGGAAAGGTGCGAGCCGCCGCCTGCGTCGTACGGGTCAGGTTCCGGCCGTCGTATACGGCGGTCACTCAGACCCCATCAGCATTGACATCTTCCACAACACCATCTGGCTGGCTCAGGAACACGAGTGGTTCTACTCGTCGATTCTGGATTTGGATATCGACGGCACGGTGCAGAAGGTGATTCTGCGCGACATGCAACGTCATCCCTACAAGCCGCTGGTCCTGCATCTCGATTTCCTGCGCGTCTCGGCGGATGAGTTGATTCGCGTCCGCGTGCCTCTGCATTTCGTCAATCAGGAAACCTCGCCCGCTGGCAAGGTGGCTGGCGTGGTGATTACGCACGAAGTCAACGAGGTTGAAGTGAGCTGCCTGCCGGGCAATTTGCCTGAACACATCGAGGTGGACCTCGGTGCGCTGAAGGAAGGCGATACGCTCCACATGTCCGATCTGCGCATGCCCGCCGGTGTCGAGATTCCTGAACTCAAGCTGGGCAAAGAGCATGATCACGCCGTGGTGATTGCGCGCATGTCCAAGGCGGGCACCTCTGACGGTGCCGCCGAATCCGACAAGAAGTAACTGGCTTGCAGCCCCTGTCGTCGTACTGATGACAGGGGCTGTTTGCGTTACGCATGTCAGTCATTCGCCTGATCGTTGGACTGGGCAACCCAGGGTCGGAGTACGAGGCGACGCGTCACAACGTGGGCTTTCGGTTTGCTGATCGCATTGCAGAAGCCGCGGGAGGCAGATTCGCTGCGGACGCAAAACTGCAGTCCTTGTCGAGTCAAGTGACATTGGCCTCAAGTCGACTTCTGCTTCTGAAGCCCGCAACCTTCATGAATCGAAGCGGCAGTGCTGTCGCGGCGGCGCTTCGATACTGGAAAATCGCAGAGCAAGAACTGCTTGTCTGCCACGACGACTTGGACCTGCCCGCGGGTGTTGTTCGGCTCAAGTTCGAGGGCGGCCACGGCGGGCAAAACGGCCTCCGCGATATCATGGCTCACATCGGGAACGGGGCCTTCCATCGATTGCGAATTGGAATCGGGCATCCCGGCCAGCGCGATCTGGTGACGCCATGGGTGCTGGGCCGCGCATCGCGCCATGATCAAGCGCTGATTGAGCAGGGCATGGATAGGGCACTCGCCGTGCTGCCTCTGTTGCTGGCGGGCCAAACCAACGAGGCGATGAAACGCCTGCACACCACAGACTAGCGATTGGCAGCGCAAGTCAGCCTATCCGCGTCATCAGGAGAGATTCATGGGAATCAAATGCGGCATTGTCGGGCTCCCGAATGTGGGAAAGTCCACACTTTTCAATGCCTTGACCAAGGCGGGAATCGCTGCGGCCAATTTTCCCTTCTGCACCATCGACCCGAACGTCGGTGTAGTGCCGGTGCCCGATCCGCGTCTCGCGGCGTTGGCCGACATCATCAAGCCGCAGAGGGTCGTTCCGACGGCGGTGGAGTTTGTCGACATTGCAGGCTTGGTGGCAGGGGCCAGCAAGGGCGAGGGTCTGGGCAACAAGTTTCTGGCGAACATCCGTGAAACCGATGCCATCGCTCATGTCGTCAGGTGTTTCGAGCACACCGATATTATCCATGTCGCCGGGAAGGTTGACCCCATCGCCGACATCGAGACGATCGATACCGAACTGGCGCTGGCTGATCTGGAGTCGGTGGAGAAGGCACTGAACAGGTTTGAACGAGCGGCCAAGTCTGGCGACAAGGAAGCGGTGTTGCGCCGCGATGTATTGATTCCGGTGCGCGAGCAGTTGAACCAGGGCAAGCCCGTTCGAGCCATGGGATTGGATATCGAGCAGAAAACACTTTTGCGTGACCTGTTCCTGCTGACGCTGAAGCCGGTGATGTATGTGGCAAACGTTCGCGAAGATGGGTTCGAGGGAAATCCACACCTGGATGCGGTGCGTGCCCGTGCAGAACGTGAGGGTGCGCAAGTGGTTCCCGTGTGTGCGGCCATCGAGGAAGAGCTGTCGCAACTGGACGACGAGGACAGGGATGTGTTTCTGCAGGATCTCGGACTCAGCGAGCCCGGTTTGAATCGGGTGATTCGTGCGGGCTATACCTTGCTTGGCCTGCAGACCTACTTCACCGCAGGAGTGAAAGAGGTGCGGGCGTGGACGGTGTTTCGTGGCGCGACCGCGCCGCAGGCGGCAGCGGTCATCCACACGGATTTCGAGCGCGGATTCATTCGCGCGGAAACCATCGCCTACGAGGACTTCATCAAATACCGAGGCGAGGCAGGCGCCAAGGAGGTCGGGCGGCTGCGTCTCGAAGGGAAAGAGTACGTCGTGCAGGAGGGGGACATCCTGCATTTCCGGTTCAACGTCTGATCCGGGTGGATCGGTTCAGTCGCGCTCGATGCAAAGTCCTCGCTTGACAGCAAGCGCTGACAGGCTAAAATGTGGGGCTCTGCGTTGGAGGGATACCCAAGCGGCCAACGGGGGCAGACTGTAAATCTGCTGGCTTACGCCTTCGGTGGTTCGAATCCACCTCCCTCCACCACATGCTTCATGCTGTCACTGGTTTGACGAGCGGGAGTAGTTCAACGGTAGAACCTCAGCCTTCCAAGCTGATGGTGCGGGTTCGATTCCCGTCTCCCGCTCCATGCTTTCGCGGTGCAGGTTGTAGTTTTTGCTCATGTAGCTCAGTCGGTAGAGCACTTCCTTGGTAAGGAAGAGGTCGCTGGTTCGATTCCAGTCATGAGCACCATGTCTTAACGCTGGGTTGTTTGAACTCAACTCAATTCTTTCAAAGTTCTTTCGGACAAGTACGATCATGGCCAAGAGCAAATTTGAGCGCACCAAGCCGCACGTGAACGTCGGCACGATTGGTCACGTTGACCACGGCAAGACCACCCTGACGGCGGCGCTGACGAAGATCGGTGCGGAGCGTTTTGGTGGTGAGTTCAAGGCATACGACCAGATTGATGCGGCGCCGGAAGAGAAGGCGCGTGGCATCACGATCTCGACGGCGCACGTGGAATACGAAAGCCCGACGCGTCACTACGCGCACGTGGACTGCCCGGGCCATGCTGACTACGTGAAGAACATGATCACGGGTGCGGCGCAGATGGACGGCGCGATTCTGGTGTGCTCGGCCGCCGATGGCCCGATGCCGCAGACGCGTGAGCACATTCTGTTGGCGCGTCAGGTGGGTGTGCCCTACATCGTGGTTTACCTGAACAAGGCAGACCTGGTGGACGACGCGGAACTGCTTGAGCTGGTGGAGATGGAAGTCCGCGAGCTGCTGAGCAAGTATGAATTCCCGGGCGACGACACCCCGATCATCACGGGTTCGGCACGCTCGGCGCTGGAAGGCGATCAGAGCCCGATTGGTGTTCCGTCGATCCTGAAGCTGGTGGAAGCGCTGGACTCGTGGATTCCGGAGCCGCAGCGCGACGTGGACAAGAGCTTCCTGATGCCGGTGGAAGACGTGTTCTCGATCTCGGGTCGCGGCACGGTGGTGACGGGTCGCATTGAACGCGGCGTGATCAAGGTGGGTGACGAAGTGGAAATCGTGGGCATTCGTCCGACCGTGAAGACGACGGTGACGGGTGTGGAAATGTTCCGCAAGTTGCTTGATCAGGGTCAGGCGGGTGATAATGCCGGGCTGCTTCTGCGTGGCACGAAGCGCGACGACGTGGAGCGTGGTCAGGTGTTGGCGAAGACCGGCACGATTACGCCGCACACGAAGTTTGAGGCTGAGGTTTATGTGTTGTCGAAGGATGAGGGTGGTCGTCACACGCCGTTCTTCAAGGGCTACCGTCCGCAGTTTTACTTCCGCACGACGGACGTGACCGGTGCTTGCGAGCTGCCGGAAGGTGTGGAGATGGTGATGCCTGGCGACAACGTGAAGATGGTGGTGACGTTGATTGCGCCGATTGCGATGGAAGAAGGTCTGCGCTTCGCAATTCGCGAAGGCGGCCGTACCGTCGGCGCCGGTGTCGTCGCCAAGGTTGTTCAGTAATAGTTGTCGGACGTCCAAAGACGTCGTGATTGCCCGGTGGCGAGTCCTTTATTGGGCTCGCCATTGGTGTTTGCGGGATTGCCGTTAGTGTCGGTTTCCGTACGCCAGTAGCTCAATTGGCAGAGCAGCGGTCTCCAAAACCGCAGGTTGGGGGTTCGAGTCCCTCCTGGCGTGCCATCAGTCGAGAAGCGAATGAATACCAAGTTGGAGCCACAGGCTGCATCCGGAACTGCTGACCTATTGAAGTACGTTGTGTCAGTCGCTCTGTTGCTGGCGGGTTTGATCGGCTACTACTGGCTGGCTGATCTGGCAACGCCGGTTCGTGTCGTGGGATTGCTGTTGTCAATCGTGTTGGCTGCGGCGGTCTTTTTGCTTTCGTCGAAGGGTCGCGATACGCGCGAGTTTTTCGCTGAATCGCGATTCGAGCTTCGCAAGGTGGTTTGGCCGACGCGCGAAGAAACGCAGCGCACGACGCTGATCATTATCGTGGTGGTTGTCATCATCAGTTTGTTGTTGGGCGTGATGGATTTCCTGATTTCCTCAGGCATTCGATTCCTGTTGGGGGCTTGAGCGAAAATGGCGAAACGCTGGTTTGTGGTTCAGGCCTACTCTGGATTCGAGCATCAAGTGAAGCGTGCCCTGGTGGAGCGTATTGCGCGCGATGCCATGCAGGAGCGTTTCGGTGATGTCCTCGTGCCGACTGAAGAAGTGCTCGAAATGCGTGGCGGTCAGAAGCGCAAGAGTGAGCGGAAATTTTTCCCGGGCTACGTTCTCGTACAGATCGAGACTCAAGGCGAAGGTGGAAACCTGCGCATTGACGATGACAGCTGGCACTTGGTCAAAACGACGCCCAAGGTTCTGGGGTTTATCGGGGGAACGGCGGATAAGCCACTTCCAATCAAGGACTCCGAAGCGGACCGCATTTTGCAGCGCGTGCAGGATGGCGTAGAGAAGCCACGGCCCAAGATCATGTTTGAGCCGGGTGAGCTTGTGCGCGTCATCGATGGGCCTTTCAACGATTTCAACGGCACCGTCGAGGAAGTGAACTACGACAAGAGTCGTCTGCGCGTGGCGGTGCTTATCTTTGGCCGATCAACGCCGGTCGAGCTTGAGTTCACCCAGGTTGAAAAGGCCTGAGTCCAGTAGCTGGATTCGGCGCGTTCGTTAGTTGATTTCAACGCGACCCCGGAACGCGGTGTTTTTTCGGGACGATGGGGAGCCTGCAGTGCAGGCGTTTGAACCCGGAGAGCATCATGGCAAAGAAAGTTGTTGGCTATGTCAAGCTGCAAGTCAAGGCCGGTCAGGCCAATCCGAGCCCGCCTGTCGGTCCTGCGCTGGGTCAGCGCGGACTGAACATCATGGAGTTCTGCAAGCAGTTCAACGCAGCAACGCAGAAACTCGAGCCCGGTCTTCCGACGCCAGTGATCATCACTGCCTACTCGGATCGCACATTTACTTTCATCATCAAAAGTACACCGGCTTCGGTGCTGCTCAAGAAGGCTGCCGGTATTACCTCTGGTAGCAAGCGTCCCAACACCGACAAGGTTGGCAAGGTGACGCGCGCGCAGCTCGAAGACATCGTCAAGGCCAAGCAGGGCGACCTGACCGCGGCGGACATGGATGCGGCGGTGCGCACGATCGCGGGTTCTGCCCGCAGTATGGGCTTGGTGGTGGAGGGCTGATCATGGCGAAGATGAGTAAGCGTTACAAAGCACTGTCCGCGCTGGTCCAGCCCGGCAAGAACTACGCAGTCGATGATGCGCTGCGCATTCTGAAAGACAACAGCAAGATCAAGTTCGTGGAATCCGTCGATGTCGCTGTCCGCCTTGGCGTTGACGCGCGCAAGTCAGACCAGCAGGTTCGTGGATCCACCGTGCTGCCAGCGGGTACCGGTAAGTCGGTGCGAGTGGCGGTTTTTTGCCCCGCCGGTGCGAAAGCCGATGAGGCCTTGGCTGCAGGTGCGGAAGTCGTCGGAATGGACGATCTGGCGGATAAGATGCAGGCAGGCGACCTGAATTATGACGTGGTCATTGCAACGCCTGACGCCATGCGTGTTGTTGGTAAGCTGGGTCAGGTGCTCGGTCCGCGCGGTTTGATGCCTAACCCCAAAGTCGGAACGGTTTCCGCCAATCCGGCAGAAGCGGTTCGCAATGCCAAGGCAGGTCAGGTTCGGTATCGCACCGACAAGGCAGGCATTATTCATTGCACCATCGGTAAGGCGAGCTTTGATGCAGAGGCGTTGAAGGGCAACTTGCACGCGCTTTTGGCCGATCTCATCAAGGCCAAACCAGCCTCGTCCAAAGGGCAATATCTGCAGAAGATCTCGTTGTCCACCACGATGGGCATCGGCATCACGCTTGATCAGTCAAGCCTGTCCCTGAAGATGTAATTCGTTTTACGTTCGTTTCGGCGAACGAAAGTTTGAAGGCAGCCGCTTTGACGGCCGCCGTCAAAGACCGCAGGTGCGATGCTTCTGAATGCAGAGGTGTCGCTTAATCTGATCACCGTGAGGTGGTCGTGCCTGCGTAGATGGTGACGCCTTTCTGGAATTACGAGACGTGCGATTCGCCCGTCCGGTCTGGAGTGGCCACCACCGGGATGACGTCCATCCCCGATGCACAGGGACCGGCATCGCTCAGGACCGCTAGTGACAGGAGTTGCGCGCGGGGTTTCTACGGAGGAGTGCAATGGCTCTCAATCTGTCGCAAAAGAAAGAAGTAGTCGCCGAGCTGGCTGAAGTTGCCGCCAAAGCTCACTCCTTGATCGCTGCCGAATACGCGGGCATCACGGTTTCACAAATGACCGAGATGCGAAAAAAGGCTCGTGAGACGGGCGTGTACTTGAAAGTTGTCAAGAACACACTTGCCTCCCGTGCTGTCGCGGGCACCGACTACGAATGTGTGCAAGACGCCCTGGTTGGGCCTCTGCTGTATGCATTCTCGATGGAGGAACCCGGTGCGGCCGGGCGCCTGATCAAGGAGTTCTCGAAAGGTAACGACAAGCTGAAGCCCAAGGTGGTGTCGGTTGGCGGTAAATTGCTGCCGGTGGCGCATGTCGAAGTGCTGGCGTCCTTGCCAACGCTCGAACAGGCATTGGGTATGTTGGCGCGCGTGCTGGCTGAACCGGCCACGATGTTTGCTCGCGTTGTCAAGGCGGTTGCCGATCAGCAGGGTGGCGGTGCAGCCCCTGCGGTGGAAGCAGAACAGACCGAAACCGCTTGAGTTCGTTGTTTGAACCAGGCGCGATTCCCGTTTTAGATCAATTTCCAGAGGTAAATACAATGTCCCTGTCGAACGAACAAATCGTCGAAGCGGTTGCCGCCAAGTCCCTTCTTGAAGTGATGGAGCTGGTCAAGGCAATTGAAGAGAAGTTTGGTGTCACCGCTGCCGCGCCGGTCATGGTTGCTGCGGGTCCCGCCGCGGCTGCGGTGGTGGAAGAGCAGACCGAATTCAACGTCATTCTGGCTGATGCCGGCGCCAACAAGGTCAATGCGATCAAGGCCGTCCGCGCCATCACCGGTCTTGGCTTGAAGGAAGCCAAGGATCTGGTGGAAAGCGCACCCGCGGTCGTCAAGGAAGCGGTCAGCAAGGAAGATGCGGCCAAGTTCAAGAAAGAACTGGAAGACGCTGGCGCCAAGGTCGAGCTCAAGTAAGCGGCGCTTGCGTCGCTTGCGTTCTCGCGAGCAAGTTCAGCCTGGGGGCGTAAGCCCCCGGGCTTTCGTGTTTGCGGTAGCAGGCTTGTATCGGAGATGAGGTGCGTCCATGCGCCTCATCTCCGATGGAAGTCTCCGTTTTTTACTCCTGAGCGGCGTTCCGCGGCTCATTCAACCTAGGGTGGTATCTCGACCATGACCTACTCATTCACTGAGAAGAAGCGCATCCGCAAGGATTTCGGCAAGCGGCCCTCGATTCTCGAGGTGCCGTATCTGCTCGCGATCCAGGTGGATTCCTATCGCGAGTTCCTGCAGCAGGATGCCGCGTTCAATCAGCGCGCGGATCGCGGGCTGCATGCCGCGCTCAAGTCAGTCTTCCCGATTGTCAGTTACAGCGGTTACGCCGCCCTTGAGTATGTGGGCTACCGCTTGGGCGAGCCACCGTTTGACGAACGTGAGTGCCGCAATCGCGGCATGACCTTTGGCGCGCCGTTGCGCGTGACTGTCCGCTTGGTGATTTACGACAAGGATAGTCCGGCCTCCAACAAGGCTGTGAAATACGTGAAGGAACAAGAGGTCTACATGGGCGAAATGCCGCTCATGACGGACAACGGAACCTTCATCATCAACGGAACCGAGCGCGTCATCGTCTCGCAGCTGCATCGCTCGCCGGGCGTGTTCTTTGATCATGATCGCGGCAAGACCCATAGTTCGGGCAAGCTGCTTTACAGCGCACGCATCATCCCTTACCGCGGCTCATGGCTGGATTTCGAGTTCGATCCGAAAGACGCCCTGTTCACGCGTATCGATCGCCGTCGCAAGTTGCCGGTCACCGTGCTTCTGCGCGCACTTTCGTTCACCAACGAGCAGATGCTCAAGACGTTCTACGAGATCAACAATTTCAACCTGATGCCTGAGGGTGTCGAGTTGGAACTGGTTGCCGAGCGTCTGCGTGGCGAGACCTTGAACTTCGATCTGGCGGTCGCCGGAAAGGTCATTGTCGAGGCGGGCAAGCGCATCACGGCGCGTCACGTCAAGCAACTTGAGAAAGAGAACATCCGCACGCTGGAAGTGCCTGACGAGTACCTCGTTGGCCGCATCCTGGCGCACGACGTGATTGATCAGAACAGTGGCGAAGTACTGGCGGCAGTCAACGACGAGATCAGCGAAGATCATCTCGCCAAGTTCCGCAAGGCAAAGGTGACTACTCTCGGGACGATTTGGGTCAACGATCTGGATCGCGGTCCCTACATCTCGAATACGCTGCGCATCGACGCCACGCGATCGCCCCTTGAGG
>Ga0209066_10006559_pt1 | contig 11821 bp, 11 predicted proteins | sample All_14_2_FD_187198 | JGI IMG/M metagenome (GOLD analysis project Ga0209066, IMG submission 187198) | Freshwater microbial communities in response to fracking from Pennsylvania, USA - Allegheny Zone_MetaG_DW_15 (SPAdes) (version 2) ...
AGTTTATATGCTCCCTGACCTTTCTCAAAGTCACGTGCCTCACCAGGCAATACTGTAAAACCGATCTTCAACAGACTCGACTTACCGGAGCCGTTGGTTCCCAGGATAATCTGGGTCTTTGCAGTGGGACGAATCTCGAGAGTCTCGATCCCTTTCAATACGAAACGCTTGCATTTATGCAAGACCAATTTGGTGATAAACATAGGTGTCTCCCCAATCCTGTAGGATAGGTCGGATAAGTTTCATTTAACGAGGTCGGTATGCTCGATAACAGCGCGAGTGTCTTCCGGTGTATCGCCATTGGTACAGCTGCGGAAAACAAGAAGCTCAAATCCAACAAACTACTGGTCACACCCACTGAAAAGCTACCATTCATGGACGGTGAGATGGTGGATCGGGTAGATGCCATTGAATACGAAGGCACTGACTCTACGGGGACGGCTACCGCTGGTACATCATTTGTCTCGAATAACATCGAGGCCCATTGGCTGCCAGAAACTAACCGCAGAACACCCCCAGATGTTCAGCGTGGTGAGCGTGTTGAGATCTATCAATACGCTAACAATGACAAGTACTACTGGCGATCGTGCGGATTGGATGACAACCTCCGACGTCTAGAGACTGTCGTCATTGGAATCAACGCTAACCCCAATAATGGGCAAGACGGCGTTGACCCAGAGAACATGTATTTCATCGAGTTCAGTAGTCATAGCAAGACGATCACCTTGAGTACCAGTCAGAAGAACGGTGAAGTCTGTACCTACGACTTCCAATTCGATATGGCTAACGGTAAGGTCGTGTTGCAGGACAATATTGGTAACTACGGTTTCCTCGATTCGATCCAGCGTGTAATCGAATTGAAGAATGCACTCGGTACGTTCTTTCAGCTCAATAAGCAAGACATTGTCGGATACGCCCCCAGGCACATCCAGCTGACAGCTGTAAACAACGTAGACGTCAAGGCAAAGAAGATCACTCTCGATGGCGGTGGAAGTGTCTTTACATTGCAGGCGTCTGGGACCACCCTCAAGACACCGACGTTTAAAGGGAGTAGCTGATGGGTATTGTCTCGTTAGTCGGTAAAGATTCGGCAGGTGCTGTCATTACAGGGCCCGGTGCTCCCAACTGGACATGGAATGGTAGTCCTATCTCCCTGTTAGGTGATGGGGTCACTGGTCACGGACTACCTCCTCACAACGCTCCCACTATTGTCACTGCCAGTGCATGGATGTTCATCGATGGCATCGCGGTTACTCGTGTGGGTAGTGTGGCTTCCTGTGGCCATGGTGCATCTGGCTCTAGCCAGATGGATATACCGTAAGACAGCATAGAGAGGAGGCCTAGGCCTCCTCTCTATGTCGTTACGTTGTTTCAGGGACCAATGCAATGGTACTGGTGCTCCACTTGATCAACTCTCCTTTGGAGAACGTCTCAGGGTTACCAGAAACCGTCTTCTCATCGACCTTCTGTTGCCACCTGAACTCACGATCATACATTGCACGATGCTTGCGCAAGTTGTTGTCGATGCGCAGAACCCAGATACCTTTCTCTTCCGCACTGATAAAGGACGGAAGTAAACCGAGTTCTGTACGAAGTGGCCACAGAGGACGTTCATCATGATAGAAACGACCAGGCAGGAAGGTACGAGTGGTCGAAACCACCTCGGTCTTCAGGTGATCGACTTCGATCCCTACGATGAACGACTGACTTTGAATTAGCAGCTCAGTCACACACTCGTTACTGTAGAATGCCTGAAGGTCGTAGTCGGTTTCGTTGCCTTCTGCGACATCATGGAATTGCTCCAGCGACGATTGGTCGATCTTGTATCGAGATGACATGTACCGCTCCAAGAATGGAATACGGTTCATCTTCACCTTGATCAAGTTAGCACCCATGACCTTGATGTCCTTGGTCACCAAATGCAGATACCCACCGATCACAATCCCCATGGCTTTGTTGTTCGTGTCGAACGGCACCTTCAGATAGAAGCTGTCCGAGAACAACTTGGTCTCATCGGGATTAAACACCATGTCAGCTGTAATAGAGGCAGTGTGTACCTTACCGACATTCAGGAAGCTAATCAGACCCACATGAGCAGCCTGAGACTTGCGGAATGTGATACCGCCGTCTTTTATATAGACGCCATCATTATCAGCATCCAGACGATGCACCAGACCATTGACGGTAGCCAAACAATGCTCACGAACCTCGATGTAGTCGGTATCATCACGTGTCAACCAGATGTCGGTCTTGTCGTAATCGTTGGCGTCGTTAAACGGAGAACCAGACGGTACGCAGACATCCACTTTGAATCCGGCCTGCCATGCATCACGCGCCATGACATAATCGGTACTGACTTCCGGCACACCTTCTTCAGTAGGAAGGGTATTGTTACCGTTGGCTACGAGCCACTGGGCAACTGTAGTCCCTTCCAACACTTCGACAAAAATAGTTTCGTTCTCACGCATCTTGAGGGTGTGCTTCACGCCCAATACCGGATGAGAGAGTACCAGATAGATATTCTCATACGTGCGGAGAAGGTCTTTGACCGCCAATTGACTGACATCCATTTCTTCGAAACGGACATCCGGACGACGGTGTTTGACGACAGCTTTTTGATATTCGTACATTTATCGTCTTCTCCCACGATAATGGTATGCCAATTGTTTGATATCCATATTAAACAAAGATGTTTTCGAAAAAATAAACGACTCAAGATTCTAGGGCCAAGTTGTCGGCGCCAGAAACGTGGAGATCCTAACGGAGACTGCAATGAGCACTGTAATTCCAGATTATCCTTTCGATCCAACGGGTCTCGCTGAAACGAACTTGGTCACTGAGACTCAAGCCATCGAATCTCGAGGCACGTTCGAGCATTACTATGTAGTGCCACGGGTCGGACCGTTTTATGCTGAGAGCGTCAAGCTTCGGCTGTATCCGATTGGGGCAAACGTCAACAACCCGGCTGGTGGACAGTTGCTGGAAGAAGGCGAGCACTACAACTTCGGCTATCATTTCGCCTATGCCTCGCATACCATTGGTAAGCCTGTCTACGGGTCCATCACCTTTTATGATCGCACGCTGAAAGGTCAGCTGCGCATGGAATACCAGACCATCGGTGACGACTGGGTACTGGACGATGCGGCCTACAACGAACTGCTGCTGAACAAGGTTTACAACCCGCGTATCGGTACCTGGGAACAGGTAGTCGAACTGCCACGTGAATTCCCTGTGGTCAACCATGACTTCAACATCGACGACTTTGTCGGTATGTCTGAAGTGGAAGATCGTCTGGGTGACATCGAAGCTGCCATTTCTCAATCGCAGGAAGGTGGCCTAGGTGACCACGTCAGTAATAAAGCGAACCCGCACGACGTCTCTAAAGACCAAGTGGGTCTGGGTCTGGTGGACAACTACCCGACTGCGGCGCCAGCGGAAGCTACAACGGGCGTGGCAAACAATCGCTTCATGACGCCCTTGCGGACAAAGCAAGCGATCGATGCATTGATCCTTCCTTTGCTGGATGCGCACAAAGCTAACTTCGCCAACCCTCACCAAGTGACCAAGGCCCAGGTCGGCCTGGGTAGCGTTCAGAACCTTGCACTGGCTTCTCAAGCAGAGGCAGAGTCGGGCTCGAGTAATGCGCGTTACATGACCCCTCTGCGGACTCGTGAAGCAATTGAGGCCATCATTGGTGTAGCGTTCAATGATCATGTCAGTGATTACAGCAACCCTCACAACGTGACGAAAGCTCAAGTAGGCTTGGGTAGTGTAGTTGACATCGGTATCGCAACTGATTCTGCTGCATTGGCTGGTAATGATGACAGCGGTGTCATCACTCCTCGTTTGCTGTCCATGGTACTGAACGAAACGGTCGGTGGCGGTGTAATCGAGCACATCCAGGACTTCGCCAACCCCCACGGTGTGACCAAAACGCAGGTCGGCTTGGGCCTGGTAGATAACTACGCAACTGCTTCAGAAGCAGAAGCCCGTGATGCTACCGACAACACTCGCTTCATGACTCCACTTCGTGTTCGTCAGGCGATCAATGAGTTGGTAGGCGATAGCTCCAATGCTCACGTCACCGACTACAACAACCCGCACCAGGTTACGGCTGGGCAGGTTGGGGCCTATGACATCGAAGAGGTGGATGCCCTGCTTCTCGGTAAGTTGGATACCACCGATAAAGCCGCTGACACCGACATGATCTTCGGCATGGACCAGGCTGCAGCTGAAGGTTGGATCAACACCCTGACCGCCGGTGACACCATTCGGCTGGATGGCAAGACCTACGAAGAAGTCAAAGATGACATCCTCTCTGGGACTGCTGCTAACACCATCCTTTTCGGTGGTAAAACGTATGCCGAAGTAGTAAACGAGATCGGTGACACGGTCGATGGCGCATCTATCCAGTTCCGCATCCCGGCGATGCGCGACCTTCTCGACGAAAGTGATCTAGAGGTATCTCCTCCAGAACACTGGATCAAGATCGGTCAGTTCAGTGGGGCCATTGATGATCAGACCGCTGACGTCACTCTCTTGCTGACAGGTGGACGTGATGACTCCGGTCTCTCGGACGAAACGCATCAGACCATCTTGCTGCAAATCGGAGCGACCTACGATTACACCGACGGTTTGCCTCCGTTTGCAATGCAGTTGAAGCAGGCACTGATCAAGGAACTCACCCCTGGGACCAAGCCAATCCAACTCGGCTACCGTAGTGTAGGTTCGGAAGGGACTGCCGCTGTAGAGGTGTGGTTGAAGGGCGAGGGTAACTACAACCCGATCACTGTCACCGAACTGACCTTCAAGCGTTTCAATGCTGCTACTTTCGCAACCTACACGTATGTTTCCGAACTGACGTTGGTTGAGCCTGCTGGACTCATTTACCCAGAACGCTACCTCGAAGGTACCGCTGAAATCGAACAACTGCTGGCACACGAGGCTAATACCTCTAACCCGCACGGTGTGACGAAGGCTCAAGTCGGTCTCGGCAGTGTAGCCAACAACCCATCGGCTTCCAATGCTGAGGCCATCACCGGCACTGCAACTAACCGTTTCATGACCCCAGCTTCTACACAGGCTAAGGTGGATGACTCCATCGGTGTCCTGTGTACTGAACTGATCGAAGTCATGGACGATGCGTTGGCGAACCTCTTCGTGTAACCTTTCGACACGCTGCTTCGAAAGAGGCAGCGTGTATTATTCGAACCCCTTTCTGTGATGGAGCCTCTCCATGAGTGTACCGCCCATTATCCAGTACCCTCTTGACCTCACTGCGGTGTCACCGACAAACCGCATTGAGGGAGAGCGTCGGGTCATCTCGCTCAATACTGAGCGGGCGTTCGTCCCGACAGCTGGTCCGTTTTATACAGAGTCGTTTGTCATGTACAATGACGCGACTGGTGAAGAGCTTCGTCCGGTAGACGACTACATCCTGGTGCAGCCGTTTGCTCAGGCATCGCTGCGTACTGGTAAAGACGTTCAATCGGCCATTATTCTGAAAGTCGAAGCACCCGTCGAGGTACGTTTCGATTATCAGGTGGTGGGTGGCGAATTCTCATGGAACCTGCAAGCGCTGGCAGACCTGATCGCCGAGCTGAGTATCGACGAACGTCCCATCAAATGGGGTGCTATCGTTGGTCGACCCACGGCTTATCCGCCTGCTCCGCACATCCACGACATCGGTGACACCTACGGCTGGGAATACGTCGTCTGGCAGCTGGAGCGGATTACCAACGCCATCCTGGTCGGTGACGAAGCCTCTCACGACGAACTGCGTCAGCAGATGCAGATCATCCGTGACCAACTTCAGGCTAACATCGATGCAGTCGATCAGAAGATCGATGACCACCTGTTGGATTTCGAAAATCCTCACCAGGTGACTAAGGCTCAAGTTGGACTCGGACTGGTGGATAACTACCAGACCGCCAACAATGCTGAAGCTACGGCGGGCACTGCTGATAACCGCTTCATGACCCCAGCGAAGACCTCTCTGTTGGCGACCCGTATCGCTGATGAATTGGTCGACACTCATGAAGCGCGCAAGGATAACCCGCACGCTGTCACTAAGGCCCAGGTAGGGCTCGGTAACGTCGATAACTACCTCACTGCCACACAGGCAGAGGCAGAAGCGGCCACGCTGAATACGCGGTTCATGACCCCTCTGCGTACCAAGCAAGCCATCGACCTACATGCAGGCAACCTGATCAACGCTCACGTCAACAATACCAGTAACCCGCACAGTGTGACCAAAGCCCAGGTAGGGCTCGGTCTGGTAGACAACTACCAGACGGCCACTAAAGCTGAAGCGGAAGCGGGTGTATTGAACACTCGTTTCATGACACCGCTCCGTACTAAAGAAGCGATCATGGCGATTGCAGGTAACCTGATCAATGCGCACGTGTCCAATCTCAGTAACCCTCACCAGGTCACTAAGGCCCAGGTAGGGCTGAGTGAGATCCCGAACGCAGTAACTCGATCTCGTACACTGAACAGCAGTGCTACATTGCTGCTGGCTGGTGCGATGTACGATCACCTGCTTTCGGGTGACCATGATTCTCGCTACGTGAAGATCAACGTGTCTCAGAACACGTCGCTCCGTGTGGTGGGAAATACCCTCCAGGGTTATGTCAGTGGTCAGTGGCGTCAACTGTGGCCTGCCACCTGGGCTAACCATGTAGCACCGGGCGCCGGCGATCCATACTTGGGTGATTCGACCGATATCACCCTGCTCAACGCAGGCGGTAACTTGTTTGCTTCCGTTGGCGGTGTATGGCGTCAAGTCTGGCCGGCTACCTGGAACGATTAATTCATCTATAGGAACTCATCATGGTATTTGAACGCATTATTGATTTCGATTTCTCGGCAATCACTCTCGAGCGATTGAATCTTGACAAGATCATGGTGAGTCCTCCTGTCTATGAATACGGGTTAGTGAAGGCAATCGAACACGGTGGAATTCATCCGGTTTATGGGCCGATGGAATACCTCAATGAGGTGCGGCGTAATCCTGTGAAAGTGGAAGGAGTTGAGCGCTTTAACGAAGTGCTCTTCACCACCTCCATTAACCTAGGAAGACGGTTCAGTCATTTTGGCCCTGTGTCCTGTCATTTATTCCTCTCGTGCAAAGGTGCTATCAGCTTCCCATCCCACACTGACACTGAAGACGTCATCATCTACATGGTGAGCGGTCAGAAGGTCTTTGAGGGTGTTGCTGAGAGTCAATTGGTGCGAGAAGGAGAAAGTATTTATATCCCTCGTGGTGTCGAACACCGCGCAGTCAACATCGATGATTCAGTTATGCTCAGCTTCGGCCTTGAGCGATACTTGGAAGACAAACTGTGAGCACACATAAAGTCATTTACGTCAAAACAACGGGGACCTGTAACCTGAATTGCCAGCATTGTTTTACCAATGGCAAGAATGGTGACAAGACCCAGTTTGATCCAGAGGTCACGGCCCAGTGGGTGAGTGACTTTATGTCCAAATATCCAGCAGACACGCAATACCACATGGAATTCCATGGAGGTGAGCCGTTCCTCGTCCCGTTGGAGAATCTCATTCGCTTTGCTGATCATTTCGTGGATCTTCCGAACGTGACCATGGGAGCTAACAGCAACCTCACGTTCAAGATCACAGAAGATCACATCGGTTTCATCGACAAGTACCTGCGTGGTTATGTAGGTACAAGTTGGGATCACTGGATTCGGTGGAGTAATGCGAAACAGAAGGCCCTCTGGGAGAGCAATCTCACCTTGCTAAAGAGCAGGGGTATTGGGATTGGTCTGAAGGCCTCTGTCAGTAAGCAACTGGTCGATATGACTGCCGATTGGTTCCTGGATCAAATGGGAGCCTTGTCGATTGACGACGTGAGTCTTGAACGGCTCACGGTTGACGGCAACGCAAAAGTGAATCGAGAAGTCTTCCCAGATAACGAGGATCAAGACAACTGGTACCTCGCGCTGTATAAACACTACAAAGAAAGAAAGCCCACGTTCAAGATCAAGACACTGGACATCATCGAGCAGAAACTCAAGACAGGGATGGTAAAGGTCGATACCAATTGCCGGAACTGTGAGCAGAACCTCGTAACCATCAATTCCGATGGCTCACTATCTGGATGTCCCAATGCAGCACCTCGTCTCATCCATGCTAAGATGGATGAAGGGGTCGATGCGTTTATTTCGTCCGACGGACGGATTGATCAGATCGCCAAAGAACTGACGTGGGGAAACACATGCCTGTCGTGCGATGTGTTTGATTTATGTGGAGGGGATTGTCATCGACTCCCCTGGCAAGATGGACGCTGCGGAGGACTGAAGAATACACTTCGTCATCTGTCGGGTCGTTCCACTCAAACCAATCTGATTTTGAAGGTGTAACATGACTGAAGTCCTTACACGGAACCGAATGGCGGTTAATGCCAACAGCCTGATTCGTAACCGATGCAATGCAGGTATCGGCTGGGGCACCAATAACTACCCGCAGTATTCATTACCGGAATGGTTCGCTGGAACCAACGCTGGATCGGGTGCAGCTTTCTCCGCCGGTCAGTTTGCTGGCGGTAATACCAATGCTCAACAGGCTATCGACGTTTTGAAATACGTCGCTAACCTATTCGGTGGGATCCGCACCACCCGCATCGTCATCTACATGTCCCACTATTCGCTGGGACAGACCGTTGTGAGTGATCAGACCGCCGTCGCCCACACCATCTACAGTGTGGCTTTCTCGAACAACGTCGCCATGCCATTTGCTGCCGGTAACGACATGAACATCGACGTGTTCAACGACGCCTGTAACCGCTTGTACAATCAGTACGTGGCCAGCGCACGTAATAACGTCGTCACTTTAACTAACACCATTTGCCACACGTCGTGCCACTCCAGTTGCCATAGCAACCGTGGACGTCGTTAACACCTAGGAGTAAGCATGGACCTCATCAGTCAGAACCCGTCTCATTCTGGCGTCGTGACAGAGGGAGAAGTGGTGGTCATCCAGACCATCGCCCCCATCGCGATTGCCACACTGAAGCGTAAGTTCAAAGAGAACATCCAGTTCGAGATCGACTACGACAACAGTACGTTCAAGGGCACTGTGTTTCTGACGTACATTGCGAACCTGAACCTTCCCTGTAAGATCAAGTTCGGTAGTCTGGAGAGTCAATTCAACCTGCTGAAGGATTACCTGAAGCATCCATCGCTCGTCTCAGTCGATGTGATGGAAGACCTGGCCATGAACATCGTTCTTGCCGCCTACGGTAAGGATCATTTCTGTCAGTTCGATCCGGAACCATTTATCCGCGAAAACGCAGATATCATCGATGTCTGGCTGAGACGTCTATGTGCACTCCCTACATATGCCCTGTATGTCTGGCCACCGACCAAGGAACAAGCGAAAGCATTCCCGGTTGATGATGACCATAGTCTGCACGGTATCAACTTTGTCAACTTGATCAAACACGAGTTGTTCCCATGGTTCACGGCACAGTTTGAACAGGAAGACATGACGTACAACGAGCTACTCTTCAATGAGTATTGCTTCAACGGCCAGAACCTCTTCAAGTTCTTCGCCGATCCAAACAACCCTCTGTTCATCGGTCTTCTGGCCATGGACAAGACCGGAGCGATTCAAGAACTGGCCGATGCGGCTGAACAGTTCATGGTTGCTGCTGAGCCACTCCTGAAGGGGATTGAACATGTACCATCTGTTTGACTCGGTCTACGTCGACAGCGAGAACCGGATTGACCGCTCGAAGAACGTGATCACCATCTCTCCCAGTATCGGCTTCGAGCACGTGACTGAAGAATCCGGCACTCAACTCGGTTACGGTGTGTCTCTGGACGATATCGGCGCTGAGAAGCTGAGCGAAATGCTTGATGCGGCTCGCGCCTCCGACAAGAAGGTCATCATTTACTGCGACGGTAAGACCTACCTGCGTCTGTACACCATGATGATCAAAGCTGTCCTGCCGAAGGTCGACCTGAACACCTTCCGCTGGATCATGCTCTGCAAGAAGGCCACCTTCAACACCACTATCGTGGCCGGCGGTGAACCGAGCATGGACGTACTGTCCACCCTTACCATCAACAATAAAGTCGTCCAGGATCTGTTCAGTATGGTCGACGATCTGCAATCAGTCATGAACGATCAGGTGAACCAGAGTTCTGATTCGCTGTCTCTGGAATGGCGTCTGATTCGTCTGCGCACTGAAGGCCGGGTCGGTAAGATCCCAGGTGTCTTGATCAACATCCTGCGCCGTATCGCGCTGTCTAACGCCCATGATGCCATGGATGTCTGGGGGCGTCACCTGACCCGTGAGAAGAACTGGGATATGGCTGGTGCTGATCTTGACACCCTCCTGAATGCCCCGACGGTATTCGAAGGCTGTCTGGCGATGCCGCACCTGGGCAGCCAACAGCTGCTGCGTCCAGGGCTGTACGACTTCTCCCCGACCAAGCCCTGGGTCATCGGCATGCTCAAAGAAGCAGTTGCCCTGATGAACGCTCTGGAAGACGAGTCGTCGGCCAAGCGTGCGGCCCGTATCCTGGAGTTGTACAGTTCCACCGACAACCTGCGTGAGGCTGACCTCTGTCTGCAACGTGTCACTGACATGTTCGCCGGTGAGATGCGTATTGCACTGGCGTTCAAGGACACTGGTAAGTACGACGAGAACCTGATCCGCTTTGTGTTGGAACATGATCTCGACGCCTTCAAAGCGGCCCTGGAAGGAGCGACCTGGTAATGGATCTGATCCCCGTGGTGAACATCCTCGAGGAGAAGAAAGGTAAGTGGAAAGAAGCTCACCTCATCCTCTTCGAGTACTGTAATCTGCGGTGTTCGTTCTGTCACCAGGACCATGAGTCTAAAATCGGTATCGACAAGATCCAAGAAAAGGTCGATCAACTCATTGCCAACACGGATAAGGCTCACCCATACGTGGTGAACCTGACGGGCGGTGAGTTGTTCCTCGATGAGTTCAGTGATGTCCTTATTGAGGAGTACTACGAGGCTGGTAAACGCATCTTGAATCATTTCGATGAAGCGTTGCTGGTCTTCGGTACCAATCTGATCTTCAACAATGTCGCACGACTGGTCAAACTCGTACAACGGCTGAAACGGTACGGACGTGTGCAAATCGCCACGTCCTATGACCCGGCAGGTCGATTCAATGTCGGTCAACGTGAGTTGTTCTTCAAGAACCTCATGGCCGTCAAGGAATACGTACGGACAGTCAACGTCGTGATAACCAAGCAGAATATCCATTCCTTCTTGGACGGTCACGAAGGTGCCGAGTTCAAGTGGCTGTGCGAACACTTCGATGTGTATTTCGACCACTACATCCCCAGTGCCATGTTCGAGTACATCCAGCCAGATGAAGACCTCATCGGTAAACTGTACCTGCACTTGAACAAACACTACCCGAACTCTTACCCGATCAAAGATTGGAAAGCCAATGTCGTCAACACGACGACTTGTCGTTCCACCAAGATCATCAACAAAGACGGTGTAGTCACCACCTGTTGGTCTGAGGCTGGTAAGAATTCGATCCTGGATGAGGTGGAAGGTCTCGTTGCCAAAGATGAGGCTGAGTTACGTTTCCTTGAGAAGTACAGTTGCTTCGCCTGTGAGTATTACAGTCGGTGTGGTTTGCGGTGCTTCCTCCACCATTCCTTTGTGGATGATGGAGATGATACCTGCAAGATCAAGGAAATGTTTGACGAAATCCTGTAAGACCGCATAGGGGAGAGGCAGTGCCTCTCCCTTTATGTCGTGTTCCCATAATAGAGGATTGAGGAGTAAAACATAACCAACCAAT